>Ga0210400_10001782_pt1 | contig 21015 bp, 21 predicted proteins | sample IncBWH26MmetaG_FD_155456 | JGI IMG/M metagenome (GOLD analysis project Ga0210400, IMG submission 155456) | Forest soil microbial communities from Barre Woods Harvard Forest LTER site, Petersham, Massachusetts, United States - Inc-BW-H-26-M | ecosystem: Environmental > Terrestrial > Soil >...
CTGGAAGATCCAGCATTTCCTTGAAGACCATGAACACAGCAGGTTTCTTTTTGTTGGTCACTACAGCCCCTTCGCCGCAATCATCTTCTCGATGACCTTGGCCTTGTGGTCCACGACCAGGTGCGAATAGCGCTTCACCATGGCCAGCGTCTTGTGGCCCAGCACGTCCGCGATTTCCAGCAGCGAGCAACCCTGAGCGGCAAGCATTGATGCCGTTGTGTGCCGTAGATCGTGGAAGTGAAAGTCAGTGAGGGTGGCCACGTCCATGGCCGCGTACCAGTGGGAATCGAAATACTGATAGGGGCCATCAAGCACAGGCTCATTAGTCTTCGGGTCCAGCACCACGGTGGGCTGTGGAAAAACATAGGCACTGCGCGCCGAATTATTCAGCTTCAGGGTGCGCAATGCTTCCAGCGCTTTGCCGGCGAGCGGTAGCGTGCGCGGTTCATCGTTTTTGGTCTCGCGCACCAGGGCGTGGCCCTTCTTCAGATCCACGTCAGCCCAGCGCAGGTTAATCAGCTCGCCTTTGCGGGCCCCTGTCGTGATCGCCAGCAGCACCAGGGCGTGCAGCCCGCCCCACTCCGACTTTGCACAGGCGGCCAGCAGCTTGGTGCGTTCACTGTCAGACAGGAAGCGTATGCGGCCCCGTGGCTCCTTCTTCCGGCTGATATCGCTGACCGGGTTGCGATCCAGCAGCCGGCGCTCCCTAACCGCGAATGAGCATGCGTGAGACAGCGTGGCGATATAGCGATTGGTGGTCGCCCCCGTGCGCTTGTATTCCTTAGGTGGCACCACTTCGCCAGTCTTCCTGTTCTTCTGAGGCTTGCCGCGTGTGAAGGTCTCGGCGCCCAGCTGGTCCCGTGCCTGGGATATTCGATCAGCCGTTATCTCAGCCAACGTCAGGCCCGCGAATTGCTTTGCCCACCAGTCCAGCTGCCGCACGCGCGTGGCCTTCTCCTTCGCATCGAATTCGGCCAGGACGGTCTCCACGTAGTCCTTGGCCAGCGCATCGAAGCTGGTGCGCCGGGCCGCCGCGTGGGGAAAATGCTTGTTCTGGCGGATCGCGGTCTCAGTGGAAGCGGCCCATTCCTTAGCTTCCTTCAAGTTGGGGAATGTCTCTGATTCTGAGCGGCCCTTTACTCGCACCTGCACACGGTACGAAACGCCCTTAGTAAGCGGCGAAACGATGCGTTGAATTGAAGCCATGCTGGGGCAGTCCTTCCGCGTGTATCGCGGAGTAAGCAACTGCACTGAGTCTGCACGAAATTGCAATAGGGTTGAAGCGCTCGGCGGGATTGTGCCCGCAAAGCGCTGTTTTTAAAGGGAATTTGGTGGGGTGTGTGGGAATTGAACCCACGACCAGCGGATTAAAAGTCCGATGCTCTACCGACTGAGCTAACACCCCGGCAGTCCGGGTCGACCCGGCAAGGGCGCGCATGATACTACAGGCCCGGGAACCCCCGCTGAGGACCTGAAAACCACCATGAAAGTCTCGGAAGCCCTGGAAACCCGCATGAGCTGCCGGGCGTTTTTGCCGGATCCGGTGCCGGAAGGCCTGCTACGGCAGATCCTGGCCGCCGCCAGTCGTGCGCCCTCGGGCGGCAATCTGCAGCCCTGGTTTGTCGATGTGCTCACCGGCGCGCCGTGGGCGGCCCTGGTGGATCGGATCGGCCGGCAGGTCCCGGAGCATCCGCTGGGCCATCCATCCGAGTACCCGGTCTATCCCTCGCCCCTGGGCGAGCCCTATCGCACCCGCCGCCACCAGAACGGTGAGGATCTGTACGCCACCATCGGTATTCCGCGCGGCGACCGACCGGCCCGGCTGCGCCAGTACGCGCGCAATTATCAGGGCTTTGGGGCGCCCGTGATGCTGTTCATCTGCATCGAGCGGTACATGGGCTCGGCGCAGTGGTCCGACCTGGGCATGTTCATGCAAAGCATCATGTTGCTGGCGCGGGAGCATGGGCTGCACACCTGCCCCCAGGAATCCTGGTCGGGGTGGTACCGCGAGGTCGCCGAGGCCATCGCGCTACCCGCCGCTCGCATGCTGTTTTCCGGTATTGCCGTGGGGTATCGCGACGAATCCGCGCCGATCAATCAGCTGCGCACCGAGCGGGCGCCGCTGGCCGAATTCACGACCTTCCGCGGCTTTGCCTGAAGGCCTTAAACATATCGCGTCGGGTCCGGGACACCGGCCCCGTGGAAGCCGTCGCGGCGGATCCGGCACGAATCGCACTTGCCGCAGGCACGTCCGTTCGCATCAGCCTGGTAGCAGGACACCGTGAGGGCGTAATCCACGCCCAGTTGCGTTCCGGCGCGGATGATCTGCGCCTTGGTCCAGGCGATCAGCGGCGCCTGCACGTCCAGGGGACGGCCTTCCACTCCGGCGCGCGTGGCGCGCGCGGCCAGTGCCTCAAAGGCAGCAATGAATTCGGGCCGGCAATCCGGGTACCCGGAATAATCCACCGCATTGACACCGATGTAGATGCTGCTCGCGCCCAGCACCTCAGCCCAGCCCAATGCCAACGCCAGCATCATGGTGTTGCGCGCCGGCACATAGGTGATCGGAATGCCCGCAGTCGGGCCTTCGGGAACGGCAATGTTGTGGTCAGTCAGGGCTGAGCCGCCGATGCCCGCCAGATCCACCTGCATGATGCGATGCTCGCGGGCGCCGAGGGCGGCCGCCACACGCGCCGCGGCATCCAGCTCCGCGGAATGGCGCTGCCCATAGGCCACCGAGAGCGCATAACACTCGTGTCCGCGACGCAGCGCAATCGCCAGCGCCGTGGCGGAATCCAAGCCCCCGGACAGGAGCACCACCGCCGGTTGTGCCACCGCCGTCAATTCATTTCCCCGCCACATTGCCCCACAGGTACTTGTGCAGCTGGATCTGGAATCGCACCGGCAGATGATCTTCCAGCACCCAGTCGGCCAGAGTGCCGGGCTGCAGCTGTTCGTGACTGGGGGAGAACAGCACGCTGCAGCGCGCCGCGAGCTGCAACTCATCGAGCTTGGCGCGGCTCCACTCGTAATCCTCGCGACTGCAGATCACAAACTTCACCAGATCCGTCACTTTTAGCTGCTGCAGCTCCGGGTAGCGGTTGCGCGTTTCTTCGCCTGATCCCGGGGTCTTCACGTCCACGACCTTCACGACGCGCGGATCAACCTCGCTCAAGGCCATGGCGCCGCTGGTCTCGAGCGAGACCCGCAGCCCCGCATCACACAGCTTCGCCAGCAGGGCCACGCAGCCCTTCTGGGCCAGCGGCTCACCACCGGTCACACAGACATGGTGGGTGTTGAAGCCCAGCACCTTTTGCATCACTTCATCGAGCGTGGCCCACTCCCCGCCGTGAAATGCATACGCGGTATCGCAATACTGGCAGCGCAAGGGGCAGCCGGTCAGGCGGACAAACACCGTCGGGATGCCCGCGGTATCGGCCTCCCCCTGCAGTGAGCGGAAGATTTCCGTGATCTTGAGTCGAACCACGTCACTGCGCCGGCAGCTGCAACAGGCGTGCAGCCGCCAGGTTGGCCGCATCCGTGCCCGGGAATCGGGTCGAGACTGACACGAGCGTCGCGCGCGCCTGGGCCGTGTGCTTCAGTTCCGCCTGGGTGTAGCCCAGTTTCAACAGCGCATCGGGCGCCTTGCGCGAATCCGGCCAGCGGTCCAGCAGCGTCTGGAAAGCCGCCGCGGAGCTTTGGAAGTCCCGGGTCACATAGTAGGACTCGCCCAGCCAGTACTGGGCATTGTCTGCCAGCGAGCTTTTCGGCCAGTTCTGCAGAAACTGCTGGAACGCCGTGATCGCATCGGCATATTTGCCGGTCTTCAGGATATCGAAGGCCTGGTTGTAGGCGGTCTGATCGGCGCCGGCCGCGGGTTGTGCGGCGGGCGCACCCGGGGCCTGGCCGGCGGACAGCGCGGCCAGGCGCTTGTCCAGATCCGCATACAGATCCCGTTGCTGTTTGCGCAATGTCTCGTTGGCGTTCTCCAGCACCTCGATGCGACCGCGCAGCACGCTCGTTTCGTTCTGCAGCTGATCAGTCCGTTGCGCCAGGCTCAGCAGGCTCTGGTTCTGCACCACCCGTTCGATATTGGTTGTGCGCGAATCCAGATCGCTGAGCTTGCCCTGGAGCACCGGATCCTCTTCGGGCGTCGTCGAACACCCCGCCAGCCAGATCAATCCGGCCAGGGGCAGCAGCCACCGGGCGGTCCGCAATGCTTGGCAGCGCATGGCGCTTCCCCTTCTGGTCATTGGACGTAGTTGATCATGACACGGCGATTCTTGGACCAGGCCGCTTCATCATGGCCCTCCACCGCGGCACGCTCGGCCCCATAGCTGACCGTGCTCAGCTGGGTTTCGGCCACGCCCTGCAGCAGCATCGCGCGCCGTACCGCCTGGGCCCGGCGTTCGCCCAGACCGATGTTGTATTCGCGTGAGCCGCGTTCATCGGTATTGCCTTCCAGCCGCACGTGCAGGTTCGCATGGGCGACCAGGTAGTGCGCATGCGCCGACACCAACGCCATGCCCTCGCCGGAGATCTCACTGCTGTCGAATGCGAAATAGACATTGCGCTGGGCCAGAATGCCTTCCTGGGGACCGGCGACATCCTCGCCGCCGCCCGCGGCATTCGCACCCGCAGCCCCATCGGCGCCGGCAGCGCCCGCGCCATTGGTCTGCGTGCCGGCGGCCGGCACCTGGCTCGCGGCAGCCGGTCCGGTGTCCTTCGGCGGTTTGTGGCCACAGGCCCCGAGGGCCAACACGGACACCAGCAACATCAGACTCAATATCTTTCGCATCGTGCTCTCCATCCATGCCAAATTGCGCAAACTTGTACCACATCAGCCTCTAAGGGTGCGCGAACGGCGCCCAGACCGGCTCGCGCACATCGCCTGAATCGGCGCGCAGGCGCTGCGAGGTCAGGCCGTCCACCGAGACCCGCTGCAACACGCTGTGACCGCCCTCGATTCCTGAATAGATGATCATGGCGCCATTGGGCGCAAAGCTCGGTGAGGCATCCAGCCGGCCGCGCGACAGAATGCGCACCGTGCCACTGTTCAGATCCTGCACGGCAATGCGGTAGTTGGGTCCGTCCTGCGTCACCATCACCAGCTGCGTGCCATCCGGCGAGAGGCGCGGTCGCGCGTTGTATGAACCGCCGAAGGTGATGCGTCGCGGCTTGGCGCCCGGCTCCACGCCGATGCGATAGACCTGCGGTCCGCCGGAACGATCGGAAGTGAAGTACACGGACTGCCCATCCGCCGCCCAGGCCCCTTCGGTGTCGATCGCGGGTCCTTCGGTCAGGCGCGTCAGCTGCTGAGTGCCCAGATCCAGGATGTACAGATTGGGGTTGCCGGCGCTGCCGCCCAGCGTCACGAGCAACTTGTGGCCATCCGGCGACCAGGCGGGCGCGCCGTTGATGCCGACGCGGCCGGACACCATGCGGCGCTGGCCGCTGCTCACCTGCTGCACCCAGATCGCCGAGCGCTTGTTCTCAAAGGACACATAAGCGAGCCACTGCCCGTCGGGAGACCAGGCCGGCGACATCATCGGCTGGTGCGACTCGAGGATCACGCGCGCATTGGCGCCATCCGCATCGGCCACGATCAGCTGGTAGTGCTGCGTCGGCGGCTGACCGTCCACGGTCACATAGGCGATACGGGTGGCAAAGGCCCCGCGCACCCCCAGGATCTTTTCATAGATGACATCGCTGCAGCGATGGGCGGCATCGCGCAGCGCTGCCGGCGTGCCCGTGAAGCGCGGATTCGCGAGCTGCTGGCCGGTCAGGGCATTCAATAACTCAAAATCCACGGCCACCTGGCCGGCGCCCAGGGGTGTCACCCGTCCCACCACCACATAGTCATTGCCCGCCGCCTTCCAGGTGGCCAGCTGCACATCCTGGGCGCGCGAGGGTGTGGCGCTCATCGCGGCACGGGGCATGGCCTTGATCCGGCCGGAGCCCTCCAGATCGTTTTGAATGATCTGCGCGACATCCACCCCGCCCTCGGCTCCCGCCGGATTGGCGAAGGGTACAACGGCCACCGGAATCGGGTCGGTGACGCCCGAGGTAATATCAATTCTAAGCTGCGCCGCTGCCACGCCGGGCAGTCCCGCCAGGCACAGCAGGGCTGCACACCACAGTGCTCGAACCTTCGATTCTGTATTCATTGCTCGCATCAGTCAGTGGGTCGGAAATTCAGTTCCAGGTTGCGCTCAAACAGATTCGGATCCGGAGGCGCCGGCAGCGGTGAGGCACGATAGACAGCGTCCAGAATGGACTGTTTCACGGCATCATCCCCATTGCAGGCGCCGAGCTTGGCATCGGTGACCACGCCACCCGGCACTTGCGTCACGTTCAGGACACAATCAATTCCGGAGCGCGCCGAGGGTGGCTTGATCCAGGCGCGTTCGATGCGCGCCTGGATCTGCTGTGCCCAGCTCGACATGGCCCCGCTGGCCCGCGCCGCATCCAGTCGCTCCTCCGCGGCAATACTGCGCTGCAGGTCGGCCTGGTTGGCCGCGGCCTGCGCCGCCGTCTTGCGCGCCGCCAGCTCCTCGGCAGCCTTGGCCTTTGCCTTGGCCTGCGCCTCGCGCTCGGCCTTCGCCGCGCTGGCCCGGGCCTCGTCCGCCTCCCGCTGTGCGGCCGCTTCGGCGTGCCGGCGGGCGGCGAGCTGATCCGCGGCGCGCTGGGCGGCCGCCTGCGCCTGTGCGGCCTCCGCCCGTTGCGCCGCCGCCTCATGCTCGGCCTGCGCTTGAGCTGCGGCCTCGCGGGCCGCCGGGTCCGGCGGCGGCACCGTCGGGAGCGCCTCGGGCGGTGGGGTGACCGGGGGCACGATCGGGGCCGGGGCCGGGGACCGCCGGGCGGCATCCAGCGTAGCCTGCGATACCACCGTGGCATCGATCGCCAGCGCGCTCAGCGGCGGCGGCGGCCGGCGGAATTGGATATAGCCATACACCAGCAGCCCCACGAGCGCACCGTGCAGCAGCACGGACCAGCCAATCGACACCCAGCGATCGCTGGCAGGTTCGCCTGAATTGGCGGCCGGCGCTGTCAGTTCCGGCCCCTTGTGTCTGGCAGCGGATCGCTCACAAACCCGACCTTCCGTGCTCCCGCATGCTGCAGTACCACCATCGCCGCCATGACCCTTCCATACTCAATACGATAGTCAGCCTTCAACAGGACGGGCAGTTCCGGCTGTTTGCGCAGCGCGGCGGTCGCGCGCTTCTCCACGGCCGCCTCGTCGATGGCCTGGTTGGGGTCCCCGCCCATGTTCAGATAGAGCCTGCCCTGGCGGTCAATGGACAGCACCAGGGGGTTGTTGTTCCGCAGCAGGTCCGCCGTCAGGGGTTCCGAGTTGGCCTTGGGCAGATCGACCTTCACGCCCTGCAGCAGCAGCGGCGCGGTGACCATGAAGATGATGAGCAGCACCAGCATCACATCGATGTAGGGCACGACATTGATCTCGCCCATCAGGCGCCGACCGCGGGACAGCTGCTGGGCCATGCGCTAGGCCTCTCCGGCGTGCTTGCGGGCCGCATGCCGCTGCAGGATCGAGGAGAACTCTTCCATGAAGGCGTCGTAGCGCACTTCCAGACGACCCACCTGGTCGGCAAAGCGATTGAAAGCGATGACCGCCGGGATCGCGGCGAACAAACCAATGGCCGTGGTGATCAAAGCCTCCGAAATGCCGGGCGCCACGCTGGCGAGCGTGGCCTGCTGGGCATTCCCGAGCGAGGCGAAGGCGCTCATGATGCCCCAGACCGTGCCGAACAGGCCCACATACGGACTGGTGGATCCGACCGTCGCCAGCGTCGAGAGGCTGTGTTCCAGGCGGTCGATTTCCTTCAGCTGCGCCACGTGCATGGAGCGGCGCGCACCCTCCAGCAACTGATCCACCGGCACGGCCCCCTGTTGGCGCATGCGGGCGAACTCCCGGAAGCCCATCTCAAAGATGCTGGCCATGCCGGTGGTGCGACCCTTGGATTCCACGCTGCGGTACAGCTGGGCGAGATCCCCACCGGACCAGAAACTGGTCTCGAACTGATCGGCCTCGCGGCGCGCGCGGCGGATGACGGCGCTCTTGTTGAAGATGATGGCCCAGGACATCACCGAGGCGAAGGCCAGCAGTGCCAGCACCAGCTGCACCGGAATGCTGGCCTCGAGGACCAGGCGGATAATCGACAGATCAGCGGGCATCCTAAAGCTTCTCCTGCGCCGCGAAGGCGCTCAACAGGAACTCGGGCGTGCGCAACGGCTTGAAGGTGCGTGCGTCCAGGCAGGCAATACGCACCTCCGCCTCGGTCAATACGCCCGGCGCCGGATCAAAGGCCCCGGGCAGTTCGGTGGGGTCCGGCCGGGTCGCTGAGGACACGCGCAGGATGTTCTGGACAAAGGACACCGACGCTGCACCCACGGCGCGGGGTTCGCAAGTGACAGACAGTTCATCATCCAGCCGCGCCGGTCTGCGGTAATCGATGCGCACCCGGGTCACCGCGAACAGTACGCCGTGATTGCTTGCCAGATCCCGCTGACAAAAGCCCAGGGTACGCAGCCATTCCGTGCGCGCGCGCTCCATGAAGCGCAGATAATTGGCGTAATACACCACCCCACCGGCGTCGGTATCTTCCCAGTACACCCGCGTCCGCCAGGAGAACTGCTTCACGGCTCCTCCCCGAAAATCGGCAGCGTGGCGCCGGCATGCGCCGGCACGGGCAGTCCCAGATGCAGATAGGCGGCGCGCGTGGCCATGCGGCCGCGCGCCGTGCGCATCAGGAATCCTTGCTGAATGAGAAAGGGCTCGATCACATCCTCCAGCGTGCCGCGCTCCTCGCCGATGGCGGCGGCGATGCTGTCGATGCCCACCGGTCCGCCCGCAAACTTTTCGATAATGGTCAGCAGCACCTTGCGATCGAGCGCATCGAAGCCTTCGATGTCGATGTCCAGCATCACCAGCGCGGCGAGGGCGATGCGCTCGTCGATACTGCCATCCGCGCGCACCTGCGCGAAATCACGCACCCGGCGCAGCAGTCGGTTGGCAATGCGCGGTGTGCCGCGCGCGCGCGCCGCGATGGTGGCGGCACCGCCGGGGGTGATCGGTACGGCGAGGATGCCGGCGGAACGCGTCACGATCAGCTGCAGCTCCGCCACGCTGTAGAATTCCAGGCGCTGCACGATGCCGAACCGGTCGCGCAGCGGCGACGTGAGCAGCCCGGCGCGGGTCGTGGCACCCACCAGCGTGAACGGCGCGAGTTTCAGCTTGATGGAGCGCGCCGCCGGACCCTCCCCGATCATGATGTCCAGCTGGCAATCCTCGAGGGCCGGGTACAGCACTTCCTCGATGATGGGGCTGAGACGATGGATCTCATCGATGAACAGGACATCGCGGGGCTGCAGATTGGTCAGCTGCGCCGCCAGGTCCGCGGGCCGCTCCAGCACCGGGCCCGAGGTCTGGCGCAGATTCACGCCCAGCTCCACCGCGATGATGTTGGCGAGCGTGGTCTTGCCGAGGCCCGGGGGACCGAATATCAGCACATGATCCATGGCCTCGGAGCGCTGGCGCGCCGCGGTGATGGCGATCTCCATCTGCCGCTTGACGTGCTCCTGACCCACATAGTCCGACAGGCGCTGCGGCCGGATGGCGCGGTCCTGCTGTTCCTCACCGGGCTGGGCGATGGTGCTGGTCATGCGGGATGCTTCCAAGTCGCCCCCCTGGTCACTCACGGATCGCGCCTTGCAGGGCGAGCCGGATGAGCTCTTCGGTGGTATGCAGTCCGGCGCCGATGCCTTTGAGCAAACGGGTCGCTTCGGCCGGCTTGTACTGCAACGCGACCAGCGCATCGAATGCTTCGCTGTGCGGATCGGTGGCCGCGGCCCTGCCATGCAGGCCGGGAATGCCCGGTTGGGTTTTCACCCGGTCGCGCATTTCGATGATCAGCCGCTCGGCGGTCTTGCGACCCACCCCGGGAATGCGGGTGAGCGTGGTCACATCCTCGCCCAGGACGCAGCGCGTGAAGCCCTCGACGCTCATTCCCGACAGCACGCCGAGCGCAATCTTCGGCCCAACGCCCGACACCTTGAGCAGATTGCGGAACAGCCGCCGCTCCTCTTCCGTGGCGAAACCATAGAGAATGTGGGCATCCTCGCGTACCACCAGGTGCGTGATCAGGTGCACGGTCTCACCCACCGCGGGCAGATTCAGGAACGTGGACATCGGCGCTTCCAGCTCATAGCCCACGCCGCCCACATCCAAGGTCACCGCCGGGGCGGTCTTGGCGGCAATCCGCCCGTGCAGGAAACCGATCACCGGCTCACCAGCAGCTGCAGCCGCCGTGAGTGGGCGTGACACAGCGCCACGGCCAGCGCATCGCTCGCGTCGGGCCCGGGAATTGCGCCCAGCTGCAGCAGCACTTTCATCATGTGTGCCACCTGGTTCTTCTCGGCGCCCCCGGAACCCACCACCGCCAGCTTGATGGCCCGCGGCGCGTACTCAAACACGGCGGTCCCCAGGGGTACCGCGCACAGCGCCGCGCCCCGTGCCTGGCCGAGCTTCATGGCGCTGTCCACATTGCGGTTCACGAACACCCGTTCGATGGCGACTTCGTCGGGCCGATAGTCGGCGATCAGGCGCTGGATGCCCTCAAAGATCGTGCGCAGCCGTGCGGCCAGGGCATCTCCCTCGGCCGCGATGCAGCCGTGCGCAATATGGGTGTGATCGTTGCCGTCACAGTCGATCACGCCAAAGCCCGTGCGGCGCGACCCCGGATCGATGCCCAGCACCCGCGCCCGCGCGCGCACCGCGCTGCCCGCCGGCACATCGTTCGCGAGGCGGTCCGGATCAAACTGCCGCCAGGAACTCATCTAGGCAAACCGCGCATTGGTGTACACATCCCGCACCGCCGCCACGGTGGCGAGGCCCGCCATGAAAGTGCGCATCGCCTGTGCGTCAGCGCCATGCAGCTCGACGGTAGTGGCCGCGCGCTGGGTGATCTGCGCCGTCAGGGGGACAAATCCGGCCTGGTCCAGCGCGGTCCGAATGCTCAGAAAGTCTTCCGGATCGGTGAGAATCTCGATGCCTCCATTGCTCGCCTGTACGTCCTCGGCACCGGCCGCCAGCGCCAGGTCCGCCAACACCGGCCCGTCCGCATAGGTCAGCACCCCGGTTCGAGTGAACAGGTAGGACACCGAGCCCTGGGCCCCCAGGTGGCCACCATGGGCGGTGAAAACCCGGCGCAGGTGCGCGGCGAGGTCAACATGCTCCGGCGTGGAGCACTCGACTAAAACGGCAGTGCCGCCCGGTCCATAGCCTTCGTATTGCACTGGATTGAATGCTGCAGGCACAGCCTGCGACTGAGGCAGGTATGATAGCTGCATTCTGCGCGCAGCGACACGCCGCGCGTCCTTTGGAAGGTGCGCGAGGAGAACGGGCCGTGGAAGCCGCCCAACTTTGTCCCCCGGAGCTGCGCAATGCCATCGCCGACATGCGCGCGGCCGTCACGCCTGCGAGCGATGCGCCCGAGGGGGCGATCGCGCTGGCCACGGAGGCGGCCGAAGTCATTGGCGCCCTGACCGGCGATGCGCAGCTGGCAGCCGCCGTGCTGGCGCAACCGATGCTGGGGCGCGCGGGCGTCACGCCGGAGAGCCTGGAGCGGCTGCTGGGCCCGGGTGCGGCGCGGGTGGCGATTGATCTGCAGCGGCTGGGGGAAATCGGCCTGTCGCGGGATTGGGCCCCGGAACGCGGCCTTGATGCCCAGCAGGCGGAAACGGTCCGCAAGATGCTGCTGGCCGTGGTCGGGGATCAGCGCCTGGTGCTGGCGCGCCTGGCGGAGGCCCTGGTGCGCCTGCGCCATGCCCGTGACCTGGAAATTCCCGAGCGCCGACGTCTGGCCACGGAAGTGCGGGCGATCTTCGCGCCACTCGCGAACCGCTTGGGCATCTGGCAGGTCAAATGGGAGCTGGAGGACCTCGCGTTCCGGCACCTGGAGCCGGAGGAGTACAAGCGCCTCGCCACCGCGCTCAATGAAAAGCGCGCCGATCGGGAACGCTATATCGAGGACTTCTGCGCCAGTCTGCGCCTGGACCTCGCCGCCACCGGCGTCACGGCCGAAGTGCATGGCCGGCCCAAACACATTTTCAGTATCTACCGCAAGATGCTGCGCAAGCATCTGCCGTTCGAGCAGATCTTTGACGTGCGCGCGGTGCGCATCGTGGTGGCCTCCGTGGCCGACTGCTACGCGGCCTTGAGCGTGGTGCATGGGGACTGGCAGTACATTCCGGCAGAATTCGACGACTACATCGCGACCCCGAAGGACAACCACTACCGCTCCATCCACACCGCGGTGGTGGGTCCGGAGGGACGCAGCGTCGAGATCCAGATCCGCACCCGCGAAATGCATGAGCACGCCGAGCTCGGCATCGCGGCCCACTGGCAGTACAAGGAAGGCGGCGCACACGATGTCGAATACCAGCGCAAGATCGAAGCGGTCCGGCGGCTGCTGCATCCGGGCGAGCAGGCGGAGGATGAGCCGGACCTGCTGGAAAGCCTGCGTGGCCAGATTTTCGCCGATCACATCTATGCCTTGACCCCCAAAGGCGAGGTGGTGGAACTGCCGCGGGGCGGCACGCCCCTGGACTTCGCCTACCAGGTCCACAGCAACCTCGGCCACCGTTGTCGTGGTGCCAAGGTCAACGGCCGGATCGTGCCGCTCACCTACCATCTGGGCAACGGCGAAGTGGTGGAAATCATCGCCGGCAAGCACCCCGCGCCCAGCCGCGACTGGCTCGCCCCGGAACTGGGGTACCTGGCCTCCTCGCGCAGCCGTACCAAGGTGCGGGCCTGGTTTCGCCGCCAGGATGCGGGGGATAACCGCAGCGCCGGTCGCTCCATCGCGGAGCGCGAGATGGTGCGGGCGGGAGTCGCGGATTCCCTGCTGCCCGAGCTCATCACTCAGCTTCGCGCCCATGACGAGGACGAGTTCTACCAGCTGCTGGGCGAGGGCGAGATCACGGCCACGCAACTGGCGCAGGCGCTGCTGCGGCTGGTGCGCCCGGCGGCCCCCGAGCTGCCGGTGCGCAAAGTGCGGGCCCCGACGACCGCGCGGCGCAACCCGATCGACATTGAAGGCGTCGGTGATCTGCCCATCACCCTTGCCAGCTGCTGCGCGCCGCTGCGCCCACAGCCCATCGTCGGCTACATCAGCGTCGGGCGCGGCGTCACCATCCACCGGGCCGAATGCCGCAACTTCGCGCGGATGCGCGCCGAGAAGCCCGAGCGGATGTTGCAGGTGGAGTGGTCCAGCGGCGAGCAGGCCCTGGTCGAGGTCGAACTGGTGGTGTTCGCCTATGACCGGCGGGGGCTGGTGCGCGATATCACCGACGTGGTCGCCCAGGAACACCTGAGCATCGAGGGCATGAATACCCTGACGGACGAGGACCGGATCGCCCGGGTCGCCTTCCGGCTGGGGGTCGGCAATCTCGAACAACTGGGCAAACTGATCAAGCGCCTGGCCGCCGTGCCGAATGTTTCCGAGGTGCGGCGAACCCGCTGATGGTGCGCTGCGGTATCATTCGGTCTTGAAGACGCTTTTGGTGGATATTGACACGGCCAGGCTCCAGTACTGCCTCGCCCGGGTGGGCGGACGCCAGCCGCTGACGATTGCGAGCAGCAAGGCGCAGGCCGTGCACCTGCTGTGGCATGGGCCACCCTATGAGGTCGTTGTGGCCTGTGAGCGCCTCGAGGATGGCTCGGGGCTCGCGCTGCTGGACGAGGTGCACACCCGCTGGCCGCACCTGATTCGGGTGTTCTGCAGCGAGCGGCAGCGCCTGGCGCTGTTGCGAACCCGCCTGGACGCCCTGCACCTGCGCCACACCCTCCCCTATCCCCTGAAGCCCGTAAAGCTCGAACAGATGCTGGTGCAGCTGGCCCATGCCAGAGTGAAAGCCATCGCCCGCCCGCGCAGCTGAAATCCTCAGTCCGGTTTCCAGGGCAGCCGTTGCAGATCGACATTGCCGCCGGTCAGCACCACCCCGACGCGCAGGCCTGCGACCTGCAGCGCGCCGCTGAGCAGCGCGGCCACCGGCACGGCGGAGGAGGCCTCGATGATGATCTTCAGCTCCTCCCAGATCCGCCGCATGGCCACCACGATGTCCTCCTCGCTCACCGTCCCCACGGCATGCACCTGGGTGCGGATGACCGCAAAGGTACTGGGCGCGATGGTGGCGAGCAGTCCGTCGGCCAGCGAATGCGGCTGCACCACCGGTGTGATGACCCCAGCATTGCGCGAGCGGCAGGCGTCATCCGCCCCCATGGGCTCCGCGCCCAGAACCCGGATCCGCGCATTCACCCCGTGGGCCGCCACGGCCGCCCCGCTGATCAGGCCGCCACCGCCAATGGGACAGACGAGCGCGTCCAGATCCGGCACCTGTTCCAGCAGTTCCAGCGCCACCGTGCCCTGCCCGGCCATGACATCGGCATTGTCGAAGGGGTGAATCAGGGTCGCGCCGCTGTCCGCAATGATCTGCGCGGCTGCCGCCTCGCGCGCCGCGAGCGTCGGCTCACACAGCTGCAGCTTCGCCCCATAGCGCAGCATGTTCTGCTGCTTGCTGGCGGGCGTCGTGCGCGGCGCGACCACATGGGCCGGAATACCGCGCGTGCGGGCCGCCAGGGCCAGTGCAGCGCCGTGATTGCCGGACGAATGGGTGACGACGCCGCGCGCGGCGAGCGGCGCGGGCAGATTCAGGACGGCATTGAAGGCCCCGCGGGCCTTGAAGGCCCCGGTCACCTGCAGGTTCTCGCACTTGAAGAACAGCTGCGCACCCACCTGCTCGTCCAGGAACTCGCTGCGCAGCACCGGGGTGCAAAGGATGCTGCCGGCGATCCGCGCCCGGGCGGCCTTGATGGCATCAAACCCGGGCCCTGCGATCATCGGCTGTCCTAACGGTTGAGGTTATCGATCGAGCGCTTGTCGGCGGCGAGCGCCGCTTCGTGCACGGCCTCCGACAGGGTCGGATGGGCGTGGATGGTCCGCTGCAGATCTTCGGTGCTCGCCGAGTATTCCATGGCCAGCACCGCCTCGGCGATCAGTTCACCGGCCATGGGACCGATGATGTGCACGCCCAGTATCTCATCGCTCGCCTTGTCGGCGATGAGCTTGGCAAAGCCCTGGGTGCCTTCCATGGCGCGCGCCCGGCCGCTGGCCATGAAGGGAAACACACCCACTTTGTAGGGTTTGCCGCTCGCCTTGGCATGCTCCTCGGTCTGCACCACCCAGGCGATTTCCGGGGCGGTGTAGATCACCGAGGGCACGATGCGATAGTTGACCTCGCCATAGTGACCGGCGATGAGGTCCGCGACCATGACGCCCTCTTCCTTGCCCTTGTGCGCCAGCATCGGGCCGCGCACACAATCGCCGATCGCCCACACGCCCGCGACGCCGGTGCGACATTTTTCATCGACCGTGATGAAGCCCCGGGCATCCAGCTGCACCCCGGTGCCCTCTGCCAGCAGTCCCGCCGTGAAGGGCCGCCGTCCCACGGCCACCACCAGCGTATCGACCTCCAGGGACTGCTCGCCCTTGGCATCGGTGAAGGCAACCTTGACGGCCTCGCCCTGCACCGTCGCGCCGGTGACCTTGGCGCCGGTGCGGATATCCAGACCCAAGCGCTTGAACTGCTTGGCCGCCTCCCGGGCCAGCTGCTGATCGGCGATCGCCAGAAAACTATCCAGCGCTTCCAGCACCACGACTTCGCTGCCGAGGCGGCGCCAGACACTGCCCAGCTCCAACCCGATCACGCCGGCACCGATGACGCCCAGCCGCTTTGGCACTACCGGAATCTCCAGCGCGCCCCAGGAGTCGATGATCCGCTTGCCATCAAAGGGCGCGGACTTCAGCTCTATCGGCGTCGAACCGGATGCCAGCACGACATGCTTCGCGCTGAGGATGCGCACCTCGCCCTGGTGCGACTTGAATTCAACCTGTTTGCCCGGCAGCAGGCGGCCATGCCCCTGCAGCGGGGTCACCCCGGCGCCCTTGAGCAGCGCCATGATGCCATCGGTCATCTTCTTGACGATGCCGGACTTGCGCTTGTGCATGGTGGCCACATCCATGCTGACGCCAGGCACCTGGATGCCATGCAGCGCAAACTCTTCGCGGGCCCGGTGATACAGCTCGGTGGATTCCAGCAGCGCCTTGGAGGGAATGCAGCCGGCATTCAGACAGGTGCCGCCAAACGCGAAGCTGCCGTCGTGGTTTTTCCATTCGTCGATGCAGGCGACGGACAAGCCATTCTGGCCGGCACGGATGGCCGCCGGATAGCCGGCCGGGCCACCTCCGATCACGATGACGTCAAACGAATCAGCCATGAAATCTCCTGCTCAAAGGCCGAGCAGCATGCGGCCGGGATCCTCAAGGCCGTCCTTGATGGCCACCAGGAACTGCACGGCATCGCGTCCATCGATGATGCGGTGATCGTAGGTCACGGCCAGATACATCATGGGCCGGATCTCGATCTTGCCATTCACCACCATCGGACGATCCTGGATCTTGTGCATCCCTAAGATGGCGCTTTGCGGGGCATTTACAATGGGGGTCGACAGCAGCGAGCCGAACACCCCGCCATTGGTTATGGTGAAGGTGCCGCCGGTGATGTCCTCAATGGCGATCTGGCCGGCGCGGGCGCGGGTCGCGTAGGCGGTGATTTCCTTCTCGATGTCGGCGAAGCTCTTCTGGTCGGCGTCCCGTACGATCGGCACCATCAGGCCGCGGTCGGTCGACACCGCAACGCCAATGTCGTAGAACTCGTGATAGATGATGTCGCTGCCGTCCACGGAGGCGTTCAGCACCGGGAATTTCTTCAGCGCCTCGATCGTCGCCTTGACAAAAAAGGACATGAACCCGAGCTTCACGCCTTGGGCCTTCTCGAACTTATCCTTGTAGCGGGCACGCAGTTCCTGCACGGCACCCAGATCCACTTCATTGAATGAGGTGAGCAAGGCCTGGGTGGATTGCGCCTCCACCAGGCGCTGTGCGACACGCTGACGCAGCCGACTCATGGCCACCCGCTGTTCGGCGCGGCCGACGCGCGGACCGCTGGGCGCCGGAGCAGGCTTTGCCGTGGCCGGCGCCGGGGCCGCGGGCGCCGCGGCGACCGGCTTCTGGTCCAGAAAACCGGTGACATCCGACTTCGTCAGGCGGCCATTGCGCCCGGTGGCCGGAACGGCCGCGGGATCGATCGTGTTCTCTTCGACCAGGCGCCGGACGCTGGGACTGAGCTTTGCGGCATCAGCCGGCGCGGCGGCCTTGGCGGCAGCCGGCGCGGCAGGTGCTGCCGGTGCAGTCGCTGCGCTCTTCGCGGCAGCCCCGGCCGCCGGTGCGGCGCCGGCCTCGATCTGTGCCAGCACCTGGCCTTCCGTGACCGTCGCACCCACCTCGAATTTATGGTCCCCCATCACCCCATCGGCCGGCGCGGGGACTTCCAGTACGACCTTGTCGGTCTCCAGGTCCGCCAGGTTTTCATCGCGCTTGAAGGCCTCCCCGGGCTGCTTGTGCCACGCCACCAGGGTCGCATCGGCGATGGACTCCGGCAGCGCCGGCACGCGGATCTCAATGCTCATCAATTCCTCCAGGCCAATCGTTCATGCGACCGGCAACCAGCTCACTTGCGGTCGTTGGAACTCTTGCGGGGGGTGCCCACAGCCGCAACCCGCGGGGGCGGCGGCGTGCTGCCCGAATCCTCATGCGCGGTGGCATGCAGCGCGGCCTCGATCAGCCGGATCTGTTCGGTCTCATGGATTTTCGCCAGTCCCGTGGCGGGGGCCGAGGCCGGTGCACGACCGGCGTACAGCACTTCCTTGTGACTCAAGGCGTCCAGGCGATGACGGATCTGGTACCAGGCGCCCTGGTTCTGCGGCTCCTCCTGACACCACACCACGTCGCGCACGTTCGGGTAGCGTTTGATCGCCGCCTCATAGCCTTCATTGGGGAATGGGTACAGCTGCTCGATGCGCAGCAGCGCGACATCGCGGATATTTTCCTTGCGACGCGCCTTCAACAGGTCCCAGTACACCTTGCCGCTGCAGAAGACCAGGCGGCGCACCGGCGCCGGGGGCAGGTCATCCATCTCGTCAATCACCGCGGCAAACGTGCCCTTGGTCAGATCGGCGATCGATGACACCGACAGCTCATTGCGCAGCATGCTCTTCGGGGTCATGACGATAAGGGGTTTGCGAAACGCGCGCAGCATCTGCCGGCGCAGCATGTGGAACATCTGGGCGGGCGTCGAGGGTACGCACACCTGCATGTTGTTCTCGGCGCAAAGCTGCAGGAAACGCTCCAGCCGCGCCGAGGAATGCTCGGGCCCTGCGCCCTCATAGCCATGCGGCAGGAACAGCACCAGTCCGCACAGGCGACCCCACTTGGATTCACCGGAACTGATGAACTGGTCGATGATGATCTGCGCGCCATTGGCGAAATCCCCGTACTGCGCCTCCCAGACATCCAGCGCATTGGGTTCGGTGGTCGAGTAGCCGTACTCAAATCCGAGCACGGCCTCTTCCGACAGCACCGAATCGTAGACATCGAAGCGCGGCTGATGGGGCTGCACGTGCTGCAGCGGGACATAGCAGGCATCGGTGTTCTGATCGTGTAGGACCGCATGCCGATGAAAGAAAGTGCCCCGGCCGACATCCTGACCGATCAGCCGGACGCTGAAGCCGTCTTCGAGCAGCGCCGCGTAGGCGAGATTCTCGGCGCAGCCCCAGTCGAGCGGCATTTCCCCGGCGATCATCTTCTGCCGGTTCATGATCACCTGTGCGACGCGCGGATGCAGGACAAAGCCTTCCGGAAGCGCGACCAGGCGCTCGCCCAGCTGGGCGAGCCGCTCGGGCGTGATGTTCGTCTGCACCCGCTCCTTCATGTCGACATGCGCGTACTTGGTCCAGTCCACCGTGTACTTGTTGCCGATGAGGCCCAGGGAAGCGCGGGCCTGCGGCCGGCCCTCATCAAGTCCGTTGCGATACTGATCCATCATCTGCGCGGCATCGGCGGCCGGCACGAGGCCCGCGCCGGACAGCTGTTCCGCATAGATCTGGCGGGTAGTCGGGTGCTGGCGGATGACCTTGTACATGCCCGGTTGGGTCGCGGCGGGTTCATCGGCCTCGTTGTGGCCCAAGCGCCGATAGCACACCAGGTCAATGACCACGTCCTTCCTGAACTTCACGCGATACTGCAGCGCCAGGCGACCGACGAACACCACGGCCTCCGGATCATCGCCATTGACGTGGAAAATCGGCGCTTCCAGCATTTTTGCCACATCGGAGCAGTAGATCGTGGAGCGCGCATCGCGCGGGTCGGAGATCGTGAAGCCGACCTGGTTGTTGATGATGATGTGCAGCGTGCCACCGGTGTAGAAGGCGCGCGTCTGCGACAGCTGCAGCGTCTCCGTGACCACGCCCTGACCGGCGAATGCCGCATCGCCATGGATCTGCACGGGCAGCACTTTCGCCCCGACCGTATCGCCACGGCGTTCCTGGCGGGCCCGCACCGAACCCTCGACCACCGGGTTTACGACCTCCAGATGCGACGGATTGAAGGCCAGCGCCACATGAATGTTGCCGGCCGGCGTCTTCAGGTCCGAGGAGAAGCCCTTGTGATACTTCACGTCCCCGGAACCCTGCAGGTGGGCGACGTCGTACTTGCCTTCGAATTCCGAGAAGATATCCGCGGGTGCCTTGCCCAACAGGTTCACCAGCACATTGAGCCGGCCACGATGGGCCATGCCGATGACCATCTCTTCCACGCCGGCGACGCCGGCGTGCTGGATGACATCATCCAGCAGCGGAATCAGTGACTCGCCGCCTTCGAGCGAGAAGCGCCGCTGACCGACGTACTTGGTATGCAGGTAGCGCTCCAGACCCTCGGCACAGGTGAGCTGCCAGAGAATATTGCGGCGCTCCTCGATGCTGTAATCGCGGCCGATCTGCCCGGCCTGGAACTGATCCTGCAGCCACAGGCGTTCATTCGAGTCCGATACGTGCGCGAACTCGGCGCCGATGGTGCCGCCGTAGATGGCTTCCAGGGATGCCAGTATGGCGCGCAGTTTCATGCGCTTCGGGACGGCGCCGTGGCGGGTCGCGGTGAAGAACTCGGTGTCCAGATCGGCCTCGCTCAGACCGAAATAGGACAGCTCCAGCACGCTGGGCCGCTCGCGCTTCATGAGTCCCAGCGGGTCGAGTTTCGCGACCAGGTGACCGCGATTCGACCAGATCTGGATGAGGCGCGAGACGGCGGCCTGCTTGGCGCCCCCCGAGGCATCGCCCGCGGTGGCGATGGCCTGCACCGGGGCCTGGCTGGCCGCCCGCGCCGCGATGCCGGCTATGACCGGTCCGTGGGCGCGTTCTGCCGCAGGACGGGGACCCAGGCCGTCAAAGTAGCTGCGCCACTGCGGCGCAACGGCGCCGGGGTCGGCCAGGTACTGCTCATACAGCCCTTCGAGGTAATCAGCGTTTCCGCCATATAGAGGTGTGGATTCAAGCATTCGGGGGTTGCTCAATAAGGGCTGGCGCACGGGGCGAGCACCCGTGCTCGGGGTAGGCAGCTGTTCACTCCAGACCCTGGATGGAAAGGCAAGCGGCAGAGGATAAGTTTAACGTAACCGGGCCTGCTATGAAATGCGTCACGGCGGGCGGCCCCAAGGGGGCCAAACCCGGCTTTTTCACTCCAATCCCGGCCTTCGCCGGGGCCGTGACCGGCAGGGCCGCCTCAGTGCAGGGGCACGCGGTAGATGTTCTGGCGGCGCTCGGATTTCAGGTACACATACACCGAAGGGTCCCGACCCATCCAAAGGCTGTCGTCCTGATAGGGAATTACCTTGCCGCCGGAGTTTGCCGCCAGCAACGGACTCAATGGCAGGTCATCCGGCCCGGTCGGTAGCGCAACCGTCGAGCCGGCGAGTGCGACTTGCTCCTGCGTGTTGAGCCCGACATACAGCGTCTTACCATCGAGCGAGCATCGTGAGGGGGAG
>Ga0210400_10001783_pt1 | contig 21013 bp, 15 predicted proteins | sample IncBWH26MmetaG_FD_155456 | JGI IMG/M metagenome (GOLD analysis project Ga0210400, IMG submission 155456) | Forest soil microbial communities from Barre Woods Harvard Forest LTER site, Petersham, Massachusetts, United States - Inc-BW-H-26-M | ecosystem: Environmental > Terrestrial > Soil >...
CGCGCGATTTTCCCGATCCAATCCTGCGCGAGGATGGGCACCTCGATGCGCTCGCCAGCTTCGGGATGAACGCTGTAGCGGTCGAGAAATTCCAGTTCCTCATCCAGCGGCGGAAGCCAGATTTCGCGCAAGCGATTGTCTTCGAGCGCGATGTGCAGTTTGCCGGCAGTCCCCAGAATTTCCACTGGGACAGCATCGAAGAATTCGTTGGCGAAGACAATCAAGGGCGTGTCGGGTGCGAGGCTACGATGAACAGTGGACTGTTCCTCCGGCGATTCCACCGGGATGATCGCTTTGCCGCCCGCGAGGTGATTCTCGAGAGTATCTTGCAGTTTTGCGCGTAGCGCGAGCGACGATTCCTGCAAGGTATACGTGAGGCTGGCGAAGAAGTCAGGGAGTTTCTTGTTGGACCAGTCGAGCACATCGCGGGCGAACAGACCGCGGCCGGGGCCGAGTTCGAGGATTTCGATTTTAGGAGGACGCTCGAGCGCTTGCCACATCTGATCAAACTGCCGCGCAAGCAGGCGTCCGAAGACTGCGTGAACATCGCTCGAGGTATAGAAGTCTCCGGCTTTGCCGAATTGTTCTGCGTTGCGCGAATAGTATCCGGCGGTGGGATCGTACAGGCAGATCTCCATATAGCGCGAGAACGGCATCGGACCGCGCTGGCGTATCTCCTGCTCGACTTGTTCGCGGACGGACACTCAGGTAGAGGAGGGAGACGAGGCAAGCCGCGTCTCTACGGCTGAAGGATCAACGGCTGCCAAAAACCGCTGCTTAGACCGCCATTCGCATCGGGTTACGTTCGGCGTGGAAGGCCCGCTTGATCGGGGGCATGGCCAGATAGAAGATGCAGGCCGCATTAATTGCCCCGAAGAGCAAAGAAAAAATATTCGCGTGGACGACACCGGGGAGAACCAGCACGAGTCCTATCGCGGAAAACAGAAGCGTGAGGAGACGTCCCCAGTTCTGCATCTGCAGGATGCCATAGCCCGCGATCATGTGCACGATCGCAAACACGATGATGCCAAGGCCCGCCAAGTGACCGAAACTACGGAAAAGATTTTGGACGGCATTGCCTTCGGCGGCTAAGGAAGCAAGTTTGGCGGCCACTCCGGCGAATAGCAGGATGGAGAGTCCGAACACCAGCCCCAGTACACCGCGCAGGATTTGATAGAAGCCGACCAGAGTGACACCAAGTGGGCGCATACATCCTCCTAAGTTTGGGGAGAAATATAGCACAAGGGACAAGCGGCGAGGGCTCCCGTAGAGACGAGGCTCGCCTCGTCTCTGGCGCGACAACCTGCGTCTTTACCCGGCAAGCACGCAGCGCTCTCGACTTAAACTTTGTATTCTTGCTTACCGCCGGCATGGGAGCACGTCTAAGATGCCGACCAGGGACCGCGATCCGCGGCCCGATTTACCAAAAATTGCGATGGACGCAGGTCGCAGATTGCCAGATTGAAGGAGGTATTCCCTATGTTTCGTGCAGCTTTGCGAGGATTCCTGTTCTGCCTGCTGATGGCAGCCTTGTCGGGCGCGAGCCCGGCACAATCGTTCGTACTCGATCTGCCCCTGCAGAGCCAGAGGGCGGAGGTTTCACAACGCATCGGCATCACCGACATCAAGATCAGTTATCACCGGCCGCTGGTGAATGATCGCAAAGTTTGGGATGCCCTGGTTCCCTACGGCAAGGTATGGCGCGCGGGAGCGAATGAAAACACGACGATCACGTTCAGCGATCCGGTCCAGATCGAAGGCAAGCCGCTCGACAAGGGAACTTATGGTTTGCATATGATCCCGACGGCCGATGAATGGACGATTATTTTTTCGAAGAACTCCACTTCCTGGGGATCATTTACCTATGACGAAAAAGAAGATGCGCTCCGCGTGACAGTGAAGCCCAAGGCCGCGGACATGCACAACGCCCTGACCTACGACTTCGATCAACTGCAGAAAGATTCGGCCGTGGTTGAGCTGGAATGGGAGAAGGTCGCGGTCCCGTTCAAAGTCTCGGTCGACGTGCACGACGTGGTGCAGGCCAGTCTGAAGAAACAACTTCGTAATCTTTCGCAGTACACGTGGATGAGCGGGGACGAGGCTGCGAATTATTTTCTCGCAGAAAAGATCGCCCCAGATGAGGCGCTGACCTACGTAAACAAGTCCATCGAAAATGAAGACCGCTATGATAACGAGCTGACCAAGTCGAAGGTCCTGACCGCGCTCAATCGCAAGGACGAGGCCGCAGCGGCGCAGAAGAAGGCGCTCGATATGGCCAGCCCGCTGCAGATCCATTTATTCGCTCGCGGACTGCAGGGCGAAAAGCGCAATGAAGAGGCGTTCGCCATCTTCCGCGAAAACGCGAAGAAACATCCCGACCAATGGTTCGTGCATTCGGGACTGGCTCGCATGTACTGTTCACAGGGCAAGTTCGACGACGCGGCAAAAGAAATGAAGCTAGCGCTAGCAGGGGCTCCGGACAATCAGAAGAGCTATGTGGATGGCTTGGTAAAGCGGCTGGAAGCGAAGCAGGACATCAATCAGTAGTCCGGAGCTATATGAGCGCCGGAGGTGCCCCGCTCCTTGCGATTTTTGCAAGGGGCGGGTGCCAGCCGCGTCGCATCTTCAGCGGTCACCGCTGGATTGCATCAAAAGGCTTCAGCCACGCTACCCAAGTTGTCATCCCGAGCTGAGCGGGAGCTTCCCGAGTGAAACCCCCGCGGAGTCGAAGGCCCCTGCACCTTCTCGCCAGTAAGGACGCGTCTGGAGATTTCCCTTCGGGTGATTGATTCCATCCGCACCTGGCCTTGACTCCAAGAGTTCACAGCGCGCGGATCCTCAAGAAACGATAATTATCCACAGGTCTCGCTGCTCGCAACGCACCAACTAGGCATATACTTCGCCACGCGCGGAACTATGCGCAAAGGAGACTCCCCCGATGAACAAGGTACTGGAAGTCCTGCTAACCGTTGTAGCACTGGCTGGGTTGTACAGCGCAATCCGGACGAACAGCTCGCCGCCTGGCAATTCTGCCATTCGAGCAGAACAGGCCGTGGTAGTTGCTGATGGTAGCGACCCAATGCCCTTGTGCAGACTCAAAGGCTGCCGCCCAACGCAATAAAGTATAGGAGGCTGAATTCATAAAACGGACACCGGGACCGCCCAAAATAGATGTTGCGGAGCGGCCAAGGGATAGGTATGCTTTCGAGCGTTACGTGTTCGTATTGCGATGAACTGGTTAACGTATGTGAACTGGCTCGCTGGTCCGCTGTTGCAGATCACCCTCCTGATCTTCATGGTCCGGCGCGAGTCCCACAAGGTGTTTCCCCGATTCTTTTCCTACATCCTGTTTCAGACGCTCAAGTCAGCATGTTTGTTTATCGTGTACAGGTATTTCTCTCCCGAGAGCTACTTTGACGCGTACTGGACCGGAAACGCCCTCAGCGTGATCTTTACGGTGGCGGTGATGGATGAAATATTGCGCAGTCTCTTTAAGGAGTATGGAGGTATTCAGATTTTAGGAACCACCATATTCCGATGGTCGTGCGGACTGCTCGTTCTGCTTGCAATCTTGGGTGCATTGTCTAGTAGCGAAACGGCTGCCGACAGGGTAGTGGCGGCGGTGTTTTCCTTTGATCGCAGCGTGCGCGTGATGCAGGTTGGGCTCTTCCTGGTCTTGATGCTTCTTTGCCGTTTTCTCAAAAATTATTCGCGGCAACAGGTATTCGGGATAGCGCTCGGATTCGGCGTCTTTGCCAGCGTTGAGCTGATCCTGGTTAGTTTTGTGATGTGGTATGGCAACGGTCAACCCGCGATTATCAGTCTTCTGAAGAGCACGGCGTACAACGCCGTGACTCTGGTCTGGATCGGCTATCTGAAACAGCAGCCGCAACCGGTGCCAAAGTTTGAGGCAGCTACGAACGCGAATACTCTCGGTATGGCATGGGCTACGTCAGGCGCCGTGCCGGATCCTGACGCAAGCTTTATGTTGAGGGTAGAGCAGGCCGTGGACCGGGTGTTGTCTCGCAGCGATTGGCCGAGACCAACTTCAAAGGGATCTCGGATCGTCAGCCGCAAACCCAATCCGGAAGAGGGCAATTAAACCTAAATTCCCACCGGTGCGCGAACGATGAAGTCCACGGCAAAGCTACTACGTAGCGAAGCGAACTGGCCTCCGGAGGAAGGCGAGATCATTTCGTTCAGATCGTCCAGCGGATCCGAAACGACTATTCTCAAAGAGGTGCGTTGGGGTTTGGTCTGGCGAGACTTCATTCTTGAGGACGGACGAGTGATACCAGAACACAGGATCTCGGGCTGTCCCCACCCGCAAGTGTGGCGCAAAATCAATGAGGTCACTGACAACGAGCGAGAGGAGTGTGAGGAGCGGCTCCTTTCAATGGCCGGGGCCGGGATGGATCCTCGCCAACGGGACCAACCTTTCTGGGCGGAGTTGAACCAGTATCTGGCGTACACATACCTAAGGTACAAGCAGGCAGAGTTCAAAGTGGGAGATACGGAGCGATGACAAACTGACCGGGAGTAGGGAGTCTCTGTGAGCCGATCCGATGAAGAAACCGACGAACAGCAGGTCTGGAGAGTGCTTTCCGAAGCTGGTCTGGTAGAAATACGACTCGACGAATTTGCGGAAAAAATTGAGGACGTCAAGCGTGTCGTCATAGTGCGCCTGCGTGAATTGTTGGATTTCAACACCGGTATTAAAGAACGCGAATCTGCGGCATACTCGCTGGGTACGCTGAAGGGATTAGAGTTGAAACTGCTGGCGAATGCTCCGAAGCCGCCCGACCCATCGGAGATGTGATCTTGTGCAAACCGGTCTTCCCCATCATTCGGGGCTTCATGCCTCTCCAGACACTGATCCTGCCGCGCGATTTTCCGTGCTGAAGACATTTTCTGTGCTTACGGGCCGCAGAACTGCTACACGATCGAGCAACAGATCCCCTTCGGAAGGAGGTCGCTATGCTTAGCGATGGTCCGAAGCGACCCAAGAAGACCTGGGAAGAACTCACCGCCGCAGCTTCAGTGGAAACCGACCCCGAGAAGCTAGGAATGATCGTGGAAGAGATCCTCGCTGCTCTCGAGGAGCGACAACGAGCGCCTGCTACAAACAGGGGTTAATACCTTGCTAGTTAACAGCCGGGAAAGTGGGACAAGCCAGCGGGTTTTAGATCTTTGAAGAGCTGGTCAGCGATTCCGGGTACTCGAACACTCCCCGCCCGGACTTCCGTCCGAGCCTTCCCGCTTTCACGTATTGCACGAGCAGCGGACAGGGCCGGAATTTTTCGCCAAGAGATTTATGCAGGTATTCGAGGATATGCAAGCGAGTGTCGAGGCCGACCAGATCGACGAGTTCAAACGGTCCCATAGGATGATTCAGCCCGAGTTTTAGAGCCTTGTCGATGTCTTCGGCGCTGGCGATGCCTTCCTGGAGCATGTAGAAAGCCTCATTGCCGATCATGGCATTGATACGGCTGGTGATGAAGCCCGGCGACTCTCTGACGACGCAAACTTCCTTACCCATGCGTCTGCCTACCTCCACAACAGCGGCGAGCGTATCGTCGTCGGTTTCGAGAGCGCGCACGACTTCGAGCAGCTTCATCTTGTGCACGGGATTGAAAAAGTGCATGCCGACGCACTTCTTGGCGCGATAGGTCACGCTTGCAATCTCGGTAACGCTGAGCGAGGAAGTGTTTGAGGCGAGAATCGTGGTAGGACGGCAGATCTTATCGAGCATAGTGAAGATTTCGATCTTCGATTCCATTTCCTCGGGAACAGCCTCGATCACAAGATCGGCGTCGCGGGCGGCTTGATCCACCGAACCGGCATACTCCAGCCGGGAAAAAGCTGCATCGGCATCCGTGGTGTTGACCTTGCCGAGTTCGACCGCTCTGTTGAGATTACCGCGGATTTCCGTCTCTGCCTTGCGCAGGGCGTTCGGGAGAAGGTCTTCGAGAATGGTGCGATAGCCGCCCAGAGCCGCAGCATGCGCGATGCCCCGGCCCATAATTCCGGCGCCAATCACGGCAACCGTGCGGACCTCAGGCACTATTTGCCCGCCTTTTCGAGGCGCCCTACCACACTCTCGTAGCTCGGTTCGGACTTGCGGATATATTCGGCCAGGCGGGTGCACTCCTCATTGGTCATCGCTGGAATGCTGGCGCTGATGCGGCGCAGGGTGGTAGCGATGTCGTCGATATAATTCATGAGACGAATAAGTTCTCCGGTCGCGGGCATGATGACTCCTTGCGTTATTTCTGGCGCGCGAGCGGAATCGGGAGCAGCCGCCGCAGCCAGGGCAACAATTCATTGTTCAACAGCCGAGCGGATTTAGCAAAGGCAGTCAGCGATCAAGGTGGCGTACTCGGGAGAAACCGCAGTTACAACTAACTCATCCGCATGGAGCGATGCGCGCGCGGCCCGTCCAGCATGATATTGGGCGGGCGAGGGCGCGCGGCTCTCCACCGAAGACTCCACTTGGCAATGCTAGCCGAGCTGGTGGAAGCGCCGGAAGCCGGCGTAGCCTTCCCTGCCCATGTAGCGCTCAAGCACCGAGGGATCGGTCTGGCGCAGGTCGACAATTACCAGGCCATCGACGACGTCGGAAAATTTGCGGTCGAGATTGAAGCCCACCAGCCTGCCTCCGACCTTGGCATACTGCTTGATCAGGATGGGCACTCCTTTGCCATCTTCTTCCACATCGGAGATCGGCTCCGCGAGTTCGTCAAGATCGCGCAACACACTGCAAAGTGCGCCGCAATCCCAGCGTCGGAGTTTGTGCACGCGGAAGGGCGTGCGCGCCTGAACGAGGTCGGCAAACTCGCGGCCGTCTTCATCTTTAACTCTGCGCTGCTCAAAATAGCGGACAATCATCTCGCGCGACAAGCTGCTGTACTCGTTGCTGATGCTAACCGCTCCGAACAACACAGGAGTCTCAGGGTGCGCGGCCACGAAACGCGCGATCCCCTTCCACAGCAAAAGCAGCGGCGCGTACTGGCGCTGATACTCGGGACGCACAAACGAGCGGCCCAGTTCGAGAGCGGAACCTATCTTCAAAAAGAGTTGCTCGTCATAGCGGAACACGGTGTTCGTATAGAGACCCTTGATGCCATGCGCACGGATAATCTCATCGGTATTACCAGCGCGGTACGCGCCAGCCAATTCCTGCTTCTCCTTGTTCCAGAGCAAGAGATGCCAGTAACGGGCATCGAACTGATCGAGGTCGGCGCCGCGGCCGGTGCCTTCACCGGCTGCGCGGAAGGTGATTTCGCGGAGCCGTCCGAGCTCATTAAGTGCATGAGGCAGTTCCGAGGCACGCGCGGCATAAACTCCGAATTCCGCGTTTTCGACTAGCAGGCGCTCGGCAGGTAACGCGGCAATATCGCCAATGACGAATCGCGACGGAACCTCCGCGGCGATCTTTTCCTGCGGCTTGCGTGGAAGAGCCGCGCGCATCTTCGCGGGAAATGAGATTGGCTTCTTACCGCGATATGACAGCAGGTAAGTTCGGAGACGAAGATACTCAGTGGCTTCCTCGTCGCTATCGAGGTTGGCAATCAACTCCGACGGGATCGCTTTGCCAATCCGAATCTGCACGTTTTTGTCACGGTGCTGCAGAAATTCCTGGAGGAGGAAGAGGGTTCGCAGCCGCGGATTGATCAAACCCAGCACTTGAAATGCCGCGCTGTTGTGGCCACAGAAATATACCGGGAGCGCGCTGGCTCCGGTCTTGCGCGCCAGGCGGGCGGCCACGGTATTCCATGCCGGATCTGTCACCTGCGCTTCGCGCACACTCCACTGCGAGACTTCGCCCGCGGGAAACACGGCGAGAGCGCCGCCAAGGCGCAACCATTCCAGTGCCTGCTTCAGCGGCTTCACATTCTTATCCGCCGAAGACGAAGTGCGAAACGGATCTATGAAGATGCAATGTTCGTGGAGTTCGGGGATGCTTTCCAGCAGCGAGTTCGTCAGTATCTTGGTATCGGGACGCACGCGAGACAGGAGGACGGCGAGGGCCGCACCGTCGAGCACCCCAAAAGGATGGTTGGCCACGGCTACCAGAGGGCCCTTGACCGGAATGCGTTCGAGGTCGGCGGGCTGGACTTCGAGATTTATCTTCATCTCCGCCAGCAGCGCTTCCAATCGAAAACCCTTTGGCGCGGTGCGCGTGCGCTGATACAGTTCGCGCGCCTGCTCCATAGGAATAAATTTTCCTGCGAAGCCCGGAAGCCCGGGCAGAAGCGGCGGCTGGGTCAGAACGCCGTGCTCTTCGTCACCGGCAAACGGCGATTTGGGCATAAGTCATTTTCGCCTCGCCTTGGTTGCAGGTTTATGAAGGTAAGATCAATGGTTCGTGAATTGGTACTCTTTGAGTAACCCCCCTTTAAGGTGAGAGAGTTAGAACATCAGCGACGAACGTTACTCAGGCAAACCACTCTTCCATGGCGACCGCGGGCAACGGCTGCGGAATCCGGTCGGAAACTTCGGCGAGAGTGGCAAGTTTCGCTGCCAACTCCGGTCGCAGCAATTCGGCGCCAAAACGCCAGCGCCAGTTCCCTCCGCCGAGGCTGGGCACATTCATACGCGCATCGCTTCCCAGGCCCAGCACGTCCTGCATCGGCACCACGCAAAGACTGGCAACAGAGTTGGAGGCGGCGCGAATCATCGCCCAGTTGATGCCGTCTTCCCATCGCCCGAGGTACGCTTGCACTTGCTGGCGTTCATAATCCGTTGCGCCCGATGCCCACCAGCCGAACAACGTGTCGTTGTCGTGGGTGCCGGTGTAGACCACCTTCTCGGTTGTGAAAGTGTGCGGGAGGTGAGTGTGCGCGCCAGCATCGCCAAAGCCGAATTGCAGCACGGCCATGCCGGGAATCTTGAGGCGTTCGCGAAGCTCATGGACGTCGGCCGTGATGTATCCGAGGTCCTCAGCGAAAAATGGGAGCCCGCCCAGAGCCTCGCGCAGCTTCACGAATAAATCATCTTTGGGACCGTCCACCCAGCGGCCATGAATCGCGGTTGGTTCGCTTGCCGGTATCTCCCAGAACTGCGAAAACCCGCGGAAATGATCGAGGCGGATGTAATCAAAATTTCGCGTAACCCAGCGCATGCGATCGATCCACCATGAATATCCCTGCGCCTGCATCACGTCCCAGCGATAAAGAGGATGGCCCCAGCGTTGGCCGTCTTTGCTGAAAAAATCCGGGGGCACGCCGGCGACGACCTCGGGATCGAGTTCAGGCGTCAAGCGATACAGATCGGGGTGGGTCCAGACGTCGGCGCTGTCGAAGTTTACAAAGATCGCGATGTCGCCCACGACTCGAATCGAACGCTGAGCGCAATAGGCTCGGAGCGCCTGCCACTGTTCGAAGAAAAAAAACTGCACGGCGCGGCGGACATCGAGATCGTCGAGCATTTCCGCGTGCGCCTTCTTGAGCGCCGCCGGATCGCGATGAGCCAGCTCGCGGGGCCAGTGGTTCCAGCTCTCCAGCTTGAACTGCGCGCGCAAACTATCGAAGAGAACGAAGTCATCGAGCCACCACTGGTTTTGCCGGCAGAAGGTTTCATATCGAGAGCGGGCATTCGCTGCGGCGGACCGCACGAAGTTGCTCGCCGCTTCGAATAGCAGTGGCAGCTTCTGGCGGAAAACCGACGGGTAATCCACTGGTTCGATGCCATCGGGTAAAGCATCGATCCGAGCACGGTCAATCCAGCCGCGATCGGCGAGCCGCTCCAGGCTGATCAACAGCGGATTTCCAGCAAAGGCCGAAGTGGAGGAATAGGGCGAGGCTCCGTACCCGAGCGGGCCGAGAGGCAGCACCTGCCACAGACCCTGCCGAGCGGAGGCAAGAAAATCCGCGAACGCATATGCCGACGGACCAAAGTCGCCAATCCCGCCGCGCGAAGGCAGCGATGTGGGATGAAGCAGAATTCCGCTGGCGCGCGGGAATGACATTCAGAATCAGTTCTCAGTTCCCAGTTCTCAGTTCTCAGACGTTCAGCGGACATCGCACTGACTCCACTGAGAACTGAGAACCGAGAACTGAGAACTTCTTCTCTACGAGCCTTCTTGCCCACCCCGCTGGCGGGTCAGGTTTTTCATCTCTTCCTGATTGACCTTGAGCCGGCGGGACTTTTCCATGTCCTTGCGCAGGTTTGTAACAAACAGCCCGAACAAATCGTTCTGTTTGGCCTCCAAGAGCGACTGGCGGATCTGATCCTTCTTCGCGGCGAATTCCTGATCCGTCGGTATCTGTTTTTCCAGAAGCTGAGCGACCACGCCATTGCCGCCGGCCGTGATCGGCCCGCTGATATCGCCGGGCTTCAGGGAGAAGATCGCACTCGCACTAGACATGGAACCGATGTCGGGAACCTGGCCATCGGGCGGAACGAGATCGCTCGTCTTCACGGTCGCACCCAGGTCTTTAGCAGCTTTTTTCAAATCGTGCGCAGCCTTGGCACGGTCGGAGAGTTCCTGCGTCTTCTGTTGCAGCAGAAAGGCAGCGCGTTCGTTCTTGAACTCGCTCTCGACACGCGAACGAATCTCATTGAACGTGGGCGTAGCCGGAGGCTTTATGGAGAGCAACTGGAAAACCACGTAGCCTTGTGGGACCGGCACCATATCGGCCGGAGCTTTCTCTGCCTCATTGAAGACTGCATCCATAAACTGGGGATTCGCGGCCAGTCCCGGCAAGTGATCGGTTCGGCTGAAGAATTCGGTGGTCACTGCGGCCTGACCTTTGGCAGCGGCGGCTTTGTCGAATCCGTCCGTACGCGCCTGGCTGAGCAAAGCATTCGCTGCCGCCTCGGCGGCGCGCGCCGTTTTCTGCTGCTTCACTTTCTCTTCGATCTCGGTCTTCACCTCGGCAAGCGTCTTTACGTGAGCTTCCTGCTTGTCGTCAACGCGGATGATATGGAAACCGTAGCTGCTCTTAACCAGGTCGCTGGTCTGTCCTTTGCCGAGTGAAAAGGCTGCCTTCTCGAATTCGGGGACGGTGCGGCCGCGGCCGATCCAGCCGAGATCCCCCCCGCTCTTGGCGCTTCCGGGATCATCAGAATATTTTTCCGCGAGCTTGGCAAAGTCCCCGCCCGCTTTGAGTTCCTTCAACACCCCTTCGGCTTTCACGCGCGCATCGGCGACGGCTTTCTCGTCTTCCTTCGCGCCGGGCGCAGGGAGAGGAGTCTTGATCAGAATGTGGCTGACCTTCACCTGTTCGGGCACGCGATACTCCTCGCGGTGCTGGTCGTAGTAAGCCTGCAGGTCCTGATCAGTAACCGTCGTCCCAGCCGCGATTTTCGCGCTATCCACGACAACGTACTTAATCTGCCGTTTCTCGGGGATGGAGTTGTTGTAGGTCGCCTTGTTGCGTTCGTAAAAAGCCTTGAGTTCCCCGTCGGTTGGGTGCAGTCCCTTCAAGATGTCGGCCTGCGTGATCACGGCATATTCGAATTTCACTTTGGTGTTGCGGCGGTTGAATTCTTCGCGAACTTCGGTCTCGCCGACGAAGGCACTGCTCGAAACCAGGGCGTACAACTTGCGGGTAAGGATCCCTTCCTTCACCTGCGCTTCAAACAGAGGAACCGTAAGGTCGTGTTGCTGGAGGAGGTTTGCGTACTCCTCCTGGCCGATGAACTTGCCATTGGGAAAGAGGGTAACTCCAAGCTGCCCGTGCTGAAGCTCATCGCGAAGTTCGTCGTCGCTGACGTGCAGGCCCAGGCGGTGCGCCTCGGCAACCTGAGCCTTCTCATTGATGAGTTGCTCGGCCGCCTGCCCGGCAGCGATGGGCAGCAGAAAGGCGACTTCCGGGCCGCCGCGAGGATACTGCTGCCGGATCATGTCCCTCGCCCTTTTCTGCACCTCGGGCACGGTGACGGTTTGGTCGCCAATGGTGGCCAGAACCCCAGCCGGAGGCGCACCAGTCCCAAGGATGGAGCCCGTGCTGCCAGTGGGTACGAGGTAGGCCACCATCGAGAGGGCGATGAGGACGAGCATTGCCCCCAGAACGATCTTCAGGGTTGGCCCTGCATTTTGAAGAGTTCGAATCATAAGTTAGATAACTCCGTCAGATTGCTCCACGCTGGAGCCAGAATTTATGATTATACCCGTCCAAGCCGAGCGCAGCTTGGCATCGCCTCTAGCGCCAGCACCATTCGCGACGAGTAGAATTCACAGGGCAGCTTGCGTTGCGTCCCATAAATTTGGCCCATGAGTGGAAACGCTACTCCCAAAATGCCCTATTGAATCGAATTAATAAAGGTGTTATGAAACGTAGGGCGGCTCCGGCGGAATGGGTCGCCGTTTTCCATCTTTTCATCTTTTTTTGCCCAGGATGCGTTCATGAAGATATTGCGGCTCTTGATCCCTTTCTTTTCGCTTGCGGTCGCAGCCGCCCAGCCAAGCTACCAGCCGGCTCCGGCCCTGACGCTCCCGCTGCGCGACGGGTGGACTCTGCAGTCTTCCGCGAAAGTTACGGCAACAGGCGAAGCAATCTCCAGCGCGTCCTTCGAGACTAAGAACTGGATCGAAGCGGATGTCCCAACAACAGTGGTGGCGGCGCAAGTGAGGAGTGGGCTGCTGCCGGATCCTTTTTACGGCATGAACCTGCGGCAGTACCCGGGGCTCAGCTATCCCATCGGCTTCAATTTTTCGAATATTCCGATGCCGCCGGATAGTCCGTACGCGGTTTCCTGGTGGTACCGCAAGGAATTCGCGCTGCCCAATGTGTACGCCGGGAAAACCGTCTGGGTCAACTTCCGCGGCATCAACTACCGCGCCAACATTTTTCTCAACGGGAAGCAGATCGCTGACTCGAACGAAGTGGCCGGCGCATGGCGTACCTACGAGTTCAACATTGCTTCCGCCGTCAAGCCGGGAACGAATGTGCTTGCGGTGCAAGTGTGGGCGCCAACTGAAAACAATCTGGCGATTACTTTCGTTGACTGGAATCCCGCGCCGCCCGACAAAAACATGGGGCTGTGGCACGAGGTGTATTTGACGACCAGTGGACCGGTCTCACTACGGCATCCGGCGGTGTTCTCGAAAGTGGATTCGCCGGCGAATAACGCGGCTCGCTTGACGGTAACGGCACTCCTGAAAAATGCGACTGATCGCCCCATGAAAGGGACTCTGAAAGGCCGGATCGAAAACATCGAATTCGCTGAGCCAGTGGAGCTGGCGGCGGCAGAGTCGAAAGACGTGGTCTTCTCGCCGGATCAGTATCCGCAGCTCAACTTGACCAATCCGCGGCTGTGGTGGCCGGCGCAGATGGGAATGCCGAACCTGTACGATCTGACTCTTTCGTTTGAGGTGGATGGTGCGCTTTCTGATGTGTCCCATACGAAGTTCGGTATTCGCGAGATCACATCCGAAGTCGCCGAGCAGGCGCCGGATCGCTTGAAGCGCCTGTTCAAGGTCAATGGCAAGAACCTCCTGATTCGCGGCGGCGGCTGGACGCCTGACATGATGCTTCGCGAAACATCGGAACGGCTCGCCGATGAGTTCCGCTACGTGCGCGACCTGGGACTGAATACGGTCCGGCTGGAAGGCAAACTCGAGACCGAGGAATTCTTTGAGATGGCCGACCGGCAGGGCATCCTGGTGATGGCGGGCTGGTGCTGCTGCGATTTCTGGGAGCATTGGGGAAGCTGGAAAGATGAGGACTTCGAGGTCGCTAAGTACTCGCTGCGTGACCAGATATATCGGCTTAGAAGCCATCCGAGCATGGTGATGTGGCTGAATGGCAGCGACAACCCTCCTCCGCCGGACGTGGAAGAGATGTATCTAAAGATTGAATCCGACCTGGGGTGGCCGAATCCGATCGTGTCTTCCGCCACGGCGAAGCCGACTACGCTGACCGGCGGAAGCGGCGTGAAGATGAGCGGGCCCTATGAATACGTGGCGCCGTCCTATTGGGCAACGGATCCGCATCTTCATACGGAAGAAAAGTCATGCAATCCCGGCGGATGTGGAGGCGCCTACGGCTTCAACACCGAAACCAGCATGGGACCGGCAGTCCCGCCGATTGAGAGCGTGCGGCGCATGGTTCCCAAAGATCATCTTTGGACGGCGGATGGGGCGGTGGATGAATACTGGAATTTTCACGCGGGCGGCGGGGCCTTCAAAACCATGCAGGTGTTCACTGATGCACTGAACGCGCGCTACGGCAAGGCCGCCAGCGCGGAAGACTTCAGCTACAAGTCGCAACTCATGACGTATGAAGGCGTGCGCGCCATGTATGAGGCTTACGGTCGCAATAAGTACGCTTCGACGGGCGTCATCCAGTGGATGCTGAATAATGCGTGGCCTTCGATGATCTGGCATCTCTACGATTATTATTTGCGTCCGGGCGGCGGATATTTCGGCGCGAAGAAAGCGATGCAGACGCTCGACCCGGTCTATGGATACGACGACCACTCGGTATGGCTGGTGAGCAGCCAATATGTGGATGCCAAGGGGCTGAAACTGGCGGTGCGGGTATTCAATCTGGATGGAACGCAGAAGTTTTCGAAAGACACTGTGCTCGATGCGGCCGCCGATAGCACCGCGAAGGTGTTTGAGCTTCCGCAGATCGAGGGACTGTCGCCGGCATACTTCCTAGATCTCCGTATCACCGATGGCAGCGGCAAGCTGGCCGGGTCGAACTTCTACTGGCTTTCTACGAAGCCGGAAACTCTTGATTGGTCAAAGTCGAATTGGTATACGACTCCGACCGCTTCGTATGCGGACTATACGTCGCTTGCGCAGTTGCCAAGGGTGAAGCTGAATGTGTCGAGCCGCAGCGAGCGTAATGGCAAAGATGAGACGACTCACGTGACCCTGGAGAATCCCAGCAAGTCCCTCGCGTTCTTCGTTCGCCTGAAGCTCGACAAGGGCAAAGGCGGCGAGGAAATACTGCCGGTGGTATGGCAAGACAATTACGTCTCTCTGCTGCCTGGTGAAAAGCGGGAGATCACGGCAACCTATCGCGCGAGCAGCATGGGAGCGGCGAAGCCAGATGTCGAAGTTGGCGGCTGGAACGTGGAGTAGGGCGATTGCAAAGGTCAGAGGTCAGATTGCAGAGGTGAAAATCAACGGGCTTCTAAGGTCTGGCGGGTTTCACCTCTGCAATCTGACCTCTCACTTCTAACCCTCCTCCGGCGGCAGGTCAAAGTTGACCAGGTCTCCGCGGAAGCCACGCGTCTTCCAGGCGCCGAAGGCAATTCCCGCGACCATCCAAATGGTGCCGGCGATTTTGGCGGGAGTACTGAGGCTCAGCCACAGCAAGAAGCAGATCACGAAGCCGAGGACGGGTGGAACGACAAACGACAGCGTCCATTTTTGGTCGCGCACCGCGTAGCGCATGAACGCGGCAGCGTTCACGCCCATAAAGGCGATGAGCGCGCCGAAGTTGAGCATTTCGGCGCCGAGACCGTAACTCATTACGAACGCGCCAATCAGCGCGATTGCGCCCACAAACAACACGTTATTTCGCGGCACTCGATGCTTCGCATCCACGACTCCGAAGAACGATTTCGGAAGCGCGTTGCTTCGCCCCATGCCATAGAGAAGACGTGCGGCCCCGATCTGCGCGCCCATGCCCGATCCGAAGTTAGCCACCAGCAATGTGAATCCGATAATGCCAAACATCGGCTTCCAGGCGCGGCCGGCGACGTGAACGAAGGCAGTGTCGACGTCCGGAAAAGGCTGCGATGCGGGCCAGATCAACTGCGCGGCATAGACCTCTACCGCAGACAGAACGCCGATCACGACGCAGGTGAGCACGGTTGCCAGCAGAATGTTGCGGCGCGGATTTTCCGCCTCTTCCGAGAGCGTGGAGATGCCGTCGAAGCCGATGTAGGTGAGCACCGCGATCGATGTACCTCCGAGCACGGCCTTCGTGTTCCACAGGCTTGGGTCGTAGAAGGGCCGCGTATAAAAGCCCGCGCCGTCGTGCGGATTGCCGAGGATGTAGCGCGCCGCAACGACAAAGAAAATCGCAATCACCACGCCCATTCCCGCCGCCAGGGCCGAGTTCACCCGAGCCGAGGTCTTCACTCCCTGGACGTTCAGCATCGTAAACACCAGCGCGAAGAAGACCGCCCATACCGCGTACGGCACGCCCGGAGCAAATACGTGCGCCTGCTGGCTGCACCAGATGGTGCAGATGATCGGATTGAGCATGTAATCCATCACCATGCTCCAGCCGGTGACGTAACCAAGAGCAGGATTTATTTCCTGGCCGACATAAGTAAAGGCTGAGCCCGCGCTGGGATAGGCACGCGCCATGCGCCCATAGCTGATGGCGGTGAACAGCATCGCCACCATCGCGATCAGGATCGTTGTAACCACGTGCCCATGTCCGCGGTCGCTGAGCACCCCGAACACCGACATTGGGGCGACCGGCTGAATCACGATCACGCCGTACAGAATCAGGTCCCAGAGTGTGAGCGAGCGCCTCAGGCGGGGGACGTCAGCAGGCGGGTTGGCAGCAGAACTCATTCACGTTCTCAAAACAAAACCCCATTATCCTGCGGAGATAACGGGGTTCTGGGAAGGGCCACTCGTGACACACAAAATTCTTCTCGAATTCTATACGGAAGGGATATTCTGTCAATGAAAAAGCGTCTGTATTAAAACGATTCTTGCCGAGTGTTAGTGCAACTCAAAAATCCGGCGGAATTCGACGGAGTGATGGTGCGCGAGTCCATGATCATGAAACACGGAATGCGGTTTGCAATCCTGCTGCTTGCTGTCTTCTTGGCGCAAGGCCGCGCCCAGACCGTGCAAGACACGACTGTCCCCAAAACGACCGTCCCGGAAAAGACTGTGCAAGAGCGCCTGGGCTATCCCGTCTCTGCCCGACTGCTGGTGATTCACGCGGACGACCTCGGCATGAACCATTCCGTCAACCGGGCCACGTTCGAGGCGATCGAGAGGGGATGGATTACGTCGGCCAGCATCCTGGTTCCCTGCCCGTGGTTTCCCGAGGTGGTGAAGTGGGCGAAGGAGCACCCCGACGCCGATGTCGGTATTCACCAGGCCCTCAACAGCGAGTGGACCACTCTTCGCTGGGGACCTGTGAGCCCGAAAGACAAAGTACCTAGCCTGCTGGACCCGGACGGGTATCTTCCGCTCGACACACCCGACGTTGCGCAAAATGCCAAACTCTCTGAAGTTGAAACCGAACTGCGAGCGCAAATTGACCGCGCCCAGTCCAAGGGCATTCATCTGACACACCTGGACACCCACATGGGCGCACTGTTCGGCTCGACCGATCTGTACAAGGTCTATCAGAAGATGGGCTACACCTATGATTTGCCCATCCTGGAGGCCATGGGCGGCTCTCACGCACCTGCGGGAGCATCGCCGCCCGCAGAAGAAGTGCTGGTGCAGCAGGTCATCGAAATCGAACCGGGAACCGAAGCCAAGGACTGGAACGCGTGGTACCGAAAACAACTTGAAGCACTCAGTCCCGGCGTTTATCAGGTCATTGTGCATCTTGCGTATGACGACGAAGAGATGCGGGGAGCGACCTACGATCATCCCGATTGGGGCGCCGCATGGCGGCAACACGATCTGGATATGGTCAAGAGTCAGGAGTTCCGCCAGTTTCTGAAAGACCAGGGATTCGTGCTGGTGGGATGGAGGGAGTTAGCCAAGGCGTTGCCGAAGAACTATGGTAAGTGAGCGGGGACATCACTAAACGGCGCGGAGTCCTGGATTCCGCGCTCTTCCACTATCGTGTAAATCTTGTCGGCGGGAACGTCTTTCAAGGTCTCGACCTTGCCCGAGGGCCAGCGCACTTCCACCGAATCAATTCTTGTCGCCGATCCGAGTCCAAAGTGAAGGCGCAGATCGCTCTGTGATAGATAACTACTACCGCCGCGCACTTCGTCGAACTGCGTCATTCCTCCCGCATGAATAGTGACGCGCGCTCCGATCGCTGCGCGGTTGCTTTTGGTTCCAACCAGACGGAAGAGCACACGATGGTTCGCGATTTTATTTGTGTTGAGTAGTAGCGAAGGCGGCTCTCCTACGTTGAGCACAACGATATCGACGTTGCCATTGTTAGCGATGTCGCCAAATGCAGCGCCGCGCCGGGATTTCAGCGGCATGTCCGCTAATCCAGCCGCCTTCGAAACTTCTTCGAAGGTTCCGTCGCGTAGGTTGCGATGCAACAGCATCGGCTCGGCGTAGGCAGCGCTTCCCTTCACCGTGTCCATTTGCGGATAGACGTGTCCATTGGCTACGAACAGATCGAGCCAGCCGTCGTTGTCCATGTCGAAGAACGTCGTGCCCCAGCCGACCAGCGGCAGGCTAGGCTGACCGAGATGCGATGGCATGGCAACATCTTCGAATCCGCGTCCAAGGTTGCGATAAAGCGTGTTGGGCTGGTCGGCAAATTCGGTGATGAACATCGAGAGGCGTCCACTGTGATCGTAGTCGCCCCAAGTCACGCCCATGGAGCCGAGCGCCTGACCTTCACTGTTCAGCGCAATGCCGCCGACCATGGCCTCGTCACTAAACGCGCCGTTTTGATTGTTGTGATAGAGATGGTTTGGAGTGGCGTCATCGGCGACGAAAAGATCGGGCCAACCATCATTGTCGTAGTCGCCCCAGGTCGCGCCCAGTCCGTAGTATTTTTCGGGATCGTCAACACCGGCTTTCTTCGAGACTTCTTCAAACGTGCCGTCGCCCCGGTTGTGGTAGAGCAAATCGGTTTCTCCTTCCATGCCCCACGGTCCGCATTGCACCGGCGCGCCTTTGAACTGGCAGAATTTGGTCGAGCCGAACGCGGGCAGGTCATTCATGTCCACATGAACATATCGTGAGACGAACAAATCGACGTTGCCGTCGCGGTCGTAGTCTGCCCAGGCCGCGCCTGTGGAGAAACCACCTCCACGCACTCCGGCCTTGACGGTCACGTCCTCAAAAGTGCAATCGCCCTTGTTGCGATAAAGGGCGTTGCCGCCGTAGCCGGTAACGAAGAGATCGAGGTTGCCATCGTTATCGAAGTCGGCGACGGCGACACCCATGCCCCAACCTTTGCGCGTGAGTCCGGCTTTCTCGGTGATGTCGGTGAACTTGAGGTTGGCATCCTGATGCCAGAGCGTGACGAGAGGATCGCCGCCGCTCTGCTTATAGCGATCGACGGTGGAGCCATTCACTATCACGATATCGAGCTTGCCGTCATTGTCGCAGTCGAACAGGCCGACGCCGCCGCTCATCGATTCGATGACGTAATATTTTTCGCGCGACGAGATATGAGAGGCGGTCAGGCCAGCCTGGGCTGCGATGTCGCGAAAGATTGGGACAGGAGCGGTGAGTTTCGGCGCGGGCGACAGCTTTTCAGTACGCGCGGGAGGAATCTTAGCAGCGGGTCCCGTCTGGCCTTGGGGCGCGCTCTGGGCCGACAGCAGGCCGGTGAAGGCGATCCACAAAACAATAATCTGCCCGGCCCGCATGCACAGTGATTGTAGCGCGATAGGGAGTAGCGCCGCCGTCTCGGCGGCTGTCCTTCGGGTCCTAGCCCCCGCGTCGAGGGCGAGACGCCCTCGGGACAGCCGGCAGGATGCCGGCGCTACTGGATCAGCGGTTGTCGGGGTATTGGAACGAATATCCACTCGCTTCTGTGCCCGACATGAACCTGGTGTTGTATTCGAGTAAGTAATTCAGGTGGTCGGCATCGGCTGGAAAAGATTGGCCGGGATACGGATACGTTCGCATGTCGCGGAACGGCAGCGGGTCTACTGTATCGCCGCGGTAGGCGTAGAAGTCCATATCTTTTTCGTACCCGTTGGCGATGAAGAAGTAGTCGCGCACCCAGCCGCGCGGCAAGGTGGGCAGCTTCGCGGGATCGAAATCGAGCGCAACTTCATCTCCCGATCCGAAGACGACAAACTTATCGTCGACCGCGTCAAGCAGCGGCCGGACATCGCCATAGCGCGTGTAAGCGCCGGCGGGACGGGTGTAGGGGCCGGTGGCGCTCGTCTTTTCGTAAATGTATTTCACATTGCCCGGCGGCTGGTCTTCGATCTTCAGCGGGAATCCGTGGAAATTGAGTTCGGCGCGCGCCAGGGGGATTGCGGTCAGGCGGGCGGTTTGACTCTGGCTTGTCCGGCTGATCAGGATGTTGTCCCAGTAGATCTGGAGATTGGTGGTGATGCGAATGCGTCGCGTGCCCGGCGGAAGCTTGCCGGTAAGATCGGCGGTCATGGTGCGCCCGCCACCGGCGGGGAATCCCATGTCATCGATGACCCGGATCCATCTTTCTTTTGCACCGTTACCAGCCGAGACTTGCGCTTCGACATAGGGGGCAAACGGCCGCAGATGCGCTTGATCAGCGGCGTACATGCTCGTTGCCGAGAAATATTCGATCTCTCCATGCATCAGCAGCCACAGTGGACCGCCGCGGTAGGGCTCGCCGAGATCGAGCTCGAGAGTGTGGGGCTCGGCGAATCCCATGAAGGAAAGCACTTTGAAGTCGCCGAAATAACGATGTGCAAGTAAGTCGGGAAGCACGTTGTGCCCATGCTCGTCCCATGCACCGGCAGGCGGACGCGCATCATTATTGTTGCTGAACACAACCTTGAACGGCGGGTACGGCGGATTGCTGGCGAAATACTCGTTGGGATAAACGTCGACATCAGCGGGATGATCGACGGCGAGCAACTTCACTTGATCGAGGTAAACGGATTCTTCGAGCGGCTCCATGAAGCGGAAGCTCAGCTTGCCATCTTTTTCGCGGAGCGAATTGCGGTCGAGCTTGACGGCTTCGGTGGGGCGAGCGATATTGCGGACGACGTTGCGGTCGGCCTTGCTATCGCTCGCCGCGATCCAGTGTCCGACCACGCCCGCGCCGAGCATGTCGCCGACGAGCTGATATTCTTTGCCATCCCACGAAAAGAGCGTTGGACACGAACTGCCGCGCCGGTCCATCTCCAGAAAATCCTGACGCTTGTTGGCGGCGACTCCGATTTCATCCTGCAGAACGCCGGTTGGCCACAACATGCGGACAAC
>Ga0210400_10001784_pt1 | contig 21011 bp, 18 predicted proteins | sample IncBWH26MmetaG_FD_155456 | JGI IMG/M metagenome (GOLD analysis project Ga0210400, IMG submission 155456) | Forest soil microbial communities from Barre Woods Harvard Forest LTER site, Petersham, Massachusetts, United States - Inc-BW-H-26-M | ecosystem: Environmental > Terrestrial > Soil >...
TCGCGTTCCTTCTTGACAGGCTTGCGGCAGACACCCCGCCAAATCAGCAAATTCGAGAACTTACTCAGAACGCCATCGAGGCAATTCAGCGGCGACAAAAATTCGGCGATCAGAGCGAGGGAGTCATACGATGGGACGTTGACTGGGACCACCTGGTCCGGGTCGGCGAGTACAAGCTTTCGATCATCGATAATGGCGATGGCATGTCGCCTCAGGAGATGGACGAGTACCTGAACGCATTAGCCGTTCAAGGTGCAGGACAAAGCCAGGGCATATCCCAAAATTACGGCGTAGGTGCCAAGATAACGGCACTCTACAGAAATCGTTACGGTCTTGTGTACCAATCCTGGCGAAATGGGAAGGGTGCAATGGTCAAATTGCACCGAGACGATAAAGAGGGAATTTATGGTCTGTCTTCATTTCTACTAGACGATGGCCCCGCTTATACACCGCGCATAAAAGACAGTGCGAAGCCAGGTGTAGTAGGGATGTCGGGGACCAAGGTGACGCTCCTTGGTGCGTCGGAAGACGAGAACACGTGCTTTCCGCCGGAAGAAGCCGGCGGCGGAATGAACTGGCTGATCAAATATTTAACCGGCCGTTATTTTAGGCTCCCCGAAAATATCAAGCTGCAGGTTCGTATTTTGACTCGGGACGAAAGCGACTGGCCGACCACGGAGCCACACAGTAGCGAAAAGACCTTCAACCTACAGATTGTGCGAGGCGCCAAGGCCTTATTAGACGATCATTCGAGCTCCCGTGGGGTGGTGCGCCTGTCGACTGCCGATGCGCATTGGTGGGTTTTCGACGACCCACGGCAGGCAAGTAAAGAAATGAGCACTCGCGGTGGCCGCACATGCGGGGCAGGAATTGTATTCCAGGATGAAGTATACATTCAAAGATCCCCTCCTGTGTCGCGCCGAATTTTGGCAGGGTTTGGCATCATTTTTGGCGCTGAACATGTAGTGATTTATATCGTTCCTCGCGAGCCACTCGACATTCGAGCAGACACAGCGAGAAGTCGCCTCATCGTAAATGGCGAGGACGTAGAAGACGCTAACTGGTGGGAGACCTGGGGGGCGGAGTTCCGCAGCAAAATGCCGGCCCAGATAAAAGCCAAGATCGATGAGATCATGGCCAAGACTGATCGAGACCCTGAGGGTAAAACACGGGAACGTATATCGGAGCGCCTCCGCCGTATCCGTGAGTTGCTTCGGCCGAGCCGGTATCGTCGGGACCCAACCGGACCGGTTCAGGCTCAGGGCAATGCGGTCGGGGGAAGCCCGGGGTTCGAAGATTTAGTAGAAAGAAGAGGCGATCAGCGCTCCGGTGGTCGTCGAGGCGGTCGCTCAAGTGATGACTATTTGGCTGACTTGGTTGTTTCCGAGGGCGAACAGGCGACACCGGTAATCACCAATCCACAAGAACCGGAAGTAAAATGGGTGTCGCGCGCTGACGGAACGCGCGAAGAAGATGAAATGGACGATCGAGCTGCAGAAATATCTGGTGACATCTTAACGAGCAACCTAGTGAAAGCGAATGCGGACTTTCGAGGCTATCTGGATATCATAAGGTATTTTAGTAGGGAGTTTAACTCCGGTGGGGATAGCGGGATTGAACGGAAGATCCTTGAATATGTTCAAGAGTGGATCGCCGTGCAGCTTGTCGAAGTAATAATGACGGTGAGGAACCTAATGAACGGCCGAACGTGGACGCGCAGGGAGGTGGAGGAAGCATTATCTTCCCAGGCTTTGACAGCCGTCGTGCTGGCCCGTTTCCATTTGGTGGAGCGCGTGAAGCGATCCTTGACGTCCGACTTGGCAGTGCGATCTCGCGCTGCGTAGACCCTGCCGCACCCTTTTGCGCGGCGGTAATAGATCGCAGATTGGCAGCAGTCCGCCTGATGCGCGAAGCTGCGCCTACCCCACCGCCACCCCGGTCTGGCCGATGCCGCCGCGGGGGGCGCCGGCGGCGATGTTGCGCCACAGGACCTCGTGGTCCTCGGGGAGGGCGCGGCTGTTCGGCACCGCCAGCCACAGCCGCAGCAGCAACCGGCCGCCCGCCGCGGGGGCGTCCTCGAAGGCGCTGCGGGCGTGGTAGATCACGTGGTTGTTGACGAACTGGATGTCGCCCGGCGCAAAGCTCATCGCGAAGCACATTTCCTCGGCGAGTTCGTGCAGCAGGTCGAGCGCCTCTTCCTGCGCCGCGCTCAGTCGCGGCGCTTCGGGGCGGCGCTGCGCCACCTCGATAAAGGTGCGCGAATAATGGCTGGTGAACTTGCCGTCGCGCACCCCCCATACCGGCAGCGGGTACGAGGAATCGTCGGTCGCGTCCTCCTCGCCGAAGCGGCTGCGCCACACCGGCTCGTACAAGGCCGCGGCGAGTTCCGGCCGGCGCCGCAGCATCTCGTTGTGCACCATCGGCGAGCTGCACAATTGGCTGAGCCCGCCCTCTCTCGCCTGGCGGATGCAGAACAGCCCGACGACGTCGCAGCGGTCGGTGTGAAAGCGCAGCAGCTGGTTGGTCAGGGTGCGGGCATAGGAGGACAGAAACGCGCCGGGCTTGCCGGCATCGGGCAGCGCGCCGTAGCGCTCTCCGACAGCGCGCTCCTCGTCCCGGGTGACATCGCGGATCTCGCGCATGATTTCGCCGGCGCGGTTCGAGTACACCAAGCTGCCGATGTGCCGGCACAACCCGGCATAGAGCAGCTTCAATTCGTCCATCGAATAGCGGCCGGGCTCGATGCCGCGCAACAGCATCAGGCCGCTTCCATCCTCCAGCTCGGCGCGGATCTCTTCGCCGAGCGCCGCGAAAGACGGCAGCGGGAAGTCCTCTGCCGTCATCGCCTCCCAACCGACACCGCGCGCTCGCGCCATGGCCAGCGATCGATCGATCTCGGCGAGCTGCGCCGGCGACAAATGCCGCTGCCAGCGTGCCGAGCCCGCCATCTCGCTGCCATGCCACACACAGGCGCCGATGACCGGCCGGATCTCGGACATGCTTCCATCCGTGCTCTGTTCCCGCCGCGTCCTTTTACCACGACTCTACCGACCGAGGAGCAACAGGCTCGCGCCGGAGATCAACAGCAACACCAGCACGATCCGGCGGAACGCGGCATCGTCGAGCTTGCCGAACAATTTGAGCCCGGCCCAGGTGCCGAGCGCCAATGCCGGCAGCCCGATCAGGAACAAGGCCAGCGTGTCGCGGCCGATCATGCCGGTGCCGCCGAGCCACAGCGCGGTCATCAGGAACACCGCGACTCCGGCGGGCTGGAACACGGCGCGCTGCTCGGGCGGCGGCCAGCCGCGCAGGCTGGACCAGATCACCCCGGCGATGCCGGCAAGCCCGGTCGCTCCGCCGATCACGCCGTTGACCACACCGACGGCGCCGTCGGCGACGGCACCGGCGCGCGCCATCGAGCCGAGGCTCGGACGGAACAGGCTGTACAGGCTGAACAGCACCATGATCGCCCCGACCGCGATGCGCATCGTGGCGGGGTCGGTCCAGCGTAGCAATTCCGCGCCGATCGGTACGCCGATCACGCCGCCGATCAGGAACGGCAGCAGGCGCGGCCATTTGATCGCGCGGCGCAATTTCCAGACCGAGACGCCCTGCACGATCAGGCCGAACGCGACGATCAGCGCGGTCGCCTGCGCCGGCGACAGGAAATGCAGCCATATCGCGGCGGCGACGATGCCGAACGCAAAACCGGCGAGGCCGGTAACAAACGCCGCGGCAAACGCGCCGGCGGTAAACAGAGCGAGCTCGAGTGTCGAGAATCCGTCCATGGCAGACCCCATGCTGGCCCGCCGGGCATGTCGCGCGGCGGGGGATGGGGCAACCTTGGCCGACCGAGGTGGCTGAGGGGTGGTTGCCTGGACCTGGCTTTATCTTTGGGCGGCGGTCGCACTGGTGTCAACCGGGCGTTGCACAAAATTTCGGGGTTGCCGACGCGGATGCCATCGCCTACATGTCTCGCCACGGGGTCATGCAGACGCCCCGTCAGACGGCCGATCGTCCAAGCTCTGCGCCACTCGCACCGCGAGGAGCGCACATCATGGACGAAGGCCGTTTTTCCATTTCCGCACCGTTTCGCGTCGCTCCGCTGTTCTGCCGCCCATGGACACTCAATGGAATCTCGCCTCGATTGATCGAGAGCCATTACGAGCATAATTACGGCGCTGCTGTTGACCGCTTGAACGCCGTCACGCAGGAACTGGAGGCGATCGATCTCGGGGTGGCAGCGCCACCAGCGATCAGCCGCTTAAAGCGGGAGCAAATCGACTTGCTCAACTCGACGCTGCTGCACGAACTCTATTTTGCGAGCCTTGGCGGTGACGGACGAACGCTTCCGGAGGTAATTTCCGACGCAATCACCCGGGATTTTCGCTCGGTCAGCCGTTGGCGGCAGGAGTTCATTGCATTGGCCGAGGCCTTGGCCGGCGACGCCGGCTGGATCCTACTCACCTACGTTCCCCGAGATGGCCGCCTGATCAATCAAAGCGCCTCCGACCACACGCAGGGCATTCCCGGCGGCATCCCGATCCTGGCGCTCGACCTGTACGAGCACGCCTATCACATCGAATACGGGCCGAACACGGCGGCCTACATCGCGGCCTTCATGCGCAACATCGATTGGGCTGCGGTCGAAGCGCGATATAGCGACGCGGTCAAGGTCGCCCCGCCCAGGCCGCTGCAACAATCGGAATTCAAGGATGTGCCGTCCATCACCCCCGAGGAAGTGCGGGGGATGCTCGCCTCCGGCCAACCCGTGCAGATCATCGATACGCGACCCCGGCACTACAGCACGCGGGCCCAGGACATCGTCGATGGTGCCGTTTGGCGGGATCCGGAACGCCTCGATGAATGGATCGGTACTCTTTCCAGGGAAGCGCCGGTGGTCACGTTCTGTGTGTATGGCTTTCACATTGGCTGCCAGAGTGCCGCGGCGCTCAGGGCCGCCGGGTTCGATGCTCGTTACATGTCGGGCGGCCATTACGCATGGAAGGCGATGAAGGGGCCGGTAAAACTCTTCGAATAGGCAAGCTTCTGGGATGGGGCCACGGGGCGCTTCGCGCCTCGCGGGCACACCCCCTGCCTTGCAGAAAAATGCGGGTCTTGTCGGTGGCGGTATCATCGCCTACATGTCTCGCCACGGGGTCATGCAGACGCCCCGTCAGACGGCCGATCGTCCAAGCTCTGCGCCACTCGCACCGCGAGGAGCGCAAATCATGGATGAAGGCCGTTTTTCCATTTCCGCACAGGCGCTCTACCACCGGCTCGGCACCGCCGCCGCGCCGCTGGTCATCGATGTGCGCCGCGCCGCCGCGTTCGATGCCGATGACCGGATGCTGATCGCGGCGGTGCGGCGCCAGCCCAGCGAAGTTCGCCATTGGTCCGGCGATCTCCGCCCGGACCAGCCGGTCGTCGTCTATTGCGCACACGGCCAGGAGGTCAGCCAGCAGACTGCTGTCGCATTGCGCGGCATCGGCCTTGACGCCGTCTATCTCGAAGACGGCATCACCGGCTGGGCGGAGCACAAATTGCCGCTGCGCAACAAGGTGGCGGTCGGCGAGTATGGCTGGGTCACCCGCGAGCGGCCGAAGATCGACCGCATCGCCTGCCCGTGGCTGATCCGCCGCTTTATCGATCCGGAAGCCGCGTTCCTGTTTGTGCCGACCGAGCAGGTGTTCGATGTGGCGCGGGTGACCGGCGCCGTCGCCTATGACATTCCGGGCTCTGAGCCGTTCTCGCATGACGGCGAGCTGTGCAGCTTCGACGCTTTTCTGAAGGTCTACGGCATCGCGGATCCGGCGCTCGACGACCTCGCGGTGATCGTGCGCGGCGCCGACACCTCGCGTCCGGAACTGGCGCCGCAATCGCCCGGCCTGTTGGCCTTGTCGCTCGGGCTGTCGGCGAATTTCGCGAATGACCACGAGATGCTCGAGCACGGGCTGACGATGTACGATGCGTTCTATGCTTGGTGCCGCAGCTGCCAGGACGAGAAGCACAATTGGACGCCGGCGGCAGCGTAAAGGGAGAAGGAAAATCGTGACCGATCTCACCGCCAACGGCACTACCCGGCCACTTCCGGCGCACGGCGTCTCGTTCGGCGAGGCGCTGCGCGTCTGGCTGCGCGTCGCGGCCTTGTCGTTCGGCGGTCCGGCCGGGCAGATCGCGGTCATGCACCGCATCATCGTCGACGAGAAGAAATGGATCGGCGAGCGCCGGTTTCTGCACGCGCTGAGCTATTGCATGCTGCTGCCCGGCCCCGAAGCACAGCAGCTCGCCACCTATATCGGCTGGCTGATGCATCGCTGGCCTGGCGCGATCGCCGCCGGCGGGCTGTTCGTCGTGCCCGGCATTGTCGCGATCATGGCGCTGAGCTGGATCTACGCGCTGTACGGCCAGGTGCCGATCGTCGCGGCGTTGTTCTTCGGGCTCAAGGCGGCGGTGCTGGCGATCGTCCTCTTCGCGGTCTACCGCGTCGGCAGCCGCGCCTTGAAAAGCGGCGCGATGATCGGCGTCGCGGCGCTCGCCTTCGTCGCGATCTTTTTCAGCCACGTGCCATTCCCGGTGATCGTCCTCGCGGCGGGCATCATCGGCTTTGTCGGCGCCCGCGCCGGCTCGGCGGCCTTTGTCGTCGGCGAGGGTCATGGCTCGTCCGGTGCGCCGGCCGCCGATGACAGCCGGCTCGGCGACGACCTCCCCGAGCATGCCCGCCCGACGGTTGGACGCGCCATGCGGGTGTCGGCGATCTGGCTGGTGCTGTGGCTCGGCCCGGTGATCGCGATCGTCGCGACCTTAGGCATCGGCCACACCTTCAGCGATATCGGCTTGTTCTTCTCGAAGATGGCGGTCGTCACCTTCGGCGGCGCGTATGCGGTGCTCGCCTATATGGCGCAGCAGGCGGTCGAGCATTATGGCTGGCTGCGGCCGGGCGAGATGCTCGACGGGCTCGGCATGGCCGAGACGACCCCGGGCCCCTTAATCATGGTCGTGCAGTTCGTCGGCTTCATGGCCGCCTACCGCGATCCCGGCTCGTTGCCGCCCTTGCTGGCCGGCACCCTGGGCGGGCTGCTGGCGACCTGGACGACGTTTGTGCCGTGCTTTTTGTGGATCGGGCTCGGCGCGCCGTTCATCGAGCGGCTGCGCGATAACAAGCCGCTCTCCGGTGCGCTGGCCGGCATCACCGCCGCGGTGGTTGGGGTCATCCTGAACCTGGCGATCTGGTTCGCCCTGCACACCTGGTTCCGCGAGACCGTCCCGGTCGGCGGCTACGGCTTCGGCTTCGACATGCCGGTTCTGGCGAGCATTAACGCGTGGGCCCTCGCGCTGTCGCTCGCCGCGATTATCGCGATCTTCCGCTTCAAGGCCGGGACGATACAGACCCTCGCGGCCTGCTCGGCAGCGGGAATCGTCCTTTACCTGACCGGTCTCGTCGCACCGTGAGGCGGCTCGTTGCACTCATTTTCCTGATGATCGGAGGCGTTCTCTTGACCGATACCTCACACGCGCAACACGCGACGACACAGATCAACATCGCCGGTATGCGGCCGGGAATCGCGCCATTAGGCTTCAGCTTCGGTCGAACTGGCAATGGCGCGGCGGGGGATTGGCAGGTCGTGGCCGATCCGAGCGCCGCCGGGCAGAAGGCCATCGGGCAAATCAGTCAGGATCGAACCGATTACCGCTTTCCCCTCGCTGTCTATGACGCGATCTCGGCGAAGAATGTCGACGTCGCGGTGAGGTTCAAGCCGGTCGACGGCACGGTCGATCAGGCCGGCGGCATCGCGGTTCGGCTGGCGTCCCCGGACGATTACTATGTCGTGCGCGCCAATGCGCTTGAGGACAATGTCCGCTTCTACCGCGTGGTGCAGGGGAGACGACAGCAGATCCAGGCCGCCGACCTCAAGGTCGCGGCGAACCAATGGCATACACTCGCTCTGCGTGCCGAAGGCGACCGCTTCACCGTCTCCTTTGATGGCAAACCGCTGTTCACCGCTCAAGACAGCACCTTCCCTAGTCCCGGCAAGGTCGCGCTGTGGACCAAGTCCGACAGCGTCACTCATTTCGACGCAATCGCGATCACGCCGCTGGACTGACGAACACACCCGCAATCGGTATGGAGATGACCATGACGACTGATCTGGACCGCCGCAGTTTCGTGCAGACCGGGTCGGCGCTGACCGCCGGCGCGGCGGTGACGGCGGCAATCTGGCCAGCCACGGCCGCGGCGCAAACGCCAAGCCCAGCACCTTCCGGAGTGAAACCGATGAAATTCGATGTCAAGCCGATGCCGTTCGACCCGAAAAAGATTAAGGGCCTGTCCGAAAAGCTGCTGATCAGTCACTACGAGAACAACTACACCGGCGCGGTCAAGCGTCTCACCGCCATTACCGAGCAGCTCGCCGGGCTCGATTTCGCCAAGGCGCCGGTCTTCCTGATCAACGGGCTGAAGCGCGAGGAGCTGATCGCCACCAACTCGATGATCCTGCACGAGGTCTACTTCGCCGGTCTCGGCGACGAGAGCCAGCCAGGGCCGGCGCTGAGCGAGGCATTGGCCCGCGATTTCGGCAGCATCGATCGCTGGCGCACCGAATTCGTCGCGATGGGCAAGGCCGAGGGCGGCGGCTCCGGCTGGGTCGTGCTGAATTGGGACCCGCGCGACAAGCGCCTCGTCAACGCCTGGGCCTCAGACCACACGACGACCTTGGCCAGCGGGCAGCCGATCCTCGTGCTCGACATGTACGAGCACGCCTATCACATGGATTATGGCGCCAAGGCCGGCGACTACGTCGAGGCGTACATGCACGCAATCCGCTGGAGCAACGCCGACATGCTGTACGCGCAGTACAGCTAGGCACCGCAGCGGTGGAAGCCGCTCCGGTCGCTGCGAGCGGCGCAAGCGACACCGTTCGCATCCTGGTCGCGCGGGGGCTGCGCGCCTTCGGTGACGGCTTCGTCGCGCTGCTGGTGCCGATCTATTTGCTGGAGCTCGGCTTCAGCGCGCTGGAGATCGGCGCGATCGTCACCAGCACGTTGATCGGCACGGCGCTGGTAACGTTGTGGGCCGGCATGGTCGCCAACCGCTATTCGGTGCGGCGCCTATTGCTGGCCGCCGCTCTGCTGATGGCGGCAACGGGGGCAGCATTCGCGGTCACGACGGCGTTCTGGCCGCTGCTGTTGATCGCGTTTGTCGGCACGATGAACCCGACCTCGGGCGATGCCAGCATCTTCCTGCCGCTCGAGCAGGCGGCATTGGCCCAGACCGCCGATCCGCGACGGCGCACCGCGGTCTTCGCCCGCTACAGCGTGATCGGCTCGCTAGCCGGCGCGCTCGGCGTGTTGGCGGCATCGGCCCCCGATTTCGCCGTGGATTGGAATATCGGCCGGATCGGCGTCATGCAGCTGATGTTCGTCTTCTACGCCGCGCTCGGGTTCGTCACGTTGCTGCTGTACCGGCCGTTGTCGCCGGCGATCGAGGCCGCGGAAACGACGTCTCACGAGCCGTTGCAGAAATCCAAGCGGCTGGTCTATGGGCTCGCCGCCCTGTTCGGCATGGATTCGTTCGGCACCGGCTTTCTGGTCCAGTCGTTATTGGCGTTGTGGCTTTATCAGCGCTTCCAGATCTCGGTGACGGCGGCGGCGACGATCCTGTTCTGGAGCGGCATCTGCTCGGCGATCTCCTATCTGATCGCGGTGCCGATCGCGGCGCGGATCGGGCTGATCAACACGATGGTGTTCACCCATCTGCCGTCGAACATTCTGTTGGCGCTGGTGCCGTTCGCGCCGGATTTGACGACCGCGATCGCGCTGCTGCTGGCGCGCAGCGCGCTGTCGCAAATGGATGTGCCGACCCGCACCTCCTATGTGATGGCCGTGGTCGCGCCGGAGGAGCGGCCGGCAGCGGCCAGCGTCACCGCGGTGCCGAAGACCTTCGCCTGGGCTGCCGGGTCGCTGATCTCCGGCTATCTGCTGACGTTGTCGAGTTTCGGTTGGCCCTTGCTGATCGGCGGCGTTGTCAAGGGCGTCTACGACATCCTGCTGCTGCTCAAATTTCGCAAGGTGCGTCCGCCGGAGGAGCAAGGCCTCGAACCACAGGCGGCGGAAGGCGACGCACCTCAAGGCTTGTCGGCATCATAGGGCTGCGGTAAGGGGTTTGCCGCGGGGGACACGTCCAACGCGGAGGTTCGTATGAGCGACGCCGGCGCTGTCTCGGTACTCGGCATTTGCGGCAGCTTGCGGAAAGACTCGTACAACATGGCGACGTTACGCGCGGCAATCGCGCAGAAGCCGCCCGGCATGACGATCGAGGTCGCCGATATCTCGCAGATCCCACCGTACAACGAGGATGTCAGGCAGCAGGGCTTTCCGCCGCCGGTCGAGACGTTGCGGCGGCAGATCGCGGCGGCCGATGCGTTGCTGTTCGCCTGCCCCGAATACAACTACTCGATGTCGGGGGTGTTGAAGAACGCGATCGACTGGGCGTCGCGCCCGCCCGATCAGCCCTTCGCCGGCAAGCCCTGCGCGATCATCGGCGCCGCCGCCGGCATGGCCGGCAGCGCCCGGGCGCAATACGATCTGCGGCGCAGCTGCGTCTTTCTCGACATGCATCCGTTGAACAAGCCCGAGGTGCTGATCGGTCAGGCGCAGAGCAAATTCGACGCCGAGGGCAAGCTGCTCGACGAGGTCGCGCACAACCTGCTGCGCGATCTGCTGGCGAACCTTGCGGATTGGGCGCGGCTGATCGGTCCAAAAAAGTAAAAGCACAAGGCGTCATTGCGAGCGAAGCGAAGCGATCTCGTGCCGATTGAGGCTCGCCGGATCGGGATTGCTTCGTCGTTCCGCCGCTCGCAATGACAACCCGGTTTCAAGTAGGGAGAACGCCATGGATCTCGATTTCACCGGCAAGGTCGCGCTGATCACCGGCGCCGGCAACGGCATCGGCCGCGCCACCGCGGTCGCTTTTGCCAAGAGCGGCGCCAAGGTCGTCGTCGTCGACCGGGACACGGCGGGCGCCGAGGCGACCGCCGGCATCATCCGCCAGCAGGGCGGCGAGGCCCACGTCGTCACCGCCGACGTGACCAAATCCGCCGAGGTCCAGGGCTATGTCAAAGCCGCGCTCGACGCTTATGGGAAGATCGATTGCTTCTTCAACAATGCCGGCATCGAGGGCACCGTCAAGCACACCGCCGAATATGACGAGGCGATGTTCGACCAGGTCATCGGCGTCAATGTCAAAGGCGTGTTTCTCGGGCTGCGCCATGTGCTGCCGGTCATGCTGCAGCAGAAGCAGGGCGCGATCGTCAACACCGCGTCGGTCGCCGGGCTGGTCGCGACGCCGGGCATGCCGGCCTATGTCGCCTCGAAGCATGCGGTGATCGGGCTGACCAAGACCGCCGCCGGCGAGGTCGCGCGCCAGGGCGTGCGGGTCAACGCCGTCTGCCCCGGCCCGGTCGACACGCGGATGATCCATTCCTTGGAGCAGCAGCTCAACCCGGGCGACCCGGACCTGGTCAGCCGGCGCTATCAATCGGCCATCCCGATGGGGCGCTATGTCGTGCCCAACGAGATTGCCAACACCGTGCTGTTCCTGTGCTCGGACCTGGCTGCCGCGATCACCGGCGCGCAGTACGTCGTCGATGGCGGCCGCACCGCGACCGGCGGCGCGGTGACCCAGGCGCTCCAGCAAGGGTAAGGAAGCCGGCGCTCAGATCCTGCCGACCGCGTCGAGCACTTCGGACTGGGTCAGGATCTGCGGCAATACGTTCGGCGTTCCGGACCGGTCGTACAGCAGATAGAGCGGCACGCCGCTGCGCCCGAATTGCTGCAGGAAGGCGGTGACGTCCGGGTTCTGCCGGGTCCAGTCGCCTTTCAGCGCAACGATCTGCTGCTTGGCGAAGGCATCGCGCACGCTGGCGCTGTCGAGCGTCGTATGCTCGTTGACCAGACAGGTCAGGCACCAGGCTGCGGTCAGGTTGACAAAGACCGGGCGGTGCTCGGCCGTCAGGGCCTCGAGGCGAGACTGGCTGAACGGCTCGTAACCGAGCCCGTCCCGCGCCGCAACCCGTTCCGGCCGGGCGCCGGACGGGGTCGCGGTGACCGCCAGGATCAGCGCCGCCGCCGTTCCCACCGCCGCGAGCCCGAGCCCGATCCGCCGCATCGCCGGACCGGCGAGCCGGGTCGTGCCATAGACCCACACCGCGAAGCCGACCAGCACGAGACCGAACAACGCCATCAGCGCGCCATCCGGCCCGACTTCCTGGATCAGCACCCAGATCAGCCAGGCGACGGTGCCGTAGAGCGGAAAGGCGAGCAATTGTTTGAGTAAGACCATCCACCGGCCCGGCCGCGGCAGCAGCCGCGCCAACCCGGGGATCATGGTTGCCACGGCCAATGGGGTGGCGAGGCCGATGCCGAGCGCGACGAAGATCGCCAGGGCCAACGGTGCCGGCGCGAGCAGCGCGAAGCCCAGCGCCGCCCCCATGAACGGCGCGGTGCACGGGGTCGCGACGATCGTCGCCAGCACGCCGGTGGCAAACGCGCCGGCGAGCCCCTGCCGGCCGGCGAACCGTCCGCCAGCACCGGCGAGGCCGGCGCCGAAATCGGCGACCCCGGAGAGGCTGAGCCCCATCGCGAACAACAGATAGGCGAGCAGGCCGACGACGACCGGCGATTGCAATTGGAAGCCCCAGCCGATCGCCGCGCCGCCGGCTCGCAACACCAGCAGCGCGCCGCCCAATGCCGCGAAGCTGAGGATCACCCCGGCGGCATAGGCAGCGGCGTGATGGTGCGCGGCGCGATCGCCGATACCGGTGAGGCTCAGCAGCTTCAGCGACAGCACCGGGAAGACGCAGGGCATCAGGTTCAGCACGATCCCGCCCAGGAGCGCGAACAGCAGCGCTTGCCACCAGACGATATCGCCCTGGCTCTCTCCGGCTGGGATCGTGGCGGCAGGCACGGCATGCACCGACACCGCCCGTTCGGCGCCGTTGACACCACGCAGAATCAGGACGCCGTCGAGCGCCGCCGGGACCATCGCCGCGGCGGTGTCTATGCGAGCCAGCGGCAGTTCGAAATTGTCGCCGCGGCGTTGCAGTTTGGGCTCGGCTGCAGGATCGATCACATTCGCATCGAAAGGGAAAAACGAGGCGCTCGGCTGCTCAAGCCCGGCGAATGCCTTCCCGGGCAAAATCAGCCGCGCCTCATGTCCGGTCATGGCAAAACGCGCCTCGAACCCGGCCGGCTTCGGCAGATGGCTGCGCGCTGCGGCGAACAGGTCCGTGACCGTCGGATCGGGACCGGCCGGGCTGGCGCTAACTGGCAGCGCGAGCGCCAGCTTTGCCTCGCCCGGTATGCAAATATCGGAGCAGACGAGCCACGAGACCGCGGCATCGAGCTTCGCCGTGCTGCTCGGTTCGACATCCCGCGACACCGCGATCGGGACCAGCAGATCGACGGCATCGCGATAGCCGTAATTGCCGAGCCCGCTGACGACGAAATGTTCCGGCACCGGCCATACGATATCGCCGGCGGTAAAGCCGGCCGGCAGCGTCCAGGCGATCTCGGTCGGCAGGCCGGAATCGCCAGGATTGCGCCAGTAGGTGTGCCAGCCCGGCGCGATGTCGAGGTGCAAATCGACCCACAAGGTGGTACCCGGCGCCATACCCGCAGTTTCCGGAACCAGCCGCGCCGTCACCGGGTGCACCGCAATGCCCGGTGGCGCAGACCATGCGGGCGCGGTGACGAAGAGCGCCGCAGCGAAAACGGCGGCAGCCCACAACCCGGGTCGCGCGATATGCCGGAAAACGGGAAGGGTCATTGCGGACCGGATCATAGCAGAAATTGCGGCGATCCGGCGGCGCGCGGCTCGGTCCACCGATGCGAGCGGGGAATGGCCGTGATCGGTGCTCTACGCTATCGTCGGGCGGCATTCGCAGTGGAGAGGCGCCATGGAGGGTCCGCGCACCCTGGCCGTCGATATCGGCGGCACCGGGGTCAAGCTCGCCTTGCTCGACGACGAGGGGCGCATTATCGGCAAGAACATCCGCGTGCCGACGCCGATGCCGCCGGTGGCACCCGAGGTGCTCACCGCCACGATCGGGGCCGCCGCGGCGCCGCTCGGGGCGTTCGATCGGGTCTCGGTCGGCTTCCCCGGCGCGGTACGCAACGGGCGGGTGCTGACCGCGCCCCATCTCGGAACCGAATTGTGGGCCGGCTTCGATCTGCAACGCGCGCTCGCCAAGCGGTTGAAGAAGCCGGTGCGGGTCCTGAACGACGCCGATGTCCAGGGCTTTGGGGCAATCCAGGGCAAAGGCGTCGAGATGGTGTTGACCCTGGGCACCGGCGCCGGCACCTCGATTTTCGAGAACGGCCGGATCGTGCCGCATCTCGAATTGGCGCATCACCCGGTACGCGGCAACAAGACCTATGACGAATACATCGGCAACGCCGCCCTCGACCGCAAAGGCGACAGGAGATGGAACAAGCGGGTGGCGCGAGTGATCGACATCCTGCGCCGCGTGGTCAATTTCGACCACCTGTACCTCGGCGGCGGCAACGCCAAGCACGTAGCATTCCCGCTGCCGTCCGACGTGACGATCGTGCCGAACAGCGACGGGCTGACCGGCGGCATCGCGCTATGGCGCACCGACGAGACCCCGAGCGCCACGGGTGGCCCGGACCGGCGCAAGGCGAGCCAGGGCGGCTTGAAGGGCAGCCGGCGCGGGGTGTCGCGCGCGTCAAAAGCTCCGGCAAGCGCCCCCACCTCGGTCCGTCCGACAAAGAAGAGATCGCGCCCGGCATCGCCTCAGTTGGGCGTTTCCGACAAAGCGGCAGCACGCGATGAGGCCATGTCCGAATTGGCTCTGCATCCGCGCACGGTGACCGCGTCGCAACCCAGGACGGCGGTTGATTTTCGGGTGCCCGCCGAGGCCTGCGACTGCCATGTCCATGTGTTCGGCACGGCGGCTGAATTTGTGTTTGCGGCGCAACGCGGCTACACGCCGCCGCCGGCCAGCGCGGCCGAGTTGTCGGCGTTGCAACAGGCGCTGCACCTGTCGCGGGTCGTCATCGTCCAGCCCAGCGTCTATGGCAGCGACAATTCCTGCACGCTGGACGGCATGCGCCAACTCGGCGACCGGGCGCGGGGTATCGCGGTCATCGACGATATGACGACGAACGCGGCGCTTGATGACATGCACCGCGCCGGCATCCGCGGGGTGCGGGTCAATCTGGAAACCGCCGGCGAGACCGATCCGGGCGCGGCACGCCGCAATCTCGCGGCCGCGGTCGAGCGGGTGGCGCCGCTCGGTTGGCACGTCCAGGTCTATACAAGGCTGTCGGTCGTCGCCGAACTCAGTGACGAGGTCGCCCAGTTGCCGGTGCCGATCGTGTTCGACCATTTCGGCGGCGCCCAGGCGGCTGGCGGCGTCGATCAGCCCGGGTTCGCCGCCCTGCTGCGGCTGGTTAGCGCGGGTCACGCCTATGTCAAGGTGTCGGCTGCCTATCGCAGCTCGGAGAGGGCGCCCGCCTATGGCGATGTCGCGCCGCTCGCAAAAGCCCTGATCGCCGCCAATCCCGACCGGATCGTCTGGGGCACGGATTGGCCGCACCCGCATGCGGCCTCGCCCGATATGGCGCTCGATGAGTTGGCGCCATTCTATGACATCGACGATGGCCTCGCCCTGAACCAGCTGGCCTTGTGGGCGCCGAGCGCGGCGATCCGACGCAAGATTCTCGTAGACAATCCGGCGCGACTCTACGATTTCTGAGGGTTATAGAGGCAATGCGGCGCAGGGGGCGCCGCGTCGGAGTGGGGGGTGGGACCTTGCTGACGCGACGCCTTGCGCCTGTAGGGGCGATGCTCGCCCTGGCGCTGCTGATGGCGGCGTGCGCCGCGCCGACAGAGGGGCCGGCCGGGCCGAGCGGACTGACGGGGGACACCCATGTCCCGCCTTTCGCGCGCTGGCCCTATCAGCCCTTCTCGCGCGAGGCAGCCGTCCAGATCGCCTATCGCGAATGGCGCGCCTTTGGTCAGCCGGTCGTCTATCCGCGCACCGAGTTGCCATACGACAATGAGCGCGCCGAGGGATTGTGGCAGCGGGTCGGCGAGTACTGGTGGTTGGGCCTGCCGGTCGGCCAGCGCGAGCAGGGCTTCACCGGCATGCACGACCAGAATGGGCGCGTATTCGCGGCCCAGGAAGACGGCAATTTCGCGTGGTCGGCGGCGTTCGTCGATTACGTCATGCGAATCGCGGGAGCGGGGCGCCGCTTTCCCTATTCCCCCACTCATTCGGACTATATCAACGCCGCCCGTCAGAGTTCGGGCTGGGTGATTACGGCTCTACACCCCTCGACCTACGCGCCGCAACGCGGTGACCTGATCTGCATGTCGCGCGGGGCGCGGCAGATCCATTACGCCGACCTGCCGACCGGCCGCTTTCCCGGGCATTGCGACATGGTCGTCGCGATCCGTCCGGGCGCGCTGGACGTGATCGGCGGCAATGTCGACAATTCGGTGTCGATGAAACACATCCCGGTGACGGCGAACGGCTATATCGCCAATCCCGACGGGACGATCGTCGATCCCGATTATGCCTGGTTCGTCGTGTTGCGGGTGGCTTACGACAGATAGCAGCCCGGGCTATGCCCCATCGACGGCGCTGAGGGCGGCGAGCACCTCGCGCGAGCGCCCGCCATCGATCATCGCTTCCTGCAGCAAGGGCTCGCGGTCGAGAACGCGCCGATAGATTGCCGCGACGGCGGCGACGATCTCGCCGTTGCGGCCGAGCAGATCGTCGCCGAATTCGAGCATCCGCAGATTGGGCCAGGCCCGCGGACGCAATTGCGCGACGGCGTTGAGCGCATCGCGTGCCGGCCGATCTGGCCGCGCCTGCGCCAGGATCAAGGCGGCTGCGGCGGTCGAGCGTGACACGCCGGCCTGGCAGTGAATCAGCAGATGGCTGTCCGGCGTGGCGGTCAGCTCGCGGCCAAAAGAGAGCAGCCGCTCGACATCGGCTCTTCCCGGTGCGAGCCGGTCGGGCAACGGTTCGATGATGTCGTGAAAGCGCAGCGTCAGCCGCCGGTGCGGCGCAAATGCCGTGAACGCCTCCGGATCGGGCATCTCGGGGGCGAGGATCGACAGCACATGCGTTACGCCAGCGGCGCAATGCTCATCGAGCTCCGGGATGCCGCAGATCGTCAGGCGGAAGGGCGCGAAGGTGCTCAGTTCGGCAGCCATTTTCTAGGATGACCGAGACAATCCGAGGTTGCGGTTCAACTCTCGACCGGCTCGCTTTCCTCGCTGCCGGCTTCCTGACGCTCCGGCTGCCCCCGGGCGCGCTGGGCGCGGCTGATGGCGCGGTCGAGCTCTTCCATCGTGCACAGCCCGAGGCCGACCGGGTGGCGCGGCTTGATGTCTTTGTTCCAGTGGGTGCGGTCGCGCACCGCGGCGATCGTCGGCTTGGTCGTGCCGATCAGCTTGGAGATTTGCCCGTCCGACAATTCGGGATGGTTGCGCAGCAAGTACATGATCGCGTCGGGCTTGTCCTGGCGCTTGGAGATCGGCGTGTAGCGGGGACCCTTGTGCTTGACGAATTGCTGCGGGACGGCCTGATCCGACAATTTGATCCGCGCATTGGGATCCTTTTGGGCGCGCTCGATCTCCTCGGCGGTGGTCTGGCCGTTCGCGACCGGGTCCAGCCCTTGCATCTGGACCGCGACCTCGCCATCGGCGATCGCCTGCACCTCGAGCGGGTGCAGACCGCAGAAATCGGCGATCTGGTCGAAGGTCAGCGAGGTGTTCTCGACCAGCCACACGGCGGTCGCTTTCGGCATCAATGGAGCTGGCATGGCTAATTTCCGGTGTGACCTGCGCTAACGCGCGCTTTTGTTGTGCCATATAATGGGCTTGACCGTCTGAGGGAAGGAGGCCGCGATGGATGAGGAGGATTTGCTGCCGCAGCGTCAGCCGGTGAAACCCAGGGATCTGACCCTGCTGGGCATTGCCGAGCTCGAGGAATATATCGCGGGGCTGGAGGGCGAGATCGCGCGGGCCCGCGCCGAGATCGCGGCCAAGCAGCGGCAGCGCACCGGCGCGGAGGCGTTGTTCAAGCGATAGCGCTGGGGCGGGTCATCGGCGATAGGGGAGTGCGGCCAAATGCAGCAACGCTTTGAACTGGTTCTGAAGGGTGGGCGGGTCATCGATCCGGCCCAGGGGATCGACGGCATTCATGACGTCGCGGTCGCCGATGGCAAGATCGCCGCGGTCGCGCCCGACCTGTCCGGGTCCGGCGAAATCGTCGATGTCCGCGGCGCGCTGGTATTGCCCGGGCTGATCGATACGCACGCCCATGTTTTTCGCCATGTGACCGGCCGCTTCGGTCTCGATGCCGATCTGGTCGGGGTGAATTCGGGCGTCACGACGCTGGTCGATCAGGGCGGACCGAGCCTGATGACCTTTCCGGCATTCCGCAGCTATGTCGTCGAGCACGCCGCCAGCCGCGTCTACGCGTTTTTGTCGGCGTACCTGGTCGGCGGCATGGAAGGGCACTATTACCCCGAGCTGTACGGCCCGCACGGCATCGATGTCGATGGCACGATCAAGGCCGCCCTCGCCAACCGCGATCTCGTCAAGGGGATCAAGGCGCATGCCGAAATCGGCGGCTTCTCGCGCTGGGGCATCGAGGCGTTCCGCCTGTCCAAGCAGATCTCGCGCGAGGCGCGCCTGCCGCTCTACATCCATTTCGGCCAGCTCTGGCCGTTGCCGGCCGGCGGCGAGAGCCGTGTCGACCCGGACCGGATCCTGCCGGATGTCCTCGATCTGCTGGAGCCGGGCGATGTCCTGGCCCACCCATTCACCCGTCATCCCGGCGGCTTTGTCGGACAGGACGGGCGGGTTCACCCGATGGTGCGCGAGGCGGTCGCGCGCGGCCTCAAGATCGATGTCGGCTACGGCTCGCATTTCAGCTTCGCGATGGCCAAGAAGGTGCTCGATGCGGGCATCGTGCCGGACACGCTGGGCGCCGACATGCACGGCTACAACACCCGCCTGCCGTCCGACGGCGCGGCCGACGCGGCGCACATGTTCGCCGGAGGAACCAATTTCAGCCTGGTTTCCGCAATGACTGGGCTGTTGGCCTGCGGCGTCCCGCTCGAAAAAATCGTACCGATGGTCACCAGCCACGCCGCCGCGATGCTGGGGCTCGGCGGCGAGATCGGCAATTTGCGTCCGGGCGGCGTCGCCGATGTCTCGGTTCTCACCGATGAGCGCGGCCGCTGGACGCTGCGCGACAATGAGGGGACCGAGGCCGTCGCCGAGCGCTTGCTGCGGCCATTGTTCTGCCTGCGCGCCGGCCGCCGCTACGACGCCGACGCGCCGATCCTGCCGGTCGCGCAAGCGGCTTAACCTCAGGAGCATCCGTGGACGACACTAATCGCCGACCGAGACGCAAGCAGGCGCAGCCCCGAGGTGGTCTCGGCAGCGCTATCGCTGCTCGGTTCAAGGATGTCGGGTTCCACGAGGGCGAGATCCGCGAGTTGCGCGGTTATCCGGTTCAGCCGGCGACGTTCGACGATCCCGAGCCGCCGATACGGCGACGGCGTAAACCACGGACGGGCTTTTCGCCTGCTAGCGGTCGTTGACGAGGGGCAGGCCTTCCTCGCGGCGGATGTCGTTGATGATCTGCAGGACGCGCTCGCGATAGGGCCGGTATTGCACGCCGAATTCCTGCACCAGGCGCGTGTTGTCGATCAGGTAATTGCCGGACAGTTCCTTGCCGCCGGTTTCCTTATCGAAGGTGATCTGCGCGTCCGGCAGGAACTCGCGCACGAGATCGGCTAGGTCGCCGAGGCTGATCGCCTGACCGCCGGTGTTGTAGGCCATGTGCTTCGGCTTGTCGGTCATGATCACGCGGGCGAAGATCTCGGCGATCTCGTCGACATGCACCGGGCAGCGCATCGCGTCCTTGTAGGGGAATTTGACTGGCTTGCCGCGCGCCGGATCGGTGATGCAGAAGACATGGTCGACCGAGCCGACGATCTTGTCCGGCCCGGTCACGTTGGCCGGCCGGATCGCGGTGATCTCCATGCCGTGCTTCTCGCGATAATCCTGCGCCTGCCATTCGTTGAAGATCTTGTGCATCGCGTATTGCACATGACCGTGGCGGAAATCCTCCTCGGTCACCAGGCGGTCGCCGTAAAATTTCTGTTCGCCGCTGACCGCCAATGAGCTGGCATACGCGACCCGGCTGACCCCTGCGAGGCGCGCCGCCTCGAAGCAATTGTCCATGCCGAGGATGTTGAGCTTGAAGGCGACGCGGGGCGGGTGCTCGCTGCCGAGCCAATAGGCGAGGTTGATGACCCGCGACGGCTTCGCGTTCGCCATCGCCGACATCACATCGTCGAACTGGCTGACATCGCCGCGAATAACCCGCACCTGCTTGCCGTAATCGGAGAAATTCGCGGTCTGGGGATTGATGTCCATGCAGACGATTTCCTCGCCGCGCTTGGCGAGCAGCGGAACGAGGCGGCGGCCGATGAAGCCGGTGCCGCCGAGAATCAGGATCGACATGGTGCTTCCTCCCAGTACGAGACGATCGTTACCTCAAGCCTAGTCCCGCCGGAGGGGGTCCGCAACGCCGCCGCCGTGACGGCTGGGTTGCGATTCACCGCTCCAGCGCGGCGCGATCCCATTTCGCGAGATCGGCGGCGGTGGCGTAGGTGCTCTGGAGGAATTCGAGCAGCGTTTCGCGCGGCGAGGTGGACTGGCGAACCGCTTCGTAGGGCAAGACGAATTCGCCGATATCCTTGTTGTAGACCGCCGAGCTCGGCTGGATCGGCGCCTCGCCAAATCCCTGGGGTTGCGGATAGGCATAGGAATAGAAGGCGGCCTGGCCAAAGCCGCCATTGCCCGGCCAAAAGCCGCAGCTGCTGACCTCGTGCGAATAGGCCTCGCGGTTGACGGCGTCCGGGATATTCGGGTTGCTGGGCGGCGCCGGAGCGCGGCG
>Ga0210400_10001785_pt1 | contig 21010 bp, 21 predicted proteins | sample IncBWH26MmetaG_FD_155456 | JGI IMG/M metagenome (GOLD analysis project Ga0210400, IMG submission 155456) | Forest soil microbial communities from Barre Woods Harvard Forest LTER site, Petersham, Massachusetts, United States - Inc-BW-H-26-M | ecosystem: Environmental > Terrestrial > Soil >...
TTTAGGAAATCAAGGCTCACCACCCAGTCGATGAACTGACCTTTGTCGTGTGGCTCGCACGGTAGCTCATCAGCGAGCTGAACTATCGAAGTATGGAGAACAGAGACCAGTGTTCAAAATCTCCGCAGCGTCGTTTCTCTGTGAGTGGCAGGTCCGGTTCGGAACGATAACCACGCTTTAGTATCGCTCGTGATATGATATCGTCGGCGATGTGAGATACGTCGCGGATACAGATGTGATCGTGACGGCGATGCGTAGCCCCGGCGGAGCGTCGGCAGCGATCCTCCGTGCGGCGCGGCACGGCAGGGTAACACTCTTGGTGAGCGTTCCACTCGGAATGGAGTACGAAGCGGTATGTTCGGAGTCTGAGCACCGGCTCGCGGCCGGCCTGAGTGAACGCGAAGTTGAAATATTCCTGGATGCACTGTTGGCAATGGCGGAGCCGGTGAAAACACATTTTCTGTGGCGACCGCAATTGCGTAACCCTGGCGATGAAATGGTACTAGAGACGGCCGTTAACGGACGCGCCGACGCATTGGTTACTTTCAACGTGCGGGATTTCGGGACCGTGCCGGCACGGTTTGGGATTGAATTGATAATTCCCCGTGAGGCCATAGGAAGGATAAGACGATGACGGAAACAATGACATACCCACTCCGGCTTCCGCGTTCGATAAAGAAAGCCGTGGAGCAACAAAGCAGGGAAGATGGGACGAGCATAAACCAGTTCGTCGCCACAGCCGTGGCTGAAAAACTCTCAGCTTTACGAACGGCCGAGTTCTTCGCTGGTCGCAGAGAGCGCGCCGATTTCAAAGCTTTCGACAAACTCATGAAGCGACGCGGCGGAAAACCACCACGTGCAGGCGATGAAATGCCAGGGCCGCAGAGCAAGAGAGCCCCGCAACGATCCCGTAGTCGTGACACCTAGCGTCGAGCTCCGCTGGCCGAAGTTTCCCGCCAATCGTTTGTTGGAGCTCGTTTCTGTTGAGAAGTGGCGCGCCCGGAGAGATTCGAACTCCCGACCCTCTGCTTCGAAGGCAGATGCTCTATCCAGCTGAGCTACGGGCGCGTGGTAGATGCTATTCTGATTCTAAAGCATTTGCCGCCGTTCCAAAAATCAAATCCTCCCCTTCCAGCCGTTACTGTGTCAGAACTGTGTCAGAATCCACGCTGACCGGCGTATTCTGGCACAGGGTGCTGGTCATTTCATTGGCTTGACGGTTAAGTTTTGCCAGGGCTTCCCGTTTCATCTGCAACTTCATTTGAGAATATTTCTTGAAGACTTGGGAATCACCTTGACGAAGCATCTGTGTAACCCACTCATCCGCTACGCCGCCCGCGCTTAACCTGGTGGCGTAGGTGGACCGGAGGTCATAGATCCTGAAGTAGGGAACACCTGCCCTACGTAAGGCATTCCTCCATGCTGTCTTTACGGATTTGAGGTGTTTGGTTGGCGTTTCAGCACTGGGAAAGAGGAAGTCTCCGTTCCCAGCGATAGCGATTTGGTTTCGGAATGCTTCCAATGCAAATGTCGTAAGCGGATGTTCGGAAATCCCATTCGGCGTTTTTGAATCAGGTATCCAAACAACCAAATTGACGAAGTCCACCTGATCTTTTTTCATAGGAAGCAGTTCCTTGTAAACGCGCAGACCTGTCTCCGTGATGATGCGGACGATGTTCTGTAAATACGCCGTGGCGTGGGATTCGATCTGTTGCTGTTCTGATGAGGTCACGTAGTGCGGTCTGAACAACCCCTTCAGGGCCACAGGAAATTCCACATGGGCACATGGGTTCGAAGAGAGCAGCTTTTTTCGAACAGCCACGTTAAACATGCGTCGAAGCACCCTCCATTCTTGGTGGACCGTCGTCGGTTTCAGTAGTCCGCGTTCAATATAGCCCGTGGACGTTTTGAAACGAACGGGCTGCCGAAGTCGGTTTCTTAGGTAGTGCTCGATTTCGTCAGCCGTCAAATCAACCAGTCGACGAGTGGCAAACGCACCTTTCAGGTGTTTCGCAGCTCGCAGATTGGCAATGTGCGTTTTCAGCTCGCGAATGGGCGGCTTGGAGTAATTTTCTAAATACCAGTCCGCCAATTCTCCCACGGTTAAATTTTCGCCCTTTCGGACGACCTGCAAGATATTGCCGTCCCTGGCCTGAAGCCGTTCTCTGAGTTTCTTGTTAGCTTCATCCCAATCTTCCGTGAAGGTTGACTCTCTGTGGCGCTTACCGGCTTTATCCCAGTAACAGATCGATAAGAATCTCGACTCTTCACGAGAAAAGACAACACCGTCATGCTTTATTGGCCTACCTTTTCTTGTCATTCTCCATCTCCTGTTTGAACGAGGCGCGGAAGGGTTCAAGATCCGATTTTAGAAACCGGATGTTGCGACCCATTACGCGGAGATGGGGAATCTGCTTTCGCTCGGCCCAAGCATACACGCTCGACACACTCACACCAAGAAACTTGGCCGCCTCTTTGACAGTTAATGGACATTCGTCAGCGGATGCCGCCGGATGCAAAGTCGGCGATTTATTGTTCGAGGTCATCACAATATTTCGTCGCCTCAACTAAGAAGTCTTCCGAGCGATCTTGATAGTGATGCAGCATGTTAAATATTTCGTACAGTTCCCATCTCTGTTTTTTTTGACAAAGTATTGACGCATACGCAATCCACGAAATGCCAAAGGGCACGATGGACGATCTTGATCTGTCCACAGCACCGATTTATCTGCCAGACAGCGTCTATCAATTGTGAGACTAATTCTTCTCTTTCGGGTTTCGTCGTTGCTGGCACCACCGCTTTTGCATTTGTTTTCATGTTTTCCCCTTACAAAAGTTATCGGTGTTCACCGATGTGCACCACAAATTAACAGTGACACCAATGTGGACCTCGGCAAATCCCGGATAGTGGACGCCAATTGTTTGGGAACGAGTCGGCTACGGTAGGGATTGGGCAGAAGTCTAGCGGCGGAGCTTCTTAAATCGACAGTAACTATTGCGAATAGCCTTCAAATCAACATTTTCCTGTTTCCCGACGGTTTGATGGTATTGGCGGTAAGCTGCATCTTGTAGAGTTTTGCCCTTAAGTATTGCTTCAATTTCCTGCTCGTCATATCCCACGTTCCTAAGTTGGATCAAAGTGCGCTGTTTCACGTCGTCCGAACGCACGGTCCCCTTGGTAACCTTTGCGAGCTTAAACCCGTCCAGAAGTCTCGCCATCATCCGATCAATTTGAGCCCCGCGCACGACATCTGTCGCTTCAGTCGGATGTACGTGGGATCGACCTCGGAAACCAGTTTTAAAACCGTAGACTCGAAAAAAATCCCTTAGAAGCGTGACCTGTCGCTTCTGACTTGCAAATGCCAGTGCAGTGAGGATCGCCGCCGCATTGTTCTCAAGTGTCGACGCACGACTGCGCCTCCAAATCGACGGGAGTCCATTTTCGTGGGACACAGCGAGTATTTTTGGCAACTCGTTAGGAGCAGGCAATTCGGCCAGAGCGAGCAGTCTTTCGAAGAACTCTAGTTGCTCTTTGACCTGGCCGTCCTCGTACCTGAATTGTACTCCGACAGAAATCTGACTGCTATTCTGGCTGAAAATCAACTCGGCCTTCTTGGTCTTTTGTGCCGGTCGATTTTCTTCGGAATCACTAGCCTTATTATTTTTGCCCATTCGCTTCCCCGTTCCACTCAAGACTGAAGTTCATGAGAACGCCCAAACCGCCAAACGGAAGTACACGGAAGGGACACGAACTGCCTCACCAGATCAATCTTGCTTCACGCTTGTCGGCTGCGGGTTGGCGTGCGATTTCAATTGATCCCAGGCACCCTTGTAGTCGATTATCCAGCCTGGACCGTATGATGGGTGATTCGGACCAAAAGTCCGCGTGTAGTCCGGCAGGAAACGGCGCATTTCACCGTCCTTATGTGCCTGCCCCCGTTTCCCCGGTGTCTTCAACCAACGTCGATGCGATTCAAATAGCACGGTCGCAACGATCTTGCTGGGAACCACGTATGTTGTGGTCACGCCATCCAGCCCTGTCCCAAAATCTACGAAACAATAGAATAGGTAATCCGAAACGATCTTTTCGTGCTTGGCTTTCATATGCCAACCCTTGTCGGAACCAATATCCCTTCGGGTTTTCACCTGGATTGTGGCGAGACGCTGGCTTTCTATATCAGTCACTATAATGTCAGCGTTTGGTACACCCTGCGGAGCCAACGCCGCTATGTAGCCTCGACGCAATAATTGGCTGAGGACATAATGTTCACCCGCGGCACCGAGGAGAGTGGATTGAGAGGGCATCAGGAATCAGCAATATAACAAGAACCTACCATCAACGGTAATCAGCTCATGAGTCCAATGGCCGATTACGTATCGTCAGAAGTAACTGCTGGCCTGGCTCATTGAGACTGGCGGCCTTATCCTGAGATCGGAAAACTTGTGAAGTGGAGCAGACGACTTGGACAATTGGAATTTCTATGATCTTTTGTGAGAAATTGGCCTATCTGGATGTTTTGCAGATTTGAGCGCCTAAAAACTGCTCTGTGCGAACACCCCAAGTTTCACCCCTTCCCAGAGGCTCCTCAGAATTTCGGCCCGGTCTGAACAAAGAGTGGTTTTGATCACATTTTCCAGGTCTTCGACCCTCCAAGAGTGTCAACTAGAGACAGTGCCATTCAGGCGGCCACAATAGCTATCCCAGGAGACAAAATTATGGGTTTCCGTTATTGTGTTCACCGGACTCGAATTTGGAGGGTCACCAATGTCTTGGTGATCCACCTTTGAACGAACCAAATGTGCCCAACGCCAGCCAAAAGGAAAGCGATAAGCCCCACCGATAGCGCGTAGTCGCCCAGGCAGCTGATATGGTAGACGGTCTCGCCCGCGAGGAAGCCGAGCAGAAGAGAACTAGTCGAACCCACGATCATCGTTTCCCAAAATGGTCTTCCCGTTGGTTCTTCTTGGCCAAAATCCACCTCCTCAGAACTGGTTGGCAAGACGAGGAACTCAGCCGGAATTTGGTACTCCTTCTGGAAATAATTTCGTACGGCATTGATCGTTTTAATATACAGGTACTGTTCGCTCCTAATGTTCAACATGCTCATCAATACCGATGTTCCGACAAGCACCAAGAGAACGGAAAGACTAATCGCAATAATCTGTAACGCGTACATGAGGCTCGATGTTTGGAGCGAGGGCTGAAGATACTTAAATAGGCCCAAAAAGATGGTCACGATAACTAAAGGTAAAGAAGCGAAAGCTAGGTAAATCTTGATCAGCTCATTCTTCTGTACGTGCAGATCGTGATAGGCGTCAATAATGCGGCTGTGCTCCTGAAGCATGAACTCGGGTGCGTAATTCTTGTCGCCGCGCTGCGTGTCTAATATTGGAGTATCCATTAACCTCCGTCCGCGGCTAGACTCAGAAACGAAGTTGCGCTCAACTAAATTCTAACTCAACCTCTTATTAATCATAGTTCTTATCACCGCAAGAGTAACGTACTTAGAAGGAGACGCTATTGTATCGGGGACTTACCCACATTGGAATAAGCAGTGTCAAGATGTAGAATCACTTATCGCGACAAGAGCCGGAAGTAGCCCGACTGATCTTCCCTGTGCGAGCGCGAAAGGATGGCCCAGTGGCGATGAATTCAGGACCCAAGTGGCAACTCGTACCGGTTTCGGAGATTTGGTTGGACCGTGACAATCCTCGGATTCGCAAATTTCTTGAAATGTACGGTCAGGACCCAACACCAGAACAGTTTTATCTTGCTCTCGGAGCAGCGGGTGATGAAGAGGGTGACAACAGCACAACGTTTGAAAAGCTCAAGAACTCAATTCAAACAAACGGTGGGATTATTCAGCCGATCATCGTCAATAAGAAGAATGGGAAGTATTACTGCATCGAAGGCAATACGCGTCTCGCTTTATACACTAGATTTCAGGCGGACCATGTCGCAGGATCTTGGGCTCATATTCCTGCTCAAGTTTACGAGAACATGGACGAGATCCAAATTGATTCAATTCGTCTGCAAGTTCACCTTGTTGGCACTCGACCATGGGACCCTTATTCGAAAGCGAAATATCTGCATACGTTGCGAACCGAGAAGAACATGCCGCTTGGCACCCTCGTTGAGTTCTGCGGCGGGCGGGAACGAGAGATTATTGAGAGCATTAATGCCTTTTCCGAAATGGAGGCCTACTACCGCCCCATCGTTCCGGAGGGAAATTTCGATACGAGCAGGTTCAGCGGATTCGTTGAGTTGCAAAAGCCCAAAATCAAGCAGTCTATTTTAGAGGCGGGATTTACGCTTTCAGACTTTGCAAGATGGATTCACGAAGAAAAACTCTATCCCTTGTATACTGTCCGACATTTGCCAGCAATCCTTCGCAATCCAAAGGCGAAGGAAACGTTCCTTAAGTCCGACGCGCGAAAAGCAGCTGACCTTCTTGAAAAGCCCGCGCTATCCAAGGCTCTGTCTGACGCAAATCTCGGGCAACTTGCGCACGCTCTAACCCAGGCGATTTACGAACTGCCGTGGATCGAGGCCGACAAATTGCAGAAAGACCCAACCGGCGAGACGGCACAACTCTTGAACGAAGCCTTAGATGCGCTAAGAAATGTGCTTAAGTCAGGCGAGAGTGAGAAATAGTTGGCCGAGTCAATCCAGCATCTGAAGCTCGTAGACTCGATCGTTATCTATATCAGGAAACATTTTGTCGGCGTGCAGTCCGTCGTGACGCTTCACGATCTTCCGGGCAAGATTGGTTGCGACAAGCCTCCAAAGATTGGAGCGTACAGACCCGATGTATACGCGACAGACGCGCCGACTACGATTACCATTATAGGCGAAGCTAAGACGCAGGCAGATTTGAAAACGGATCGTACGCGGTCCCAAATCAAGACCTTCATTCGTTATCTTCAGCTGCAGCAGAATGGCATTTTCATACTTGCTACTCCCTGGCGGGCCACAGCAGCAGGACGCGCACTCGTTGCAACATCGTGCGGACCCCAAACTGACCCACAAGTTCGGATAATCGTTATCGACGACATAAATCCAGACGGTGATTGATGCTCAAGGCCACCCGCGAAGTCAATCTAGATGCAAAGCATAAGGGCTTCGTGTATCAGGTCCAGGCGGTTGAAGCCGTTAAGGAAATGGATTACGCGGCAGTATTTCATGAACAAGGGTTGGGAAAGACAAAGATTGGTGTCGATTTGGCACTGTTTTGGCTAACAAGAGACATCGTAGACTCTGTAATAATTGTTACTAAGAAGAGTCTGATTCGGAACTGGCGTGATGAAATTCATATTCACACTCATTTAGAGCCAAGAATTCTTGGGCAAGACCGCAAGTCAAACTTCTATGCCTTCAATAGTCCGGCTCGTCTCTATCTAACGCATTATGAAGCGATGAAAAGTGAGCGCAAGCGCCTTCTACTGTTTCAGAAAACAAGACGCGTGGCGGTCATTCTCGATGAGGCACACAAGATCAAGAATCCTGAGTCTGAAATCACAAAAGCTCTTTTCGAACTAGCACCTGGCTTTAGACCCAGAGTAGTCATGACGGGCACACCTGTTGCAAATAGGCCGTTTGATTTGTGGGCGCAGATCTATTTTCTCGATCAGGGGAAAGCCCTCGGAGATGATTTTCCTAGCTTCAGAAAGGACTTGGATCTGTCCAATGATTTGAGTACGGACAGGGACAAAGCGAAACGCTTTGAAACTGCACTTGCGGGACTATTCGAAAAGATCGAAACCTTTACAGTTCGAGAAACAAAGAAGACGGCCAATATTAAGTTGCCCGATAAAGAATTGAGGACATTTGAAGTGGACCTTGAGGGGCGGCAGTCCGAGATCTACGACCGATTCAAAAAAGAATTTGCCATGATTATTGTTCGAGACGGAATGCCGCAGCTGGACGATGCGGATGATATCTTGAAACGCCTATTGCGCCTTGTACAAGTCGCGTCAAATCCGAAATTGGTGGATGAGTCATATCGGGGCGTCCCCGGTAAATTGGCTCCACTCTTAGACATACTGCGCGAGGTCGTGGACCGCGGTGAAAAAGCAATTATTTGGACGAATTTTGTCGGAAACGTTGATTGGCTTGCGAGAGAACTCTATGCGTATGGGCCAGTCCGGGTGCACGGCAAATTGTCTTATGACGACCGCAACAGATCAATAACGCTTTTTAAGACGGACCCGGATTGCAAAGTCCTAATCGCAACCCCGGCATCCGCTAAAGAGGGCTTGACCCTAACTGTTGCAAATAACGCGATATTCTTCGATCGCTCCTTTAGTTTGGATGACTATCTGCAGGCCCAAGACCGCATCCATCGGATTTCGCAAGATAGGCCATGCATCGTTACGAGCCTCATAGCTAGAAATACAGTGGATGAGTGGCTTGACCTTCTTTTGGCAGCCAAACAGCTTGCCGCACAACTTGGCCAAGGCGATATAACTCGCGAGGAATACGAAGCGCAAGCGTCGTATGCGTTCGGGGAAATGGTACGAGATGTTCTAGGGATAAAGCAAAACGGAAGATGAGAAAGGGCGACTGTGAAGCATCGAAAGAAATCCACTGAACCGTCCAGTTCGTCGGACTCGAATACTCTTTTAATTCGGGGTCATGAAATACCAGTTTCAACCCGCTTAATTGAGCAGGACAAATTGAGGTTCTATCCCGATAACCCGAGAGTTTATTCGGTTGTCCGAACAGATGGGAAAATTCCTTCTCAAGATGAGATCGAGAAGCGACTGCTTGAGATGGAGCACGTAAAGGCGCTTATTCAGGACATTCGACTCAACAAAGGATTGATCGAGCCTTTGATCGTGAAAGACGGCACTTTTGAGGTGCTGGAAGGGAATAGCCGTCTTGCCGCTTACCGCTTTCTGAAAAAGACCGATCCTGTGTGGTGGGCCTACGTAAAGTGCACAATCCTTCCAATAGATGTTGATGAAGCTCTGGTCTTTGCCCTGCTGGGGCAATTTCATATAAAAGGCAAGAAGGATTGGGCTCCCTATGAACAGGCAGGATTTCTTTACCGCCGCTACAAGAAACATCACGCCGATCTGAAGGTCCTCGCTCTTGAAATTGGTATCTCGGCAAAGCGCGTCCGGCACTTAGTCGAAACGTACCAGTTCATGGTCGAGAACAACGAAGACGATATCAACCGGTGGAGTTACTACGATGAGTACCTTAGATCTAACAAGATAAAGAAAGCGAGGAATAAGTTCCCTCAGCTCGACAAGCTAATAGTACGAAAAATACGGTCCGAAGAAATTGAACGGGCAGTGGACCTTCGAGACCAGATGCCAATTATCTGTGGTGCAGGGAAGGTGTTAAGTAAGTTTGTTTCTGGGAAGGTTGAATTTCATGAGGCTTATGAAGCTGCCGTTGAGTCCGGCGGCGATAGACGTCACCTCAAGACGGTCAAGAACTTCAGGGGCTGGATCACGCGTCCCGCCGTCGAGCAGCATTTAGCCGAATATGAAGGTAAGGTCCGTTCAGCACTGGTCTACGAACTCAGCAAAATTGAAGCTAGGGTACGGAATCTGGTTAGGAAATTTGAAGTCGACTAGCCTACCGCAAAAACGTCATTGACGGGCATCTATCAATTATCAGCCGCGCTCCCAAACCTGGGAAAAAGCCGTGATGTAGATGTGTGACGGCGAATGTCAGCCCGGTAGGTGAGGATCCGAGTAAACTGCTTGGCAAGAAGGAGTTTCAGCCCAATTTTGACCGAGATCTATAAAATTCTGCTTGCTTTGTAGTCATTCTTGGGCAAAACTGCATCTGTTCGCTGCAAGTTATGCTGCCAAATTGAGCGACGGCTGACCTGGTGCACATTTGACTGAATCCGAAACCTTAGAAGGCCTGATCGGCTTCGCTGCCAATCGAAAGGTCCTCTTGGGCTTCGCTCCTGCCTCACTACTTCACCGCCTCAGTTTTGCTGACACTCTGGATGAGGATACAGGCCGCGGATATCAGCGAAGATTTAACGCCCAACACAGCCTAGATTTCAGAAAATATATTCAGCAAGAAACTAGTTCGACGATACCACTCACGTTTAATCTGAGACCCCCCGCAGGCGACGCTTGGGAGCTTAACGAGTTCCCACCGATGGCACGATTGATTGTGACATCTAGAGCTGGAAGAGTTCTTTCACAAGTCGACTGTCAACACCGGCTGGGGTATTTGAATGATCTACAAGTGCCATTGCCATTTATGATCTATATCGGCTTATCTATTGCGGAAGAGACAGAAATCTTCAATGTTATCAATAGCAAGGCCAAGGGACTCAGTACAAGCCTGCTCGATTTTCACGACGCTACTCTTTCCAAGGATTTGGGAACCGAACGACCAGAACTGTTCATTGCACTACATTTGAACAATAACATCGAATCCCCCTGGTATCGACAATTAGACCTTGGAGGTGCGAGTACGTCAGGTTTGCGGCGTCGAGCCTCCCTGCGGACTTTGCAGAAGGCGATAAAAAAGTTCGTCAATCGGACCAAGATTCTCAGGGTACATTCGGCAGAAGAAGCAGCGCGAATCGTGCTCGATTTTTGGTCCGCAGTGGCGATTGTTCTTCGGCAAGCGTGGGACAACCCCAGCCGTAACCTAATCAACAAGGGAATTGGAGTTTACGCACTGATGGGCATGGCAGGCGACCTCTACCTCGAATCTATCGGCCAGCCGTGTGACAAGCGTTACTTTGTAAATAAGCTCTGTGAATTCGTCACGGAAGTTGATTGGACAACATCTGGACCCTTCAAGGGGTTGGGTGGAGAAGCGGGTGTGAATTCGGCATTGGCCGAAATACGGAGTTTACGAACGAAACAGCGGCTAAGGATCGTTCAAAATGGCTAACCAGAACATCCTCCTAATAGAGCCAGGATACAAGAATAAGTATCCCCCACTGGGCTTAATGAAAATTGCACAATATCACGGTCCACGCGGCAAGGGAGATAACGTCCGGTTCATCAAAGGCAACGACCGCTCTGTGCTTGCACAGGCATGGGATCGAATCTACGTCACCACCCTTTTCTCGTTTGAGTTTCCACGAATCTCCGAAAGTATCGACTTCGCCTTATATGTCGCGAACGGCCATGCCGAAAAGGTTTTTGTTGGAGGTATTGCTGCCTCACTGATGCCCGATAGGTTTGTATCGGAGCCGCGGTGGCGTGGAATACGCTTTATCAAAGGACTCTTGGGGGCACCGCCTGCTATTGCGTTCCAGCTCGACGACTTCGCCGAAGAGCTCTATTCCGACGATGTCACGGGGACGCCGGTTGAAGACCTTGTTCCCGATTACAGCATACTCGACCAGATCAGCTACCGTTATCCCGTAAGTGACGCCTATTTCGCGTACGCTTCCCGAGGTTGCATCAGGAAATGTAGCTTCTGTGGTGTGCCCAAACTTGAAGGGGATCAACGTGATACCGCACCGCTGACGGCCCTGGTTCGGGGAGTGGACGAGCTTTATGGTCCTAAAAAAGATCTCACGCTGATGGACAATAACGTTGTGGCCTCTACTCGCTTCAAAGAAATTATAGCGGAGATCCGCGATCTTGGATTTGTCCCCGGAGCGAAACTCAAGCGAGGACGAACACCCGTGCAGCGGCGAGTAGATTTTAATCAAGGCGTGGATGCTCGCATCCTGTGCAAAGACCCGGTATTCCTACGAGAGCTATCAACCATATGCCTCAAGCCGCTTCGCATTGCATTTGACCACTTGGGATTACGAAAACCTTACGAGCAATCAATCCGCTACGCACATGAATTTGGTTTACATGAACTCTCCAATTACATGCTCTACAACTTCTTCGATTCACCTGCCGATTTGTACCATCGCATGAGGCTGAACGTCGAATTAAACGAGGAACTTGAGATTCGGATTTGGTCGTTCCCGATGCGGTATCAGCCAACTGACCTTCCGAACCGGTCACATATCGGAGAGAAGTGGACACGGTACGAACTTCGATCCATGCAGATCATTCTACAAGCGACTCACGGGGTAGTCAGTGGCGCACCCCAATTCTTTAAGCGTGCGTTCGGCGAGACCGAAGCAGCATTTCACGATCTTCTTTTGTGGCCGCATAAATTTATCTTCAATCGCGATTATTATGAGAAATCCCGGGGCAGAGGAGAATTGGACGAATTCAAATCGAAATTCTCTCGGCTTTCGGAAATCGAAAGGGCGGAGTTGCTTTGGCTCGTCTCTTCGACCACTCCACGATATTTCAAAGACCTGCCACGGGAAACGAAAAGCAAACGCGTTCGGGAAACCTTAGGGTTTTATCTTCCACTGGCAAAGGAAAAAGAAGCCGCTATCTGGGAGCTACAGAAGGGGGGGCCAGTCAATTCAGGTGCGGAGTTGCCAGAGGATGAACGTGTGGAGGACGCTGGCTTGACCGACAATCTATTTGAGTTCCCGGCACCAACGAAGAAATCATACGCTCTCGTGGGTCATGGCAAATCATGAGCACCGGATTAGTTAGTCTGCGTGTTCCCGAAACACCGTGGCTAAACCGCGAGGAGTCGATCGTCATTGGCAAGGATATCCTAGAGGTCCTGAGCAGCGCAATGTACGTCGACCCGCTCGCGATCTACCGTGAGTACATCCAGAATGCGGCCGATGCTATAGACGAGGCTCGCCAGCTCGGTGTTTTGGGAGCGAACAAAGCTGCTGTTGAGATCGACATCGACTTTGACAAGCGCGTCGTTAAGATCCGCGACAATGGCATTGGCGTGCCGAAAATTGAATTTGAGACACGGATGACTTCCTTCGGTGCGAGCGCAAAGCGTGGCACAAACGCGCGGGGATTCCGAGGAGTAGGGCGTCTTTCCGGTCTTGCTTATTGCCAGGAACTGTTATTCCGCTCGCGTACTGCCGGAGAATCTGTCGTGTCTGAGGTACGGTGGGATGGCCGTAAGGCTAAGGCATTGCTTCGTTCCTCGGAGTTCTCCGGAGATCTTGCCGCTGTGGTTGCGCAGTCGGTACAGGTCCGCCGGGTCGACGGAAGGAAGTGGCCAGAGCATTTCTTTGAAGTGGAACTTCGGGGCGTGCCAAGGCTTCGCAATGATTCCTTGCTCAATCCGACCGTGATCGAAGAATACTTATCACAAGTCGGGCCCGTACCGTTTGCCCCCCAATTCCGCTTTGCAGAAGAGCTCACATCCATCCTTCAAGAGCATGTTGGGCTCACAAACCTTGTGCTGAAAATCACTAGCAACAATGATCCCGTTTTCCGATCGCATCGGAACTCTTTCGAGCTGTCCAATGGGGTAGATACGTTTCAGGAACTACAACGGATCCAAATTCCCGCTTCAGATGGCGGAGTCGCCGCAATCGGATGGATACTACACCATGGGTACAAGGGAGCCGTCCCGAATCCGAATCTGAAGGGTCTCAGATTGCGTTCGGGCAATATTCAAGTTGGCGGCAATAGCATTTTAGAAGACATATTTGCAGAGGTCAGGTTCAACTCGTGGTGTGTGGGCGAGGTCCACATCATCGACTCTAGAATTATTCCGAATGGCCGCCGGGATCACTACGAACAGAACGTACACTACACGAACCTAGTCAACCAGCTTTCTCCTATTGCTCGAGAAATCAGCACCCGATGTCGGCAGAGTTCTATTCGGAGAAACTGGTTGCGGCAATTCGAGCGACAACAGGATCAGGTGAGGCGCGATTTGGAGATAGTGAAGCAGGGCTCGCTGAGTGCGGCTGAGCGGCAACAGTTTATATCGCAGATCCAGCAAGTCCTCGACTCAATGGAAAAGGCACTTACGATAGATGTAATGAAACCAGACGCCCCAGCCCTCGGATTGGTTCTTGCTAAGTACCGTCGTGACCTTTCGAAAGTGCACTCAACGAACCACCGAGCCAAAGCTCTCGCCAATCTTGCTCCTGTACAACGACGTGCCTACGAGCAAGTATTCGCGCTGCTGTATGAGTGCTCACATGACAAAGGCAACGCCAAATTGTTGGTCGATCGCATGCTCGTGCGAATCTCTCGGAGCTTGAAAAGGAAAAAGTCTTAACACTCCAAGCGCACCGTCGGAAGCACTCCATGTTTGGCCCCGTTTCCAGGTTCTGAAAATGTTTCCATGTACGAAGGACGGTTAGAGCGCCGGGGTGTCCTCATTGATCATCAGAAAAAACGGTGCATCACTGCGGTTACCGTAACCATTTTCGTTTGATATAAATTGGCGTGTTGTCCGTTGATTTTTGAGAGGTCAAGTGAATACCCTTGAATTTTCCTCCCTGACGGGTCATGTACCGAAGATACGGAGGAAGTATTCGGAGCAGAAGCACTTCCACGTCGTGTATAAGTCCCTGGTCTTTCAGGATGTACCAACTGAAGTAGTCCCAGGCATTTCCCCGCCTCTTGCCCTTTTTATTTGCGTTCCTCAGTCGACTCTGGATATTTCCCTTGCCGACGTAGACTGGCGTAGAACCGTCATACAGAATGTAAACACCTTGGCCGCCCTTAGTGCGTGCCGGAACATCCTTGATGTTCTTCGCATTTCGGGCCCACATTTCACCGCAGCATTTCATCAGTCTAGTGTTGCCTTGCCCGTTGGCTCTGGAAGCCATAAACACCGCCTGAGGTCATGATACTTTCAGTCCGCAGACTCATGCACTGTAAGACTTTCACCATGACGCGAGAGCGTACATCGAGGACATTTGAGGACATTCGAGGAAAAGCCTGGCGTCAACACCAGAAGCTTGGGCGATTTCAGGGAGCATTGAACCCCCACAAAACGGTACGGACAAAGAAACCTGATTCCCGGCGCGAATTCTTGCACAGCCCCGGCGTTGGCCCTGCCGGTGGTATAATGAGTGCGAGGTCCTTCCATGAGTACATCAACATTGATTACCTCACTTCTAACGGTTGTTTTCGTCCTGGGCCTGGTAATCTTTCGATTGCTTTGGGCCGCATCATCCTTGGCTGCTCTAGCTAGTCTCGGTCGGTTGCCAAAATTACCGAAAAGTTGGCGGCGATGGCTTTTTGACGAACGTGAAGCCACCTCCAATTGATGGATAGGAACCGCTGTCCTCGCGGTCCAAGATCATGACAGTCACAGACCTAATCAAGAAGTTGCAGCAGTGCAAACAGAACGAGACGATAGCCTCCGTCCGCATCGAATTTGGGGACGGCTCTATTTACAATGATCCTCCGATGCTAAAGCAGAATGGTTTCCGCAAGGCTTCGCTCATCGGGATCGGGATAATTAGTGTGCTCGGAGGTGGTTTTCTCATCTGGTCAAATGTTCACCACCGCCCGGTAATTTATCACGACTATACGTTTGCCCACCTTCCCCCATGCGCTTCAAATGACCCGTTAGGGCTGCACAGTGCGAATCCGTGCCGACCTCGTGCTCCGTTTGCCGCCACAATAGACGGTTGAATTTAGTCGTTGAGACGCACGAAACTCGAATGACGTAATCGGCCTGCATCAGTGCGTTCGAGAAATTCGATCCGGGCGTTCAATGTCGGCTTAACCCACACGCACTGTTTCATTTTCTCGGCTGTCAGATTTTCTCCCCAACGTGACCGACCGTGCTCAGGCAGATTGACGAATGGGCAGATTTCAACGGTGAGAGGCCGCAACTTTCGAAATAACTCCATTCGTGATGCCGTCACCAATCCGGCCCTGACTCTACTGACGTACATCAATTTGTCTCCGGTGTAGTGGCCGACGATGATCGAGTCGATTCCGTGCGCACCCGGTATGTAGCCACCAATCCAGAAGTCGTCCTGTTGTGCTACTCGATATTTGACCCAGGCTCCGCTTCGCCGACCTGGCTCATAAGGGCTGTCGATTCGCTTCGCTACAACCCCTTCAAGACAGTGTTGTCGAACTACATCGAGCATCTCGCCAGCCGAAGTTTGAAAGTATTCCAACAGCTTTATTATTTCGGATTCGAACGCTAATGACTGGAGGAGCTTCCGCCTTTCGAGCAACGGAAGTGCCATAAGGTCTTCATTTTTGAAAAACAATAGATCGAAAATGTAGAAGCGAATGCGTCCTGCCGAACTTCCTGAATGGGTCAGTAAATTGAAATCAGGACGGCCAAGGTCATCTAGCGCGACCACTTCGCCGTCAATGACGGTTCCGGGAGGCATTGTCGCCAACGCTTGAGTGACATCGGGGAATTTTCTGTCCAGGGACTTGTCGCGCCGTGAAAGCAACGTAGGCTTGCCTTGCTTCGGGCTCACGCCGATCGCTCGGTAGCCGTCGAGTTTGACTTCGTAAACCCACGGCGGCCCCTCTGGAAGTTTTGATAGAGGAAGGCATTCCATCGGTTCGATAAACGAGGCGTCCTTGTTTGGCAATGACTCCAGGGCGGGATCGGCTTTACGGCGCATTACCTATAGTGTAGACCATGGGAGATGTCGACGGACGCATTGGCATTTCGCGCCAGCCCACATTCCGTCTATAACGGGCTTTATCAGGACTTGGCACTTGACGAGACGAAATTTGAACTAACGGAATCGTCAGGAGGCGATAAAGCCGCCAGGTGCTGCAGATTCTATCGTAGCTGGAAATAGCCGCATCAGATATTCGTCAACAACGCCTATTGTTCCTGCCGAGATAAATAAACTCACTTGAATATGCTGGGCAAACCAAATCGAAATTCTCGTCAATAAATAGAACAGGGCCGTGGTAATGACGACCAACCGCAAGATGCGTACGGCATAATTCCTCCGCACTCGAAGCAACTTATGGCACTTTGGGCAGTTGAATGGGCCCCACATCTGAATTTCTTCGCGGTCGAGCTCTACGTTGCAAAATAGACAAACCATGGGTTTAGTTTACTGCAGTATTGTGCTCCCACAAGCAACTAGCTTTGGCAGAAACCGATTTCATGCCTTTTACGGAGATATGTCCCGCGAAACGGTGCCTATCGGAAGGTGGCTCAAGGTCCGTTAGGCCTAATTTCCAGATGATAGAAATATTCCCATTTTCACAGGACGGTTAGAACGCCGGGGTGCCCTCATCGATTCCAAGAAAAAACGGTGCAGATTAACCCACAATATCGGCCAGGTCTGCAAACAGCAATTTTTCCGCTATTTTCTAGGTGTTTTCATTCCAAAGTGGAAGTCACAACAGACCTCTTGCCTACCGAGCTTAAGCTCGACAATTGAGTCAAGAAGCGTTCTGGGGTTACAGCTAGATACGCCTCCGTCGAAGCCAAGCTAACGTGTCCAAGATATGCCCCGAGGATCGGAAGCATACTCCGCAAGTCCTTCCCTCTTCTGAGCCATGCCCGCATGCAATGCACAGCGAACGTCCGCCTCAGGTCCTGAACCCGAGGCTGACGTGAGATGCCCGCGGGTCGCGAGATGCCTGCCTTACGTCGAAGAGTTCGAAAGCTTCTGCATAAGTCTACTGGCTGGATTGGCCTACCATTTTTTCTGACGAAGAAATTCGTACGATCACTTCCGCTCGGCTCCAAGGAATCAAGATAGGCTCGTAAGCTTTGACGAAGATGTGGACCAATCGGGACTATTCTCGTTTTGTTTGCTGTGAGTTGACGAAACGCGACCGTTCCATGTTTTAGATCAACATCGTTGGATCTGAGGCACAATGTCTCATTGATACGCGCTCCGGTTCCGTAGAGAAACAACAGTATAGTCTGGAAAGTAAGCGGACCGAATTCACGAGATTTCGGAGCACGCTTCAAGCCAGCCTCGTTGAGCAATTGCCGCAACTCCGAAACAGAGTAGATGTACGGCACAAAAGTCCGAGCAGTGCTCGGGTGCCGCGAAGGTGGGATTGGCAATCCTTTCAGTTCGTCACGGGCCATCCAATATTCAAAGAATGCTTTTAGCAATCGATGTCTAAGGAGCCAGGTCACGTCTGACAACGCCGACCGTTCGAGGAACCCTAGCACCTGCCATTTTGCTACTGAACGAAGGGAAACATCGCCTACGTGGATGCAAAACGCTTGCAACACTTTTGTCCCCTGGTCGAAGGGCTTACCCATTACTTGCTTCATTGCAACGTATTGTCGAATCGCTCGGGAAAGCCTCATAGCGTTCCAGTGAGATCGAGATCCGAGACCCTACATAAAGATTGCATGTCAAATTTCGCGTAGATTCCTACGGATTGACAGGTCCGATGTCCTAGGAAGTCGGCAATTTCTCGTGGCGGGGCACCTCGCCGGAGCAATTCCGTGGCGCAGGCATGGCGGAGGGAGTGTGGACCTTTTCGTCTAGCCTTGGTTTTCAGCCTCTTTAGTCTTGAGCTCACGATCTCGTTTATCGATGTTGGGTGCATCGGCCCAAATGGGGGGTGGAAGCTTACAAAGACATGCTCGCAAGAGCACACTGGCCTCGCGCTTCTGATGTACCGCAAAATTGAAGCCGAGACTTCGCGGCGAAGTGGAAACTGCTGAAGGCCTCCCCGTTTGGACCGCCGAACAGTGAAAACACCATTCCGCCAATCAAAATCGCTGAACTGAAGCCGAATAATTTCACCGCGACGGAGTCCGTAGAGGCAGAGTAACAAGAGAATGGCTTTGGCACGAATCACAGCCGGAGTCCTCCCATTCGTAGTGCGCAGCAGCCTCAGTACTTCATCCCACTTCGGGCCGCCAGGAACAGACGATGTCTGGCGGATCGGAGGACCTTTGATACCCAGAGCGATTCCGGTGCGACACCAGCGTCTCCTCTCCGCATAGATGAAAAAAGCTCTTAAAACTGCCGCACAGCTGGACAGCGAAACCTTCCCCCACCGGTTGGCCATTGCAAAAAAATACCTGTCCACGTTTTTCAAAGAGATTGTGGACAACGGCCTTTTTCGGCGACCTTTAGAGAACCATCGGAGGAAATTGCCAGTTTGCTCGATACGGGATTTCACCGTGGAAGGCGAGAGTCCTCGCTCCGATTCCATGAACTTGGCATATTCCTTCAGTTCGTCCGCGAAGGCGACCTTACGGCAAGGGGAAACGAGTTTCCCGTGGAATCGCAACCATCGTTGGGCAAGCCAGACGAAGCTTGGCTCTGACCATGGACCGGCTGAGACGTGCCTGTACTTACCTCGATAGTTTGCCCATCGCCGCGCCGCGTTCTTGATCTCGCTAGGCCTCACGCGACGAATCTTCTTCAGCTTCAGAAATCTCACGATTTGATTCAGCCGAGATGCATAGATCCTTAGGCAGCCACGACCCGTTCCTCGACGTTGAAGGTACGTCAAGAATTCTTCACGCTCTCGAAGTAGTGGCGCCAAACGGTGAATCTGCGCAGCGCGGACGCTGAAAACTGTTTCAAACATTAAGTGATAGGCACTCTTAAGGCGTTGTCGATACTAAAATATACTGGCGGCCGTCATGCATCTTTCTTGAAGACGGAGGAATTCCGGTCGCCCAATGCAAGCACTTGATCATCCAAGAGTTAAGGACAGACATGACGTACCAACATAGTGTTCGGAACTCAGACCGGCACTCCCCGCGACGCGGCGAAATCAACTGTGTCCAACTTTCGAAGACGGTGGGGAGCGTGGTCAGGATTCGCGTAGTTCCCCATTCCGGATTATTCTGGCGAAACCTAAACGTATGTCCGGCGGCAAATAGCAGCAGAAGAACTGAAGAGATTCGGTAAAGAATTGGCGCTTTCAGGCACTGCCTCCTGAACATTCGCGGACGCAGCTTACCACATCGGTCAACCCGGTCTGGCGGCTTGCTTCCGTTTCGGGTAGTTTACGCGCTATCCGGAAGCGATCTTAAACGACTGAACTGGCTACGTCCAAACGGGATTATCAGAAACTGGGAATTCGGCCATTCCCAACTTCCGATACGAGGTGATGATGCGCGGCAATCGAGACTTCCGGGGGCGCCCAAAGACTACATCTGATTCAGCCTTCAAGCTTGTTCGTAATCGCTCGATCGATTTCAGCGTTGATTTCGCCTCCAATCAGAAATGCCAATCCGGTCGCATATAGCCAAGCCAAAAGAATCATCACGGCGCCAAGCGATCCGTACGAGAGGCTGTAACTATTAAAAATACGCAGATATATCCTGAATCCTACCGATGCGACCAGCCAAACGAACGCACCAAAAACCGACCCGGGAGTAATCCAGTGCCATTGACGTTCCTTCAGATCAGGACCGAAAAAATAAATCAGCGAATAAGACACCAATACAAAGAAAATGGCTGTCGGCCACTGAAGAGTCTTCCAAACACCCACGACAAAAGGTTGCAAATGTAACTTAGTCCCAAGCCAATCAACAAAATGGCTACTCACAAGCCCTACAATTGAAGCCGCGAGCAGAAGAATCGATATCGAAAGCGTCAGTCCCAGTGAGACCATTCGAACTTTCAACCAAGAGCGAGCCTCCCGGATGTGATAGGCGACATTCAGTGCGGAAATCATCGAATTGACGCCACTGGAAGCGAACCACAGCGATGTTACGATCCCAAAGGTTAGCATCCCATCACTGGCATCTGCGGCAAGCTCAACAGTCGTTTTTTTCAGCAGTTGGAAGGCGAGCGGCGGGAGAAAATCTGCAAAGTACGATAAAAAATCATCTTGGAGTTCCAAACTTCGCGAAGCGAACAAACCAAACAAAGCCAGCATGAAGAGTATTAAGGGGAAGAGAGCGAACAGGAAATCGAATGCCAATTCGGATGCCCGCCCTAGAAAGTTGTTCACGCGAATCTCGCTGACCACCTTGCGAGCGAGGTGCCGCGGAGTCAACCCGCCGAGCTTCCAAATGGACATTATTCGCTTCCCAGTTGCGGGCCTTGGGCTCGTCATTTCTCCAACCGGAAGTTGCCTGCACCGGAGTAACTCGGACTAATTGAAATAACTGCGCCCGAACGATACAACAAGCTATGGAGGATCGCAATCAACCTCCCGATAGTCACACCCATCGGTCACGACTCGCACACGGCTAGAAATTCCACATTCCGCAAGAACTCTAAGAATCCGCTCCAGCTAAAGTAGTACGCGCAAGCACAGTTTGCTGGTCCAGATCAGTCAA
>Ga0210400_10001786_pt1 | contig 21005 bp, 16 predicted proteins | sample IncBWH26MmetaG_FD_155456 | JGI IMG/M metagenome (GOLD analysis project Ga0210400, IMG submission 155456) | Forest soil microbial communities from Barre Woods Harvard Forest LTER site, Petersham, Massachusetts, United States - Inc-BW-H-26-M | ecosystem: Environmental > Terrestrial > Soil >...
TCTTGACAGTTCAAGGCATTTTCACGGAAATGCATCACCGAACCTTCCCGGGTCCCCGTCTCGATGATCAAATCCGAACTTGTTCAGCGTATCGCCGAGCACAACCCGCATCTCTATCAGCGGGATGTCGAGAACATTGTGAACGCGATCCTCGATGAAATCGTCGCGGCTTTGGCGCGCGGCGATCGGGTCGAACTGCGGGGTTTCGGCGCATTCTCGGTGAAGCATCGCCCGGCCCGCGCCGGTCGCAATCCGCGCACCGGCGCGCATGTGCCGGTGGACCAGAAGAGCGTGCCGTTCTTCAAGACGGGCAAGGAAATGCGGGAGCGGCTAAACCGCGACAACGGAGCCGCCGACACCGGCGCTTGAGAGATCGCGGCTGTTCCGCCGCGGATAAGTCCAAAGCGCCCGCGGATCTCCATCAACGCGAGAGATGGTCATGCAAAAATTTTTCACAGGCTTGGTGCTGATTCCGCTGGGTCTGATCTTTATCGTCTTCGCGGTCGCCAACCGTCATCTGGTGACGCTGTCGTTCGATCCGTTCAATTCCCGCGATCCCAGCGTCGCGGTCACACTGCCGCTGTTTGTCGTCATCATCGCGGTGGCGATCGTCGGTGTGGTCGCGGGCGGTTCCGCGACCTGGTTCCGGCAGCGGCACTGGCGGCGCGCCGCGCGGCAGCATGAAGCCGATGCGCACCAGGCGCGGGCCCAACTGGCCGAACTGCGGACCAGCGCCATGACGCCCTCCCGGTACGATCCGCAGCGCCTGCCGGCCCCATCCCGGCGCGTCGGATAAGGGCCGCCGGGCGAGACAAGCACGGCGCGACGTTGTAGAACGCCGCCCATCGCATTGCTTTTCCGGCACTTTGCCGCCCCAACCCTTAAGCCTGCCCGTTGCCCTGAACCATGTCCCTGATCGTCAAAATTTGCGGCCTGTCCACGCGCGAGACGCTCGACGTCGCGCTGGATGCCGGCGCGGACATGGTGGGCTTCGTGTTCTTTCCGCCGTCGCCGCGGCATCTGAGCCTTGAGACCGCGCGCGATCTCGGACGTCACGCAAAACGCCGCGCGGCAAAAGTGGCGCTTACCGTCGATGCCGACGACTCAACGCTCGCCAACATCGTCGAAGCGCTGCAGCCCGATATGTTGCAGTTGCACGGCAACGAGACCGTGGCGCGGCTGCGCGACATCAAGCAGAAATTCGGATTGCCGGTCATGAAGGCGGTGGCGGTCGAAACCCCGGCCGATCTCGCATCGCTACCGGGATACGCGGCCGTCGCCGACCGGATCCTGTTCGACGCCCGCGCGCCCCGCGAGGCCACTCGGCCGGGCGGTCTCGGCGCGGTGTTCGACTGGCATGTGCTTGAAAAGCTCGATCTCAAGCTGCCGTTCATGGTCTCCGGCGGCCTTCATGCCGGCAATGTCGCGGAGGCCGTGCGGGTCACCCGTGCCAATGGCGTCGATGTTTCTTCCGGGGTGGAGCGCACGCCTGGCGTCAAGGACCCCGAAATGATCCGCGCGTTTATTCGCGCCGCGCGCGCAACCGAAGAGCTCATGGTTCGATGAATCCAGCATTACCCAATTCCTTCCGCAGCGGTCCGGACGAGCGCGGGCATTTCGGCATTTTCGGCGGCCGCTTTGTCGCGGAAACGCTGATGCCGCTGATCCTCGACCTGGAGAAGGCTTACGCCGACGCCAAGGCCGATCCGGCATTCCAGGCGCAAATGAACGGCTATCTCCAGAACTACGTCGGCCGGCCGTCGCCGCTGTATTTCGCCGAGCGCCTGACCGAACATCTCGGCGGAGCCAAAATCTACCTGAAGCGCGAAGAGCTGAACCATACCGGCTCGCACAAGGTCAACAATGTGCTCGGCCAGATCATGGTGGCGCGGCGCATGGGCAAAAAGCGCATCATCGCCGAAACCGGCGCCGGCCAGCACGGCGTCGCCACCGCGACGCTGTGCGCGCGGTTCGGACTGGACTGCGTGGTCTATATGGGGGCGGTCGATGTCGAGCGGCAGCAGCCCAATGTCATCCGCATGGAAATGCTGGGCGCCCGGGTGATTCCAGTGCAGTCGGGCTCGCGCACGCTGAAAGACGCGATGAACGAAGCGCTGCGCGACTGGGTCACCAATGTGCATGATACGTTTTACTGCATCGGCACGGTGGCAGGCCCGCATCCCTATCCCATGATGGTGCGTGACTTCCAGTCGATCATCGGCATCGAGACCCGCGCCCAGATGCAGGAAGTCGAAGGCCGCGTGCCGGATTCGCTGATCGCCTGCATTGGCGGCGGCTCCAACGCGATGGGGCTGTTTCATCCATTTCTCGACGATCCCGGGGTCGAGATTTTCGGCGTCGAGGCCGCGGGCCATGGGCTCACGCAGTTGCATGCGGCATCGATCGCCGGCGGCCGGCCGGGCGTGCTGCATGGCAACCGCACTTATTTGCTGATGGACGATGACGGCCAGATCCAGGATGCGCATTCGATTTCCGCGGGACTGGACTATCCCGGCATCGGGCCGGAGCATTCCTGGCTGCACGAAACCGGCCGCGTGACCTATCTCTCCGCGACGGACGACGAGGCGCTCGCGGCGTTCCAATTGTTGTCGCGGCTGGAAGGCATCATCCCGGCGCTGGAGCCCGCCCATGCCATCGCCAGGGTGATGGAGCTCGCGCCGAAACGTCCAAAAGATCATCTGATGGTGGTCAATCTCTCCGGCCGCGGCGACAAGGACGTGCCGCAGGTCGGCGATATCTTGAAGGGCAGGAAGAAGTGAGGATCGAGCGCTACCGCTTTCTTCACCTCTCCCCGCCGGGGAGAGGTCGGCTGCGTAGCAGCCGGGTGAGGGGTCTTTCCCCTCAATCGAGTCGAAGCGTGCTTTCAATCATTTCGAGGACGCCTTCTAAATTGTCGTACACGTCGCTGTTCGAGACGCGGACGATGTGGAAGCCGCAGGCTTCCAGTACATCGGAGCATTTTTCCATCCCCCTCACCCGGCTGCTGCGCAGCCGACCTCTCCCCAACGGGGAGAGGTGTAGCACAGCGACCGCCGCATCATGACCACCCGTATCGACGCATGCTTCGCCCAGCTCAGGAAGCAGGATCGCTCAGCCTTCATCACCTTCCTGATGGCGGGCGATCCTGATCCTGCGACTTCGCTCAAGATCATCAAGGCGCTGCCGAGGGCCGGCGCCGATATCATCGAGATCGGCATGCCCTTTACCGATCCGATGGCGGACGGCCCCGCGATCCAGGCGGCCGGGTTGCGCGCGCTGAAGGCGGGCATGACCCTGAAGAAAACGCTCGACCTGGTGCGCGCGTTTCGTGCCGGCGATACCGCGACGCCGCTGGTGTTGATGGGCTATTACAATCCGATCTACATTTACGGCGTCGATCAATTTCTGGCCGACGCCAAATCCGCCGGGGTCGACGGCCTGATCATTGTCGACCTGCCGCCGGAGGAAGACACCGAATTGTGCCTGCCGGCGATGAAGGCCGGATTGAATTTCATCCGGCTGGCAACGCCGACCACCGACGATCACCGCCTGCCGGCGGTGCTCGCCAACACGTCAGGCTTTGTCTATTACGTCTCCATCACCGGAATCACCGGCAGCGCCAGCGCCGATGCGACCAAGGTCGGCGAGGCCGTCGCCCGCATCAAGCGGCATACGGAATTGCCAGTCTGTGTCGGCTTCGGAATCCGTACGCCGGAAGCGGCCCGCGGCATTGCCGCCAATGCCGACGGCGCGGTGGTCGGCACCGCCCTGGTCGATGCCTTGCGCGGCAGCCTCGATAGCGACGGCCGCGCCACCGCCAAGACCGTCGACGCGGTAACCGGTCTGACGGCCTCGCTGGCGCAGGGCGTGCGGGGAGCCAAACAGGCCGCGGAATAAGCCACAATTACGGTAGAGACAGGCGCTAGAGCGTTTTCGAGCGAAGTGACTACCGGTTCGCATGAAGAAAACGCGTCAAAACAAAAGACCAGAGCCTCGGTGCTGATTCGATCAGAACCGATCAGGCTCTAACGGCGGCTTGCCGGGCGCCTTCCGGGGCGCCATATACCCAGAATGATTGCTGCTTGATGGCAATCCGGAGCGAAATATGAATTGGCTCACCAACGTCGTCCGGCCGAAAATACGCAACATCCTGCGTCGCGAAACGCCGGAGAATTTGTGGATCAAATGCCCGGACACCGGGCAACTGGTTTTCTACAAGGACGTCGAGAGCAACCAGTTCGTGATTCCCGGCTCGAACTACCACATGCGCATGGGTGCGGTGGCGCGGTTGAAATCGATCTTCGACAACGAGACCTGGTTCGACGTCGCGCTGCCTGAAGTAACCGCCGATCCCCTGAAATTCCGCGACGAACGCAAATACGCCGACCGCATCAAGGACGCCCGCGCCCGAACCGGGCTGAACGACGCCATCAAGGTCGGCTACGGCAAGCTCGAGGGCGCCGCTGTGGTGATCGCGGTGCAGGATTTCGATTTCATGGGCGGATCGCTCGGCATGGCCGCCGGGGAAGCCATCGTGCGCGGACTGGAACTCGCGCTCGAAAAGAAATCGCCGTTCATCGTGTTCGCGGCGTCGGGCGGCGCGCGCATGCAGGAAGGCATCCTGTCGCTGATGCAGATGCCGCGCACCACGGTCGGCGTGCAGTTGATGCGTGAGGCGAAGCTGCCCTACATCGTCGTGCTGACCAATCCGACCACCGGAGGTGTGACCGCCTCCTACGCCATGCTGGGCGATGTGCAGATCGCCGAGCCAGGCGCGCTGATCGGCTTCGCCGGCGCGCGGGTGATCGAACAGACCATCCGCGAGAAATTGCCGGATGGATTTCAGCGCGCGGAGTATCTGAAAGACCACGGCATGGTCGACATGGTGGTGCACCGCCACGATATGCGCGCGACGCTGGCGCGGCTGTGCCGGTTGCTGACCAAATCACCCGCGGTGGAAACCCCCGCGAAGCCTGCACCGCAGGCCGACATTCCGGCCCCGATCGCATCAGGTGCGGAGTTGGCGCCGTCAGCACCTCCCGCGTGAACGTGCCTGCGGCCAGCCCGCCCTCGCTCGGTGAATTGGTCGCGCGGCTTTCGGCGCTGCATCCCCAGCGTATCGACCTCGGCCTGGAGCGGATGCATCGGCTGCTGGAAAGGCTCGGTCACCCCGAACGCAAGCTGCCACCGGTCATTCATGTCGCCGGCACCAACGGCAAGGGTTCGACGATCGCGTATCTGCGCGCCATTCTGGAAGCCGCAGGCCTGCGGGTCCACGTCTATACCTCGCCTTGTCTGGTGCGGATCAATGAATCTTACCGCCTCGGCCGCAGCGGCGCCGGCGTTCTGGTTGAGGATGACGAACTACGCGGCGCGCTCGAACACTGCGAGCGGGCCAATGCCGGCCAGCCGATCACCATTTTCGAAATTGAAACTGCTGTTGCATTTTGGCTGTTCGCGCAGCACCCCGCCGATGTCGTGCTGCTTGAAGTAGGCCTTGGCGGCCGGCTCGACGCTACCAATGTGATCGACGCGCCATTGGCCGGCGTGATCGCGCCCGTCAGCATGGATCACACGGAATTTCTGGGCGACACGTTGATGGCGATTGCCGGGGAAAAGGCCGCCATCATCAAGCGTGATGTCCCGGTGATCTGCGCGGAGCAGGCGCCCGAGGCGATGGCCGTGATCGAACAATACGCCAAACGCATGCGCGCGTCGCTGTATGCCGCCGGTCAGGAGTGGCACGTCAATGTCGAGCGCGGGCGCCTGGTCTACCAGGACGATCGCGGCCTGATGGATCTGGCGGCGCCCCGGCTGTTCGGCCGGCATCAATTCGACAATGCCGGTCTCGCCATTGCGACGCTGCGCGCGCTGGACGCCTTCAAGATCGAAACCGCCGCGTTTGAGGCCGGTATCGTCCACGCCGAATGGCCGGCGCGGATGCAGCGTCTGGCCGCGGGCGCGCTGGTGGAGCAGGCGCCGCCGGGGTGTGAGATCTGGCTCGATGGCGGCCACAATGCCGAGGGCGGGCGCGTCGCCGCGGCAGCGCTGGGCGATCTCGAAGAGCGGGTATCGCGTCCCCTTGTCGTGATCGTCGGCATGATGGCCAACAAGGATGCCGGCGCGTTTCTCGCCAATTTCGCGGGGCTGACGCGTCATATCATCGCGGTGCAGATACCGGATCGCGAGAACACCATGCCGCCGGACCGGCTGGCGGATGCGGCGCGGCACCTCGGCATGCGGGTGGAAACCGCCGCCGGCGTCGAAGCCGCTTTGCGTTCGCTGACCCGCCTTGCCTACGAAGCGCCGCCGCGGATCCTGATCACGGGATCGCTGTACCTCGCCGGTCACGTGCTGGCCGCCAACGGCACGCCGCCGCGATAAAAAGATCAAGAGGCTGAAAACGCAAACGGCCGGCGGTTCGCCGGCCGTCAGAACAGATCATCGCGATTGAAAAGATCAGACCGCAGCCGTGATCCACTGCTGCAGCTTCTGCTTCGGCGCCGCGCCGACTTGGCGCGAGGCCATCTCGCCGCCCTTGAAGATCATCAGCGTCGGGATCGACATCACGCCGTATTTCGAGGCCGTCTTCGGGCTCTCGTCGACGTTCAGCTTCACGATCTTGACCTTGTCGCCCATCGCGCCGGAAATCTCGTCAAGCGCCGGCGCGATCATGCGGCACGGGCCACACCATTCGGCCCAGAAGTCGACCACGACCGGGCCGGTCGCCTTGAGCACTTCGGCTTCGAAATCGGCGTCAGAAACCTTGCCAACGGCCATCGGAATACCTCGTTTGGTTTGAAATGAAAGGCGCGATGGGAATCGCGTCTGAATCATAGGTCCAACCTATGAACGCGATCTTGCTGGGTCAAGCTTGGTCACGCCGAGATGATGGATGCGAGCTGCGCGTCCAGCGCGGAGGCGGAAATCTCCATCAATTCAGGGGTTTCGGTCCAGAGCAGCGCGGCGCGGACGGGTAACTGGGGATAGAGCTTTTGCAGCACGGCCCGGTACAACGCGAGCTGGCGGACATAGCCCGACGGCGCCTCGGCCGGCTGAGCAGGCGGGGCGTGGTTGGACTTGTAATCGACGATCAGGACCTCGCTTGGCGTCACCACCAGCCGGTCGATCTGCCCGGAAACCAATGGCCGTCCCGGCCGATCCAGCCGGCCGACGATCGCCACCTCGGCGCGGCTACCGGCACCGAATACCGACCCGAAGCGTGGGTCCGCGATCAGGGCCAGGATCTGTTCGGCCAGTGCTCCGCGCTCGCCGTCGGTCCACCCGCCGGCATTGCGGCCGAGATATGCCAACGCCGCGGCGTGGCGGCGGTCGGAGGCGACATCAGGCAGCGACTGCAGCAACCGATGCACCAGCGTGCCGCGCTGCAAGGCGCGGGCGCGGGCCTGAAGGGATTCAACGGTTCGAACGCGGTGTCCCTCGTCTTCGGCGGGATCGGACGGCCGCAGCAGACGTTCGGCAGCGGCCTCCGGCGGGGCTGGCGTGCGTAACCATGGCGGCAGCGTAGCCGGAGCGGTCGTCATTGGAGTGGCGGCAGCCCCTGTCGCGGCCATGACATCCTCAGCCCGTGAATAGCGCTTCACCACGCCGTCACGCGTGTCGAACTCGTGCAGGTGCAGGCTGCAATTGCCGAGACCTTTGACGATCAGATCGTACCAGGAGAGTTTGCGCACCGCGTTCATGTTGCCGGGCATGCAGCCGCCCACGATCAGGCGGTCGGCGGCGCGCGTCATCGCCACATACAGCAGCCGGCGGTATTCGTCCTCGGTCTCGCCCAGCATGGCAAGGCGGGCCGTCGTGACGGCAAGCGGATCGTCGGCCTTCTTGCCGGCCCACACCACGACGCCGGACGCGTTCGGCGCCGCGTTGCCGCGCGGCAGACGGATCAGCCTGAGACGCTGGGTGTCCGAAGGCGACGAGGTGGTATCGACCAGAAAAACCACCGGCGCTTCCAACCCCTTGGCGCCGTGCACGGTCATGACGCGCACTTCGTTGCGCGAGATTTCCATGTCGCGTTTCACCTCAAGATCGGCGGTGCGCAGCCACGCCATAAAGCCCTGCAGCGAGGCCGGGGCCTTGCGTTCATAACCCAGCGCAAGCTCGAGAAATTCATCGAGCGCGTCATTGGCTTCCTGCCCGAGTCGCCGCAGGATTCGCTGCCGGCCTCCGTCGCCGCCGAGCAGCCAGGCATAGAACGCAAACGGCGTTTCGGTGGCAAAACGCTGCTCGCAGTTTTCAAGACGCCGGACGGCCTCCTTGAATTTTCCATCTGCCACCGCGTGATGGTTCAGCGCCTCGCGCAGCGATCCCTTGCGTTGCCACGCGAGCTTGAACAGGTCATCATCGCCAAGGCCGAACAGCGGGCTCTTCAGCGCCACCGCCAGCGCCAGATCGTCCTGCGGCAACAACAGCGCGTCGGCGAGATTCATCAGATCGATGACTGCGATATGCTCGGTCAACTTCAGCCGGTCGGCACCGGCGACGGGAATGTTGGCGTGTTTCAGCGCCTGGATCACGGCATCGAAGGCGTTGCCGCGTCGCCGCACCAGCACCAGCATGTCGCCGTAACGCAGCGGACGACGAGCGCCGGTTGAACCGGTCATGGTGCCGCTTTCGACCAGCCGCTTGATCTCGGCCTGGATCCGTTTGGCGAGCTTCACCTCCGGGCTTGCCGCCGAAACGCCGTCGAACGGCGCGCGCCAGCCCTCGATGTCGTCTTTCTTGTCGGGCTGCTGCAATTCCCAGAGTTCGATCAGGCTGGGTCCGGCATCGGCAAGGGCCAGATGCGGGGGCATGCCGTCGCGGTCGGAAGTGATGCTCCGGTAAACATCATCGACCTGAAAAGCACTTTCCACCGCGCGCAGCACGGTCTCCCCGGAGCGGAACGAATAGGTGAACGAGACCGGGTCGAACTTCAGGCCGGCCGCCCTGAACCGGCTCTGGAAATGCTGCCGTCTGTCGGCGAGTTCGTGGGGCGCCGCGCCCTGAAACGAAAAAATCGACTGTTTTTCGTCGCCGACCGCGAAGATGGTGCGGGTGACGCGGTCGCGCGCGCCTTCGCCCGAGGTGAATTCGGAAATGATATGGGCGACGATGTCCCATTGTCGGGGGCTGGTGTCCTGTGCCTCGTCGATCAGTACATGATCGACGCCGCGGTCGAGCTTGTAATGCACCCAGCCGGAGGACACGCGATCCAGCATCTCCAGCGTCTTGTCGATCAAGTCGTCATAGTCGAGCAGGCCGCGCTCCTGCTTCTCGCGCCGGTAATTCGCGGCTGCCGCGGTCGCGATGTGCAACAGCGCCTCGGTGCGGTCCCGGACGGTCACGGCGCGGCGCCGCTCGATCAGGGAACCGAGACGTAAAACTTCCAATTCGAACAGGCGTCCGACCGCTGGATTTTTTTTGACAAAATTGCTCGTCACCACGGTCGCACGCGGTGTGCGTTCAGCTTCCGTCAAAAAAACACCGAGATAGCTATCTATCTGCTCAATCCCGGAAAGCGTGAGCGCGTCGCGCAATCGGTCCGCCTGCTTTCGATCCGCGTTGCTGCTGGTGTCGAGCACCGCAGCGATGTCCTCCCACCGCGATCGCGGCAGATTCGGCCCATCGACGATTGCGCGCTCAATATCCTCGATCGTGTCGTTCGGATCGACGCCGAGGGCGGCTGACATCTGCGCCATTGCCACGTCGGCACTGCCGGCCGCGTCGGTCCATGCCATGAAGTGGTCGCGGCTGAGGCACGCCTCGCGGACCACGTCCTTGAAAGTAACGTCGGCCGCATAGGCCATCGCGACATTGAGGGCGCGGCCTGTCGCGCTGTCGGGGTCGCGGGAGGCGCCGAGCAGCACCTTGAGATTGGCGCGTTCCATCATTTCGTTCTGGTCGCGGTCGTCGAGCACGGCAAAACGCGCCGGCACATTGGCCTCGAACGGGAATTGCTGCAGCAGACGGGTACATAGCGCGTGGATGGTCTGCACCTTCAGGCCGCCCGGCGTTTCCAGCGCACAGGCGAACAGCTTGCGGGCCGTCATTCGCAATTTGGCGTGCGAGCGCGCTATGCCCGCTTCGATGATGGCGTCATCGAGCGCGGCGTCATCGAGCGTGACCCAATGGCCGAGCGTGGAGAACACCCGTTCCGCCATATTGGCCGCCGCGGCCTTGGTGAAGGTCACGCACAGAATTTTCTCCGGCGGCACGCCATCGAGCAATAGCCGGATCACCCGCTGTACCAGCACGTGGGTCTTGCCAGAGCCGGCATTGGCCGCGACGAACGCGGAGGCAGCAGGGTCCGATGCGCGAGCCTGCGTGGCGCGGACGGCATCGGGAATCGGGCGCGGCGCCTTCACCATTCTTCGATTCCCAGGCCGCCGGCGGCCGACCATTCCTTGATACGGGCGAGATCGTCGTAACTGCCGTAGCGGTTCGCCCACATCGACAGATTGAGCGACCGGTAGGGCTCATTCTCGTCTTCGAATTTCCGGATCAGTGCTTCAAGCTGGGCTCGCGCGTAGTCGGCGGCGACGTCTGGCGGCTGCGGTGTGTCACCCGGCTTGATCTTCAGCTCCAGCGATCGCTCTTCGCCGGGCGGATTGTTGCCGCTGAGCCTGACATAGACGAGTTCGCTGACCGAGCTATCCGCCGGAATGTTCGCAAAGCCGCCTTCTCGCAGGATCGCCGCTTCCAGCGTGAGCTGCGGCGAAAGCCCCATCCGTACCTGCTTGCCGGTGGGCGGCTGCCCGGTCTTGTAATCGAGGATGGCAAACGTCCCATCCCGTCGCCTCTCGATGCGGTCGGCGCGCGCCGACAGGACGAAGGTGCGCGCATTGTCGAGCAGGATCGGGATTTCGCCTTTGATCTCGGCTTCAATGGCAGTGACATTGCCGCGGCGTACGGTTTCCCAATCCGAGAACCATTTGGCGATACGCAGGAAGCGTGGCCACCACAGCGCCCGTGCCTCCGGTCGCTCCATCAGCGGCGCGAAATATTTCTGGCCGATGAGGCGCAAGGCGTCCGCGGGACCGGCCGGAAGCGCCGTGGCGAAAGTCTGCGTGAATTCGCCGAGTGCATCGTGGATCGCCGAACCGCGGTCGGCGGCCGACAGCGGCATGTCGACGGGATCGAGCGGCGCCAGCTTGAGAATGTATTTCGCGTAGATCGTATAGGGATCGCGCAGCCAGTCCTCGATCGCGGTCACCGACAGTCTCAAGGGCCTGACGGCGCGCGGCGGCGTCGGCGCCGGCTGCGCGATCGGTTCGACCTTGGCGGGGCTATCCAGTTCAGCGGCGAAGCGAACATATTGTTCGCCCGCCGCGACCGCGGCCTTCCAGCGTTGCTCACCCGCAACCGCTTCCAGCCGGTGCAGGAATCGCGATGCCACCGCCGGCGCGCCGCCGACCTTTGCGGCGTGACTGAGAATGACTTCATCGGCGCCGAGCAATTGGGCGAAGTCGTGGGCGGAGAGGCCGATGCGCCGCTCCGGCAGGTCGAGGCCCAGTTCGTGCCGCATCGGCCGGCTCAGCCAGGGATCGATCCGCGGCGCCGGCGGCCACACGCCTTCGACCAGTCCGCCGATAATGACGCGGTCGGATTGCGTCAGCCGCGCTTCCAGCGGGCCGTAAATTCTCAAATGGGCGTTCGCGACTTCCGGCCGCCGCACCATGCGGTCGCCGAACGCGGTCTGGAACACTTCCGGATAGTCGCCAAGCTGGGTCATCAGACCGCTCGGCGAGGGCACGCCGAGCAGATCGTCAAACGCCGAAGCCAACGCCGATCCCTGATGGCCCTCGAATGCCACCGCGACGTCGTGCTGATCGCGCGACAGTTCGGTCAGGATCGTGCGATGACGTTCGGCGAGTTCGGCAAAATCATACGGCTTCGATGAGGTGAGGTTTTCGAGCGGCGCGAGCGCCACCTGCAATTGCTTGATCAGTTGATGGGTACGGTCGAGTTCATCATCCTTCAGACGGGCTCTTGGCTCGGAGCCATGCAACGAAGACGTCTCGCCAGCCCTGAATTTTTTAAGCTCCAGGCGAAAACGGTCAAAATCGCGCGCCAGCCCACCGCTTCCCGGCTGTGGACGCGTGCCGCGCAACAGCGCCAGTTCGAGCACTTCGACGGCATTCCTGAATGAGTCTTGCGCGCCGCCCAACCGGCAGAGCGGATGCTTTAGCAGCGCCAGCAGGGTCGGCGGTTCAAGTTCATTGGCGACCGCTTCCGCGGCGAGCCGCGCGAAAATTCCCGCCGGCGTATCCATCAGCGCGTCGCCGCCGGAATCATCAAAAGCGAGATTCCAGCGGCCAAGCGCCGCGATCACGCGCCGCGCCAGCGCACGATCCGGGGTGACCAGCGCCGCCGATTTATCGAGATGCCTCGCCTCGCGCATTGCGACCGCGATCGCCAGCGCTTCCATCTCGGAATTATCCGCGGCGATCACGGCGAGACTTGTCATGCCCTGCGAAATCTTCTCGACGATCTCAGGCTGGGCCAGCCGCTGATGCCAATGCGCGGTGGCGTTGGAGGGCCGCATCGCCTCGGATACCAGCACATCGCGCCCACGCGCGGCCGGCGCGCCCACGATTTCGACGTCGCCGCGCTTGATGCCCAATCGATGCAACAGAGCGTGCATCGCGAATTGCGGATGGTTCGACGAAGGATGCGTGGTGAATTTGCCTTGCACGTCCCTGACGCCCCCGATCATTTGCCAGGCATCGTCGTCCAGATCGGTATCGAGCCCCGGCAGCACCACGGCACCCTGTGGCAGTCTGGCAATGGCGTGCAGGAATCGCGCGGTCGCCGGCATCGATCCGGTCGAGCCTGCCGCGATCACCGGGCCGTCGTGATGCGCGGTCAGCCGTTTGGCTTCGGCCTCGATCAGGAGATCGCGCCGCGCCGCCGGCTCGATCTTCTGGATTTCCTCGAGATGAGCGGGCCAGGCCTGTCTGGCGATCCTGAGGAATTCGAGCGAGTACTGCCAATATTTGTCGAGTTGATCCGGTACCAGCCCGTCGAGTGCGTCCCAGCCGACGCCGCGGGTGACCATGTCGTCCATCAGGCGCGCCAGATCACCGGCCAGCGCCAGCGTCGACGCCGGACCACCGACGACAAGTGGCGCCGAGACCGGACTCTTCGCCCACATCGCTACCAGCCTTGCCAGCGTGAGCCTGCGGTCCAGATCCCCAAGCTTCGGCGGAATCTGTAATGGAGCCGCTCCTCCATAGGGTTCGGGTTCCTCCGCGAACGCCAACTCGTCTTCGTCGATATCGCCGAGTGCCACGATGCGCGGCAGCAGCACGGCGTCGGTGTTCAATTCGTCGAGAAAGATTTCCCGCGCCATGCGTCCGGCGCGGCGGGTCGGAAGATAGAGCGTCGCCTGCGTCAGGCTTTCGGGATGCGCGCGGGCCTCAAAACCGTCGACCAGCCTGCCATCGACCAGCGCCGCGATAACGCTGCGCAAGAACGGCGCTGATGCGGGAACGCTGAAAACGCGCATGGGCTTCCTGATTCGGGGTCAGTCTGCATCATGGCATGGGCAGATTTCGGGTGGGATTTTTAATTCGGCACCCACTCGTCATGCGCAGGCGTAGCCGCCCAAAGGTCGGCGTCGCTTCCGCTCGCCTATGACCCGCACATCCATCCTGGAACATGCTTTTTTGGAAGGAGATCGAATTGCCGGGTCAAGCCCGGCAATGACGATGGAAAATGGTCACGCGACGCTTTCGAGAAAAGCCTCTTCCGCGGCGTGAACCGCGTCGGGCGTTCCGACATGCATCCACACGCCATCCAGCCGCAGGCCGAACAGTCGCTCCTGCTCGTTGGCGCGGTCGAACATCTTTGTCAGCGAGAATTCGCCCGTCGGGGCGTCGGCGAACAGAGAAGGCGACATGATCGCGGCGCCGGCATAGACGAAAGGCACCACCTGATGCTCTTTCCGCTTGCGCAGCGCGCCATCCGGCAGCATCGCGTAATCGCCGCGTCCGCCATATCCGATGCTGCTGGTCGTCGGCGCCATCAGCAACAGAATATCCATGCGTGCGGGGTCGAAAGTGTCGGCCATCCGCGCCAGATTGGGCCGCACGCCGTCGATCCACATCGTGTCTGCATTGACAAGGAAGAACGGGGCCGGTCCGAGCAACGGCAACGCCTTGATGACACCGCCGCCGGTGCCGAGCACCTGGTCCCGCTCATCCGAGATGATCACGCGGGGCGTCGCGCGCGTCGCGACGTGGTCGATGATATGGTCGGGCAAATAATGGACATTGACGACGGCTTCGCTGACGCCGGCGCTGCCGAGTTTGTCGAGCACATGATCGAGCAGCGCGCGGCCGGCCACCTGCACCAGGGGTTTGGGCAGCCGGTCCGTCAAAGGGCGCATGCGCACGCCAAGGCCGGCGGCGAGGACCATGGCTTTGGTGGGCTTGACGGGCATTTCAGAAATTTCTCGAACTGCTATTTGCGCGCTGATCCTGCAGACGCGCCACGAATCATATCACGCGATTCCGGCGGCGCACCATTCGTCGATTGCGATAATGGTCTGACATGACGGCTGTACGACGGCGGGAACAGGTTGAGTTCAAGCTTCGGCGGCCTGCGTACGCCGGGTTTTTTTCTTTTTGTCGGTCTGTTTGAGAAAATTGACCCCAATTTGATCGCCATTAACCCAGGCCAGTTCGCAGCGGCGGTAGGCCAGGCCGGTCGAGGACAGCAACAGAAAGAACTCCTTGAGATGCAGTCCCTCGACGGAACCTTCCACCGTAAGTTTGGCGCCGGTCTCTGAAATATCTTCCATCGTGCATTCGCGCCGCCAGGTGCCGTCGATGCCCATCATCTGCGCGGCGAATCCGCGCTCGAATGTGACGCGCTCACCCTTTCGCCGTTCTGCCACCATGATTCAGCTCCGCCAAAAAGCAGCCATTCCTGCCCTCCAGGGCGGAATCTGCCGCAGAATAAGGCAAAATGGGCTAACGAGCGGTAAATTGCGGGGCCGGCGCCGGCGGAGGGACGTTGGCGGAGTACCATTCCCGAATGCCCGCGAGCCCGGGGTGAGCCAGCGAACGGGTGAGATAGGCCCAAATTCGGGGCTGATGCCGCAGATATTGCGGCTTGCCGTCGCGCCGGTTGAGCCGCGCGAAGGTGCCGAGCAGCCTTGTGTTGCGCTGCGCCGACATCAGCGCATAGATCTCGGCGAAACCAGCCGGATCGAACGTATCGTCGGCCGCACGCCTTGCCTTGATGTAGCGCGTCAGAAGCACAAGCTCGAGCTGCTCCGGCACGTCGATCCGCGCATCCTGCAGCAGGGACACCAGGTCATAGGCGGCGGGACCCAGGACGGCATCCTGGAAGTCGATGATGCCAACTTTCGAAGTCTCCGGCCGATCGTTGAGCCAGATCAGGTTGGGAGAATGAAAATCCCGCATCACCCAGGTTTTGGGAACCGCGGCCAGCCTGCTCAACAGATCGCGCCACATCATGACGAACTCGGCGCGAAGATTGCTGCTCGGCTCGGCGCCGCGATCCGGCAGATACCATTCGAGCATCAATCCGATCTCGACCAGCATGGCGTCAATGTCGAAGGCAGGTATGGCGTAGGTGATGTGCGGCGCCAGCGGCAAAATTTCGGGCAAAGCTTCGCGGTGCAGGGCCGCCAACAGATCAACCGCGGTTTCAAAACGCTCCGCGATCGGCCGGGGTGGATCGCCCTCGATAACACCCGCGCTGCCAAAATCCTCGGTAATCAGGAAACCCGCGTCGAGGTCGGCGTGATGGATCGCCGGCGCCGAGAAGCCGCGCTGGCGCAGGCCGCCCGCGATGGCGACGAACGGCTTGACGTCCTCGGCCAGATGCACGGCCGCGCTGTAGGATTTGCCGTCATAGATCGCCGGCCCGTCGGACCGCCGCGGCCAGTTCATTAAAATGACGACGTCGTCGTCACGGATCAGCCGCGCATAGGAGCGCGTCGATGCGTCGCCGGCCATCCGCCGGCGTTTCGCGTCTGAAAAGCCGGAATCGGCGAGGAACTGCCGCAGCGCCTTGAGCCGGGCGACTTGCGCTGCGGCCTTGCCATAGCCGGTGATCTCAGCGGCGCGGGCGGTCGATCCCAGCGCGGGGCGATGGTTCAGCGCAATATCGATCCGGTCTTTCGGAAGTGCCGCGGGGGCGCGCTCGGGCCATTCGATCAGCGCCACCGTGCCCTCGGGCAATGGCGACAGGCCGATCTCCTCCAGTTCAAGGGGATCGTTGACGCGATAAAGATCCGCGTGAACCAGCGGAAATGCCGGCAGGTCGTAGGTTTGCGCCAGCGTGAAGGTCGGGCTCGGAACTTCAACCTCGTCGTCGCCGGCGAGATACCGGATCATGGCGCGCGCGGCCGCGGTTTTGCCGGCGCCGAGGTCGCCCGAAAGGGTGATGACATCGCCGGGGCCGATCAGCAGCGCCAGGTCGGCCATCAAATGCGCGGTCGCGGTCTCGTTCGCGAGCGCCAGTGAGAATGTGGTGGGATCGCTCATTCCGCGGCGTTGCGGTGCGCAGCCTGATCGGTCGGAAAGTCGCACGTCACGGTCGTGCCTTTGCCGACGATCGAATCGACGCGCACCCTGCCGCCGTGCAGTTCGACAAATGACTTCACCAGCGGCAGGCCGAGCCCGGCGCCGCGATGCCGTGATCCGTTGGAATGACTCTCGAACCAGTCGAACACCTTGTCCTTGACCTCGGGCGGAATGCCGGGTCCGCGGTCCGTCACGGAAAACACCACATTATGCTCGGTGCGCATGGCGCTCAGCGTGATGGTGGAATCCTGGGGCGCAAATCCGACGGCATTGGCGAGCAGATTATACAGCACCTGCACCACGCGGCTTCCGTCGCCGATAAAACTGCCGATGTTGGGAGCCACATCGACCTTGAGTTCGATCCTGTCGCGGGCGAGCCGGTCCTGAATCCCCTCGGCGGCATTGTCGATGGTCTTGCGGATATCGACCAGGCCGAGTTCGAGCGTCATCGCGCCGGCATCGATGGTGGCAAGATCGAGAATGTTGTTGATGAGGGCGAACAGCGAGTTGGTCGAGGTCGTGATGTAGCTGAGGTATTCGGCCTGCTTGGGCACCAGCGGGCCGGTGGTGGGGTCGTTGAGCAGATGCGCGAAGCCGATGATGGTGGTCAGCGGCGATCGCAATTCGTAGGACACGTGGTGGACGAAATCGACCTTCATCTGGTCGGCGGTCTCCAGCGCCTCGTTGCGCTCCCGCAGCGCCCGCTCGACATTCTCGGTATCGGTGATGTCCTGGAATGTCAGCATGGTGGCGCCGTCGGGCAGCGGCATGGTCATGCAATCTAGCACGCTGCCATCCTGGCGCTCCAACTTCAGTGGCACCTCGACCCGGTTCTCGATCGCGGTGATCGCTTCCCGGAGCGTGCGCCAGGTGGCTGCGTCGTCGAACAGCGGCCTGCACCAGGCCTCCACCGTCTCGATATGCGGTCGCTCTTGCAGCGCCTCCGGTGACAGCTTCCACATCTTGGCGAATGCCGGGTTGAACAGCTGCGCGCGGCCGTTGCTGCCGAACACCGCGACGGCTTCGGCGAGATTATCGAGCGTCTCGCGCTGCACACGAATCAGGCCGTCGAAGCGCCGCGCCAGCTCCAGGCTTTCGGTGACGTCGTCGAACAGATAGGTGACGCCGCCTTCCGGATTTGGCGTGGTGACCATGCTCAGCGCCCGCCCGTCCGGCAGATACCAGGTATCTTTCTCGGTCTCGACGGCGCGGTAGGCCTCATGCAGCTTGGCCTTCCAGGCCCGGAAATCCGGCTGCTCCGGCAGTTTGCGTGCGGCGCGAAGCCGGTCGAGCACGCTCGAATCGTCCGGATTGTTGTCAAGAAACGCGCGGTCGAGGTCCCACAGGCGACGATAGGAATCGTTGTAGAACGCCAGCCGTCGCTGGCCGTCGAAGACCGCAACGCCGGACGACAATTGGTCGAGTGTGCGGCGATGGGCTTCCGCCATCCGCACCAGCGCGGCGCTCAGCGCGGTGGCCTCGGAGGCGTCGATGGCGATGCCGGCGCTTCCGCCAGCGACATTCATCGCGTGCACGTCGTAAATGCGCCGCTCGCCGCCGACCACGATCGGCAGCCGCGCGGTGAAAGCCGCCGCGCCAATCAGGGCGCGGTCCATGTCGCTGCGGCCGCCGCTGTCGAGCAGTTCCACGTCGCGATCGATCGCATCGGCAACGCTCGCCGCGTCGGCCGCTCGCGCATAGGCAGCGTTGGCGTAGCTGAGGCCGCCTTTGGCGCGCTTGGTCCAGATCGGCCAGGGGGCTGCGGCGGCGAAGCCGCGCAGCATCTCGGTTTCTTCCAACAGCGCCTTGTGCCGCAGGTTGGTTTCGGCCAGTTCCCGGCGCAATCCGTTGAGTTCGCGTATCCGCACGATGGCTTGGCCGCCAATGGCGCGGCCCATGGCCTCCACCGCGTGTCCGTTCGACGTCGCCAGATTGAGCAGAAATCCCTCGCCGGCCTCGCGCAAGGCGTCGACCGCATGATCCATCTGGAGCGCCGGTTCCGGCGGCAGCCAGGTTCCAAACGCCAGAATGCGCTGCGGCGATTGGTGCTGGGCATCCTGCGGCAGCAACAGCGAGGTATCGCCGCTGATTTGCGCGCGATTATTGCCGGCGGCCCAGGATATCAAAATCTGCGGCTCGGCGAATAACAACGCGCGGTAGCGGTCGGCCTCGCCTTGCAAGCCCTGGATCTCGGCGCGCAGCCGCGCCTCGTTCCCGGCTGCGCGAACGCGGCTGCGCATCAGCAGGATCGCCGCGACCACCGAAAAGCCGAGCAGCGCAAATGCCGTCGTCAGCGCTGCGATTTCCTGGTGGTTCATCTCAAAAAAGTTCGTGATAGCGTCCAGCAGGGGCAGATCGCTGGCATGAGCGGGCTGAATCGAGATCAATGCGGCGGCGCCAAAGGCGATCGCGCCGTGGCGCGCCAGTGAGGTGCACGACAGCAGGGTCCGACGCATCGCCGCGATCACGCCCGTCATGGTTTGCCCCAAACCGCACGACTCCCCGCCCGGCGCTAACCCCCGCCGTTCGCGAATCGAGTGACAATATCCCCAACGGGACTCGGCGGGTAAGAGTCCAGACCGTGAACGCAAAACCCGGTCGCGAAAAAATGGAGGGATTAAATTTTCCCCAAGCGATTTATGGGAAAAATGTTCCGCTTTTCTACGGAGATCAGCGCCCGGTCGAACCGAATCCGCCGCTGCCGCGGTCGGTCGCTGTGAGCGATGCCACGGCAACCAGCTCGACCTGGATCACCGACGCAATCACCATTTGCGCGATACGTTCGCCGCGCTGGATCGGAAACGGTGAATCGCCGTGGTTGATCAAGAGCACGCCGATCTCGCCGCGATAATCCGCGTCCACTGTGCCCGGAGCGTTCAGCACAGTGACACCGTGCTTGGCCGCAAGACCGGAGCGGGGCCGCACCTGCGCCTCAAAGCCCGGAGGCAGCGCGACCGTCAGGCCGGTGGGAACGAGCGCATGCTTTCCAGGAGCCAGGATCATCGGGTCGTCTTCCGGAACCGCGGCCAGCAGGTCGAGTCCCGCAGCGTGGGCGCTCTGATAGGCGGGCAACGCGAGGCCTTCGCCGTGCGGCAATTGCCTGATATCGACCTTGACGGAAGTGCTCACGTGGTCTTCTCCCCCGAAGTTGCGGTCTTGACGGTCAAGGTTTCGGCGACGCGCGCCACCAGCGCGCTGGCGACTTCTTCCTTGGTCATCACCGGCCAGGAATCGACTTCGATATCGGCGTTGATGCCGTCCCGGGTCAACAAATGAACCGTGTTGCGGTCGCCGCCCATCACGCCTGACGCCGGCGAGACGTCATTGGCGACGATCCAGTCGCAGCCCTTGCGCGCGAGTTTTGCCTTGGCATTGTCGATCAGATTTTCCGTCTCGGCGGCGAAGCCGATTACCAGTTTCGGCCGCGCAGCGGGCAGTTTGGAAATTGTCGCCAGGATATCGGGGTTTTCCACGAGCTGCAGCGGCGGCATGCCGGCGGGAGTCTTTTTCAGTTTCTGCTCGCCCGCATTTGCGACGCGCCAGTCGGCGACGGCGGCGGCGAAGATCGCGATATCCACCGGCAGCGCAGATTCCACCTGTTGCAACATGTCGCGGGCGGATTCCACAGGAATTACCGACACGCCGGGGGGATGGTCGAGTTCGACCGGGCCCGAGATCAAGGTGACATCCGCGCCGGCCGCCTGCGCCGCCGCGGCGATGGCATACCCCTGCTTGCCGGAAGAGCGATTGGCGATGTAGCGCACCGGATCAATCGGCTCGTGCGTCGGCCCGGCGGTGATGAGGATGCGCTGGCCGGCAAGCGGGCGCGGTTGGGCCGGGCGCAGAACGCGCTCGGCCGCGTCAGCTATTTCCAGAGGCTCGGCCATCCGGCCAATACCGGCCTCGCCGGCTTCGGCCATTTCACCGGCGTTGGGGCCGATCATGGCGACGCCATCGCGTTGCAGCTGCGCGACATTGCGGCGGGTCGCGGCGTTGTTCCACATCAGCGGGTTCATCGCCGGCGCCAGCAGGATCGGCGCGTTGGCTGCAAGCAGGACGGCGGTGGCGAGATCGTCGGCGTGGCCTTGCGCCATCTTCGCCATCAGGTCGGCGGTCGCCGGCGCCGCCACGATCAGGTCGCAGTCGCGCGCCAGACGGATGTGCCCGGCATCGAATTCGCTCTCGGGGTCGAACAAGTCCGTGTAACAGCGCACATTCGACAGCGCGCTGGCGGTCAATGGCGTGACGAATTGCTGCGCGGCTCTGGTCAGCACGCAGCGGACGTGAATGTGCCGCTCCTTTAGCCGCCGGATCAGGTCCAACGCCTTGTAGGCGGCGATGCCGCCGCCGATGATCAGGGTGACGCGCGGCAGGCCAGACCCAGGGTTGCGTGCCGGGGGGCTGGCTTTGACAGTCGCTCGCGGTGCCGGCGCGGGGTATGAA
>Ga0210400_10001787_pt1 | contig 20991 bp, 16 predicted proteins | sample IncBWH26MmetaG_FD_155456 | JGI IMG/M metagenome (GOLD analysis project Ga0210400, IMG submission 155456) | Forest soil microbial communities from Barre Woods Harvard Forest LTER site, Petersham, Massachusetts, United States - Inc-BW-H-26-M | ecosystem: Environmental > Terrestrial > Soil >...
CTCACGCGGATCCCGGACCTCGTCACGAAGGCCAAGGACACGGGCATGCCCGCCGTGGCCGTCACGGACCACGGGAACATGTTCGGGATGATGAAGCTCTTCGACGCCTGCGAGAAGACGGCGGACAAGGACGGCAACTGGGCCGTGAAGCCCATCCTCGGCTCGGAGGTCTATGTGGCCCCGCGCACCCGCTTCGACCGCAAGCTGGAGGCTAAGAACCTTAGCGGCGAGGAGGGCATGGAGGATTGCGTGGACCCCAGCGGGTCCCGCGACGCGGGCTACCACCTGGTGTTGCTAGCCAAGAACGCCACGGGTTTCGCGAACCTCTCCAAGCTCGTCAGCGCGGGCTTCACGGAAGGCTTCTACTACAAACCGCGCATCGACAAGGAACTGCTGAAGGAGCACAGCGAAGGCCTCATCGCCCTCACGGCATGCCTCGGCGGCGAGGTGCAGGCTCGCATCCTTCAGAACCGCCTGGATCAGGCGGAGAAGGTGGCCCGCGAGTTCCGCGACATCTTCGGCGATGACTTCTATCTGGAGATCCAGGACCAGGGCATCCAGAAAGAGAAGGACATCATCCCCTACCAGATGGAGCTGTCGAAGAAGACCGGCATCCCGCTCGTGGCCACCAACGACTCGCACTACCTCAACCACGCGGACGCCGACCTCCACGACACGCTGCTTTGCATCGGTACCAAGGCGCTGAAGCGCGCCGAGCGCCGCATGCGCTTCGGAACGGACCAGTTCTTCGTGAAGACGCCGGAGGAGATGGCCCGGGTCTTCCCTCAGAATCCCGAGTACCTGGCCCGCACGCTGGAGATCGCCGCCAAGGTGGACCTCTTCCCCATCACACGCAAGCCCGCGACACCGACCTTCCCTGTGCCCGGCGGCCACACGCTGGAGAGCTACTTCGTGGAAGTGGCGAAGGACTGGTTCGAGCAGCGCATCCAGGAATGCCGCCCCATGTGGCAGGCCGGCCAGCTCAAGCACGCGGAGGAGAAGTACCGCGAGCGCCTGGAATTCGAGCTCCAGACCATCCTCAACATGGGCTTCCCCGGCTACTTCCTGCTGGTGTGGGATTTCATCAAGAAGGCCCGCGAGATGGGCGTGCCGGTCGGTCCTGGCCGCGGCTCGGCGGCGGGCAGTATCGTGGCCTGGGCGCTGAAGATCACCGACATCGACCCCATGCAGTACGACCTGCTCTTCGAGCGCTTCCTCAACCCCGAGCGCGTCTCGATGCCGGATGTGGACATCGATTTCTGCCGGGACGGCCGCCAGCGCGTCATCGACTATGTGACCGAGAAGTACGGCAGCGCCCGCGTGTCGAACATCATCACCATCAACCAGCTCAAGACCAAGGCCGTCATCAAAGATGTGGCCCGCGTCTTCGAGAAGGATTTCGGCTGGGCCAACGAACTCACGAAGCTCGTGCCTCAGGTGCCCGGCCAGCCCATGAGCGTGGCCCAGGCCATGCGCGAGTCCGACAAGCTGAAGGAGCGCTACGACACGGATGCCGAGGTGAAGAATGTCCTCGACATCGCCGCCAAGCTGGAAGGCCTGTCCCGCAACACCGGCGTCCACGCCGCGGGCGTCATCATCGCGCCGGACGACCTGACGAACTTCGCGCCCCTGGCCAAGGACAGCCGCAGCGGCACGGTGATGGTGCAGTACACGATGATGGAGGCCGAGCGCGCCGGGCTCCTGAAGATGGACTTCCTGGGCCTGGAAACCCTCACGCAGATCGAGAAGATCCAGGGCTACATCGCCGCGCGCCACGGCAAGCCCGTGGACATGCAGGCCATCCGCGCCTTCGACGACAAGAAGACCTTCCAGCTCTTCGCCAACAGCGAGACGGACGGCATCTTCCAGTTCGAGTCGGGCGGCATGAAGCAGCTGCTCCGCCAGCTGGGGCCGGACCGCTTCGACGACCTCATCGCCCTCAACGCGCTCTTCCGCCCAGGCCCGCTCGGCGCGGGCATGGGCACCACCTATGTGGAGCGCCGCCACGGCCGCGATCCCGTCACCTACGCGTTCCCGGTGCTGGAGCCCATCCTCTCGCCCACCTACGGCGTGATCCTGTACCAGGAACAGGTCATGCAGATCGCCAGCGCCATCGCGGGCTACACCCTGGGCGAGGCCGACATGCTGCGCCGCGCCATGGGCAAGAAGGACAAGGCCAAGATGGCGAAGGAGAAGGACAAGTTCATCGAGCAGGGCAAGGCCCGGGGCTTCGAGGCGAAGAAAGTCGCCGAGCTCTTCGACCTCATCGAGTACTTCGCGGGCTACGGCTTCAACAAGAGCCACTCCGCCGCCTACGCCATGGTGGCCTACGAGACCGCGTACCTGAAGGCCAACTACCGTGTGGAGTTCATGGCCGGCCTCCTCTCCACCAAGAGCGGCCGCACGGACGATGTGGTGAAGTACATCCAGGACTGCCGTGACCAGGGCATCCAGGTGCTGGGTCCGGACATCAATGAGTCCGGCCTGGACTTCACCATCACCGGCGACCGGCAGATCCGCTTCGGGCTCCGGGCTGTGAAGGGCCTGGGGGATTCCGCGCTGGAGGCGATTCTCGAAGCCCGCAAGGCTGAAGGCCGCTTCCAGGATGTCTTCCACGCGCTGAAGAGCACGGACCTCTCCAAAGCCAACCGCAAGGTGTGGGAATGCCTCATCAAGGCCGGGGCCTTCGACAGCCTGGAACCTCACCGCGCCGCGCTCATGCAGGGCCTGCCGGATGCGCTATCGGCCGCCGCCAGCGGGACTGAGGTCGGCGAGGGCATGATGAGCCTCTTCGACGATGCGGAGCTGGCCAGTCTCAGCGCCGAGTGGCGGCTTCCGGAGGATGTCCCGCAGCTGGACCGCCGCGCGCGCCTCGCCGCCGAAAAAGAAACCCTGGGGCTCTTCGTCTCCGGCCATCCCCTGGACGAGTTCACGGACGCGCTCAAGGTCCACACCGTGGGTTCCATCGCCAAGCTGCAGCAGCAGGTGGCGGACAACCTCTTGCGCGACCGCGACGAGATCACCCTCGGCGCCATGGTCAGCGCCGTGCAGTTCAAGACCAACAAGCAGGGCCAGCCCTGGGCCATCCTTCAGGTGGAGGACACCGCCGGCAAGTTGGAAGTGCTGCTCATGGCCCAGCTCACCAAGCGCGGCGACTGGAAGAACAAACACACGCCGTTCAACGAGTACCGCCACCTGGCCGTGCCCGACCAACTCCTGCGCATCACCGGCGAGCTGCGGGTGGAGACCGTCGCCGCCAACGATGAGGAGGAAGAGGACCGCACGGTGCTCAAGCTCTTCGCCACCCGCATGGAGGACCTGGAGTCCTTCCAGGGCAAGGGCTTCACCGGCGCCGTCATCCGGCTCCCCGTGGGCGAGTGCCCACCCGGCCTCAGCCGTGTGCTCGCCGCCCACACCGGCGACCTGCCCATCTTCTTCGAGTACCGTTCACCTGAAGGCCTCGTCGCCCGCGTCAAAGCCGGCCCCGACCTGAGCCTCAAACACGACCCGGATCTGGCGGAAAAGCTGGCCAAAGAATGCGGGTGCGCGTTGAGTTGGATGTATTGAGGGCTTGGCTATGTGTCCGATCTTCTTTAGTCATTCCTCAGACGATGCACTGGTCGTTGGCGTCCGCGGCGGGCCGTTCCCGGAGTTGCCAGGACTACGATGACCCGGAGCGCGCTCTGTTGAGCGATTCAATATCCAAAAGGTGGTGCGGTATCAGCCCTAGTTCTGGATCGCCACCAGCTTGTCGTTCTCGAAGGTGAGATAGCTATCGCTCTGATAGACCCACTGCTCGCGCGTTCCCTGGGCGGTGGTGGTCCGGTTCACGCGCTTGGGCTTGCCCCAGGAGGCTTCGGCCTCGGCCGGAGTCATGCCCACGAAGACCTGCTGCTTTTGGATGGCCGCCTTCACTTTCGCGGCATGATCCGCGACCTGGGAGGGCGAGGGCCCGCTGGTGGCTTCATTCATCCCAGTGCCCACCTGATAGGCGAGGTAAAGCGTCACGATGCAGGCGCAGCCGCCGAAGAAGACCGTCCGTAATTTCATGGGATATCTCCGGGATCAAGAGATCAAGGCATCAGGAAGCCTGCTCGACCTTCGTTTTGACTTCATTCAGCGCGGCCTGAATGCTGAGGTAGGCCTTCGCGCCGGGATCCAGGGTGGTGATGCGTTCAAAGGCGCTGTCCGGGTTGGTCACGATCATGGCGGTGCTCACCACCCGTGTTCCTGCGGCCACCTCCACCAAGTCGTACCGGATCCGGAGCTCGGGCTGAGCATCGTATTGGCTGCCCGCCAACATCCCCAGCATCACGCTGTCGGACCGGCGGCCCATGACCACCGCGGATTCATCGGCTTTTTTGATGTTCCAGCCCGTATCCAGGGCCCGGCCCACAAGAGCCTCCTTCACCTTCCCTCGAGGGGCCTGCATGATCACCTCAGCCTTTCCGCTGGGCGTGGGAAGCGGCGTCGGCTTGGTGCAGGCCAGCAGGATGGGGACAAACAGAAGTAGCATCTTCTTCATGCAGGCTCCACGGGACCGGATTTCCTAAAACAATCTAGTCGTTTTATAAGAGCCTGCAAGAAATCTTTCGTTTCGAGGACTCCCACCCATGCACACCCTCCTCCGCTTCCTGTTTTCCGCCCTTGGCCTCCTCGTGGCCGCGGCCTTCGTGCCGGGGGTCCATGGCGGGCCCTTCCTGGAGCTGATCGTCGTGGCAGTCATCCTCGGCGCGCTGAACGCGACGCTGGGGCTGCTGCTGAAGTTCATCGCCTTCCTGCCGAACTTCTGCACCTTCGGCTGCCTGGGGCTGCTCATCAACGGCCTGGTGTTCTGGCTGGCGGGCTCGCTCTCCAGCGCATTGGGCCTGCATTTCCGCGTGAGCGGCTTCTGGGCGGGCTTCTGGGGCGCCCTGGTGTCCAGCGCCGTGGCGGGTATCCTCGGCTGGATCTTCCTGCCCAAGAAGGACAAGGGCGGCCGCGGTGACGAGCCCCGCAAGGTGAAAGTGATCAATCCGTAAGGCGCTCACCACGAAGGCACGAAGAAATCTCTTTCGTGGCCTTCGTGATGTTCGTGCCTTCGTGGTGAGGCTTTCCTACTCCGCCATCCAGAAGAACACCGCCGTGAGCCTTCGATCTTTGGGTTCCCGCCCGAAGTAGCGCGTGGCGCTGTGGATGAGGTTGGCTTTGTAGACCACCATGCGGTTGTAGCGGTTCGCCAGTTCCATCTCAGGCGCCCAGGTCTCCAGGGGCATCTTGGTGGTGCCCAGGGCCTCGGCCAGGTTCGTGGCGGGGAGCTGGACAGCGTTGCCGCCCAGCTTGCCGCCCGGCAGGCGCTGGCGGAAGAAGGTGGTGCCCGTGCCCTCGGGAGGCTTGGGGTTCAGGTAGATCACGGCCGCGAAGCGGCAGAGCTTGAGGCTGTCCGTGTGGGGCCGCGGCCCGCTCTCGTCCTTGCCCACGAGCTGGAAGCAGTTGTGGTTCAGCGTCGCGCCTTCGGGCGTGCTGCCCTGCCAGAGCCGCTTGGCGCCCGTCACCTTCTTCACGAAGGCTTCGAGCGGCTCCAGCTCCTCGGCCGTGAGCGCCTGCAGCGCGCGCATGCCGGGCCAGGGCTCTTGCCGGTGGGGGAAGCCGTAGATCCAGTCTTCTCGTGAAAAGGCCCGCGCGATGACGGCCTCGGGGTCTTTCAGGGCCTCGTCCAGGGTCCAGTAGTCGCGGCCCTCCTGGGGCTTGCGGTAGAGGAGTGGGACAGGAGAGGGCATGGATCAACGGTAGCGCGAGGGAAGCCTTTTTCACCACGGAGGACACGGAGGGCACGGAGAAGGTTTTCTCAGTGCCCTCCGTGTCCTCCGTGGTGAATACTCGCTACGATTTCTCCAACCCCATGTCCAAAGCCCGCAACCTCCTCATCCTCCTCACCGCCATCAACCTGGTGAACTACATCGACCGCTCCGTGGTGGCGGCGGTGCTGGACCCGCTGGGGAAGGGGCTGTCGCTCGACAACGCGCAACTGGGCAGCCTCACTTTCGTCTTTCTCATCGTCTACATGATCGCGGCGCCTATCTTCGGCGTGCTGGCGGACCGCTACCACCGGCCCCGGCTCGTGGCGGCGGGCGTGGCGCTCTGGAGCCTGGCCACGGCGGGCGCGGCCCTGGTGCACAGTTACCACGGGCTGCTCTTCACCCGCTCGCTGGTGGGTGTGGGCGAGGCGGCCTACGCGGTGATGGGCCCGGCCCTGCTGGCGGATTCCTTTCCCGAAGATGAGCGCGCCTCGAAGTTCACCTGGTTCTACATGGCGCTTCCCATCGGCTACGCGTTGGGCTACGGATTGGGAGGGGCGCTGGCGGAGCATTTCGGGTGGCGCTCCGCGTTCATGGTGGTAGGCCTCCCGGGCCTGATCTTCGCGGGCTGGATGGCGATGCAGCCCGATCCCCTCCGGGGCGGCTTCGACACGCTGAAGGACACGGTGAAGGGTGAGCCCTTCTTTCAACGCCTGGGCGCCATCTTCAGGAACCGCATCTGGGTGGCCTGCACCGTGAGCTATGTGGCCTACACCTTCGCCATGGGTTCTCTCAGCGTGTGGGCGCCCACGCTGCTGGTGCGCCGCTTCGAGGCCACACTGTCGCAGGCCGGCCGGAGCTTCGGCATCATCGTCCTGATCACCGGTTTCGTGGGCACCTTCCTGGGGGGCATGCTCACGACCAAGCTGCAGAAGCGCTTTCCCGACGCAGGCGTGTGGCTCAGCGGCCTCACGCTGCTGGCTTCCGTCCCTCTGGTGGTATGGAGCCTCCGGAGCGGCAATCTCAACCTGGTCTACGGCCTCTTCTTCGGCGCGCTGCTGCTGCTCTTCGTGAACACGAGCCCCGTGAACGCGCTCACGGTGAGCTGCCTGCCCGCCAGCGTGCGGGCCACCGGCACGGCGGTGAATGTGTTCTTCATCCACCTGCTGGGGGACGCCATCAGCCCCACGCTCATCGGCGCCCGCACGGACCATTTGCAGGCTGCGGGCGTTGAGCCTGGCCTCGCCCTGGCGAGGGGCATGCTGATCGTCGTGCCGGCTCTGATCGTGTCAGGCGTGGCGTTGTGGTTCGCCCGAGGCTGGACGCCCGGCCACAGCTCCGAAGCATGACGGCTGCGGCCATCCTTTCGCGGTTCCTGGGCGTGCTGTGGTTCCGCCGCATGCGGGTCGAAGGCCCCCCGCTGCCGGAAGGACCGGTTCTTTTGGTGCTGAACCATCCCAACGCCTTGATGGATCCGCTCGTGGCGGCGGCCTTGCTGCCGCGGACACCGCGTTTCGTGGCCAAGGCCACGCTATGGAAGCAGCCGGTGCTGCGGCCTTTCCTGGCTTTGTTCAATCCCATTCCGGTCCACCGCGCCCAGGAAGGCGGGGATGCGGGCGCCACAGAGAAGACTTTCGCGGCCGTGCATGAGGCCTTCGCGCAAGGGGCCATCGTGGGACTCTTCCCCGAAGGCATCAGCCATGGGATGCCCGACCTCGCGCCCTTGAAGACGGGCACGGCGCGGCTGGCGCTGTCCTGTCCGGGGCCGCTCTCCGTCGTGCCCGCAGGGCTCGTCTATGGCGAGCGGCGGCTCTTCCGCCAGGGCGTGCTGCTGCGGCTGGGCGAGGCGGTGCCCTTCGAGGATCTGAAACCGCGGGGGCTGGAGCCGGAGAATGTGCGGGCTTTCACGGCGCGCATCCGTGAGGCACTGAAACCCCTCACGCTCCACGGCACCGAGGCCGAGCGGCTCAAGCTCGCGCGGAACCTCGCTTGGCTGCTGGCGGAGGCGTCGTCCTCCGTGTCGGATCTGGAGGCCTTCCGCCACCGCGTGCAGTCGCTGTTGCCGAAGCTGGAGGCCATGGGCGCGGAAGATCGCGCGCGCCTGCGCCACCGCGTGCGGGCCGCGCAACGCTGGCTGCGGGCCAGCGGCCTGCGCCCTGACCAGGTGGGGCATCCGTACCCGTTCCAGGAGGTGGCGGCCTGGGTGCCTCGCGCGGCGCTGCGGCTCGCGCTGGCGCCGGTGCTGCTGCCCTTCGCGTTGCTCTTCGCGCCGCCCGTGTGGATCGTGGACCGCGCCGTGCGCGCGCTGGCCCGCGAGATCGACATGGTGGCCACCACGGGCATCTTCGCCGGGCTCCTCTTCCTCCTCCTGTGGACGGGGCTCGGGGCGGCGCTGCTCCTCCATGAAGGCCGGCCCTGGGGACTCGCGCCCCTAGCTTGGATCCCCGCCTTCCTGGGTCTGCGGCTCTTCGAGCGGATCCGGGAAGATGTCCAGGCCGTGCGGGGCTTCCGCGCTCGCATGGCTAAAGCCGCGCCGCGTTTGCTGGATGCCAAGCGCATGCTGCTGGAGGCTTTCCCGGAATTGCGATGAGGAGGACAATGGCGGTTCACCTCCGGACTTCCATGGATACCTTCCTCCACAGCCGCCGCAAGGCCCCCCAGCGCCGCACCATGGACGCCGGATGGGCGGACGCGGAACTGGACAAGGAGTGGTCCGGCTTCCTGCGGTTGGCGGCGAAGAGCTGGAAGGCGGACACCGCCGTGCTGCGGTTGAAACTGCCCAGCGGCGCATGGGCGCTGGGCCGTGTGGGCATGGACGCCCCGGCCATGGATGAGGTGGGGGCGATGGAGCCGGATCTCGACGCGCCCTGGACGCTTCTGCCGGATCTTCAGCAGGCCGAAGGTTGGACGCCGCTCAAGGAGAAGGGCTGGCGCTCCCTCGCCGCGATCGCTATCACGGACGAAGCCGGTGCTGCGGGAAGCCTCTGGCTTCTGGGCTCCGGGCCCCGCGCGCCCGGTGAGGATGACGAGGAGGCGCTGGACCTGCTGGCGGATCAGGCCGCGCACCTCCGCCGCCTCAAGCGCGAGATCGACGGCACAGCGGGCAAAGAGGTGCGCTACCGGACGATGTTCCACGCCATGACGGAAGGCGTCGTCTTCATGGACAAGGACTTCCGCATCCAGAAGATGAATCCCAGCGCCGAGCGCATCCTGGGCCACAGCGAGGGCGAGCTGCTGGGCCTCGACAGCGCGGGCGAGAAGCTGGCCGCCATCCACGAGGATGGCAAGATCTACACGGATGAGGAGCACCCCAGCCGGAAGACGCTGCGCACGGGCAAGCCGGTCTCGGGCGCGGTGCAGGGGTTGCCGCGGAAGGGCGGGCGCCACACCTGGATCAGCATCAACGCCCAGCCGCTCCGCCACCCCTGGGAGGACAAGCCCCATGGCGTGGTGGTGTCCTTCTCCGACATCACGAAGCTGAAGGAGGCCGAGGAGCGGCTGAAAGTGGAAGCCACCCAGGACATACTCACGGGCCTCAGCAACCGGCGCGGGTTCATGAAGGCCTTCGCCAAGGCTCTCAGCACCGCCAAGCGCCACGAAGACGCGCTGAGCCTCTGCATCTGCGACCTGGACCATCTCAAGCAGGTGAACGACACCTACGGCCACGCCACAGGCGACCGCGCCATCCAGCGCCTGGCCCAGCTGCTGACCGAGGAAGTGCGGGGCGACGAGGACACGCCCGCGCGCCTGGGCGGCGACGAGTTTCGTGGTGCTCTTCCCCCGCGCCACAGCTGAAGAGGCGAAGGCTTGCATGGACCGTGTCCGCGTCCGTCTCGCCGGCGAGCCCATCACCGCCGACGACGGCACGAAGGTGCCCCTCGCCGGCTCCTTCGGCGTGGCGCAGATGGAGGACATCACCACCAGCCAGGAAGAGCTTTTCGAAGACGCCGACCAGGCCCTCTACGAAGCCAAGCGCACGGGGCGAGGGCGCGTGGTGATTTGGCAGGGGTGAACTCACCACGAAGGCACGAAAACGCGAAGGCCACGAAAAGAGCCCCATTGGCTTCGTGGCTTTTGTGGTCTTCGTGTTTTCGTGGTGAAAACTTTTCTACCGTTTCCGCTGATCCGCCAGCAGGATCATTTCGCGGATCGTCTTGGCCATGGTGATGGCGCTGACGCCGGTGCTGTCGTAGTGGGGCGCCAGCTCCAGGCAGTCCATGCCCACGAGGCGCTTGCCCGTGAGCTGCTTGAGGCCGCCCACGAGCGTGTCCCACAGGATGCCGCCCGGCTCGGGCGTGCCGGTGCCGGGGTAGATGCTGGGATCCAGCACATCCAGGTCCAGCGTGAGGTAGATGGGCCGGTCGCCCAGGCTCTCCACATGGTCGCGGATGGCCTCCTTCGTGAAGGGCCGCAGCGTGTCGTGCTTCTGCGCCAGCTCCCATTCCTCGCGACTGCCGGAGCGGATGCCGAACTGCTTGAGGTTCTGGAAGCCGATCTTGTCCGCCACGCGGCCGAGGATCGTCGCGTGGGTGAACGCGTCACCCCAGAGGTCGGGCCGCAGATCCGCGTGGGCGTCGAAGTGGATGACGGCGAGGTCGGGATGCTCTTCAAATGCCGCCATGATGAGCGGGTAGGCCAACAGGTGCTCGCCGCCGAAGGCCAAGGGGAACTGGCCCTTGCCGCGGATCTCCTTCACGGCGGAGGCGATGTCGGAGAGCACGCGGTCTTTCTGCCCCGGAGGCAGGAAGAGGTCGCCGTAGTCAGCGAAGGCCACATCCATGAGGCTGCGCTGCTGGTAGAAGCTGAACTCCTCCATGCCGAAGGAGGCTTCCCGCACGGCGAACCCCGCGAAGCGCGAGCCGGCCTTGAAGGAGGAGGTGCCGTCCCAGCAGACGCCGAAGAGGGCCACATCCACGCCCTCGGCGTCCGGCTCCTGGCTGCCCAGGAAGTAGGGCGACACGAACTCGTGCTGCGGCTGGTGGTGGGCGTGATCGAGCGGCGTCTCATGCATGGCGGACCTCAGGAGTTAGAGGCTACCGGAACAGGGTGGGAGCGTGTTCCGGCTCCAATGAAAAACACCCGCACAGGTTGCCCCGTGCGGGTGTTTTGGTCGGCGCGAGAGGATTCGAACCTCCGACCCCTACCACCCCAAGGTAGTGCGCTACCAGGCTGCGCCACGCGCCGAATCTTTAACTCTATCGGTGGGGAGCCCGCCGGTCAAGGAAGAGGAGTGGGCCGCGAGAGCCGCTCGATGAGCTCCCGCAGAGCGGCCTTCAGGGGCTCCAGATCCGGCGCGGGCATGGCGGCTTGAACAGGTATCGGCAGCGGGCGGAGGGGCAGAGCCTTCCTTCCCTTCGAGACGGGCTGCGAGGGTTGTTCCTCGGGATCGAGTCCGAGATCGAGGCGCGGCGTGAGGTGGCCGTGCAGCATGAGCTGGCGACAGTCTAGGACCGTGAGGCCCTCTGCGAGCCAGGCCTTGATCTGGAGGAGGCGGGGCAGCTCGTCGCGGTGGTAGTAGCGCAGTTTCCCTTGAGAGCGCCGCGGGCGGATCTCGGGGATGCGGTCCTCCCAGTAGCGCAGCTCCTTCGGCGACGCGCCCACGAGTTCGGAGGCCTCGCCGATCTTGAACCAGAGCCGTTCGATGTCGGCTTCCGGCTTGCGGCTTCCGGTTCCCCGGGGCGGCGCGGTCATCAGGATTCCCGGGCCTCGATGCCCAGCGCCTTGAGGCGCTTGTAGAGGTTGGAGCGGTCCATGCCCACGCGTTCGGCCACGCGGGTCATGTTGCCGTTCTGCATCCGGATCTCGCGCTGGATGTAGGCGGCCTCGAACCAGTCGCGCCCTTCCTTGAGGCTGGCGAATTCGGGGAAAGAGAACGGGGGTTCGCCGATGTGCCGCGAGGCCAGCGGGCCGAGATCCTTCGCCGTGATGTCGGCGCCGCGGCTCAAGATGACGGCGCGCTCCATGAGGTTCTTCAGCTCGCGAACATTGCCGGGCCAGTCGTGGCGGAGCAGGGCGTCCTTGGCGTCCGGCCCGAGGCGCTTGGGCGGGCGGCCATACTGGCGGCCGATGCGCTCGATGAAACCTTCCGCGAGCGGCAGCACATCCTCGGCGCGCTCGCGCAGGGCGGCACGCGGAAGCGGCACCACGGCGAGACGGAAGTAGAGGTCTTCGCGGAAGCGGCCGGCCTTGATCTCGTCCTCCAGGCTCTTGTTGGTGGCGGCGATGACGCGGGCGTCCACGGCCACCGCGCCGCCACCGCCCACGGGCTCGATGCGGCCCTCCTGGAGGGCGCGCAGCACCTTCGCCTGGGTCTTGAGCGACATGTCGCCGATCTCGTCCAGGAACAGCGTGCCGCCGTGGGCCTCGCGGAACTTGCCCTTCTGGTCCCGCACGGCGCCCGTGAAGGCGCCCTTCTGGTGGCCGAAGAGCTCGCTCTCGATGAGTTCTTCCGGGATGGCGGCGCAGTTCACTTCCACGAAGGGCCCCTCGGCGCGGGGGCTCTGGGCGTGGATGATGCGCGCGATCTCCTCCTTGCCGCTGCCGTTCTCGCCCGTGAGCAGCACGCGCCCCTCCGTGGGGGCCACGAGGCGCAGGTCCGCGATGAGCCGCCTCATGGCGGGGCTTTCCGCCAGGAAGAAGCGGCCGCTCTCCACCACGGCGTGGAGGCGCTGGTTCTCCTGCTCCAGCTTGGACTGCTTGAGGGCGTTGCCCACCACCAGCAGCAGGCGGTCGAGGTCGATGGGCTTCTCGAGGAAGTCGAAGGCGCCCTGCTTCGTCGCCTGCAACGCGGTGTCGATGTTGCCGTGGCCGCTGATCATCACCACGGGCAGGTCCGCGCGGCGCGTCTTGAGCCGCTGCAGCGTCTCGATGCCATCGATGCCCGGCAGCCACACATCCAGGAGGACGAGGTGGATGCCGTCCCCCTCGGGCCCGTCCAGCAGCTCCAGGGCCTGCTCGCCGCGCTCGGCCTTGAGCACGGTGTAGCCCTCGTCCTTCAGGGCTTCGCCCAGGGACTTGCGGATGCCGGGCTCGTCATCTACGAGCAGGAGGGTGGGGCTGGGGGCCATGGCCTCCAGACTACCTCACGCCTCCGCGATCCGGCTCGTCCAGCAAGGGGAGGCTGATGATGAACGCGGAGCCCTGGCCGGGCTCGCTGCGCACGCGGAGCTCGCCCCGTTGCAGTTCCAGGAGGCTGAGGCAGATGGAGAGGCCCAGGCCCCAGCCCAGGGCGGCGTCCTCGGCCTTGGCCTGCGCGAAGGGGTGGAGGATGCGCTCGGCCTCTTCCTCCGTGAGACCCCGGCCCGTGTCCCAGACCTCCACGCGCCACACTTTTGGCCCCCGTTCCACCGAGGACCGGATGCCGATCCGGCCTCCGGCGGGCGTGAACTTGAGGGCGTTCTCGAAGAGGTTGAGGATCACCTGCTGCATGGCGCTGGGATCGGCCTCCACGCGGGCATCCGTGGTGTCCGGAGAGGCCTCGATCTGCAAGGCGAGGCCCTTGTCCGCGGCCTTGAGGCGGAGGACCTCCTCGATCTCCTTCAGCAGCTCCATGGGCGCGCAGGGGCGCAGGTCCACGGACTGGAAGAAGGATTCCGCGCGGGAGCGGTCCAGCAGCTGGCGCACCATGGTCTCCATCCGGTGGGTCTCGCGGTGGAGGATGCCGTGGAGCATGTCGCGTTCGGCGTCATCATCAGGCCCTTCTACCAGGCGGTCCACGCTGAGCGTGAGGGTCGTGAGGGGCGAGCGCAGGTCGTGCGTCACCATGTCCATGAGGCGGAGCCGGTTCTCGAGATCCCGCTTGATCTGCTCATGGGCCTGCTCGAGGGCGCGGTTCTGGCGCGCGAGCTCCGTGGTGCGGTCCTGCACTTTGGCTTCCAGCAGGCCGGCCCGGCGGGACAGCCGGTGGAGGCGCCACCACACGAGGCCTCCCAGCAGCAGCAGCGCGGCCAGGACGGCCAGCGCGCGCACCCACCCGCGCTCGTACCAGGCCAGGCGGATGTCGAGCGTCACGGGCGGGGCCTCCCGCCAATGGATGCCGTCGCTGGAGACGCGGAGCCGGAACCGGTAGTGGCCTCCCGCGAGATTGAGGTAGTGGAGCGCGTCGCCCTCCGCGGGCCGCCAGGCCGAGTCCACGCCCTCCAACAGCGCCTCCGTGCGGGGCTGGTCGGGCACCACGGGGGACGCGACATCGTAGGAGAGCACCACCGAGGAGGGATGGGGCGGGAGCTGGACGCTCGATGGATAGATGATCGCGCCTCCGGGCCAGCCGAGTTCCGTCACCAGGGGCGCCGGCATGCCGGGGCTGGCGTAGGAAGCGGCGCTATCGAGGATGTCGAGACCGCCGATCATGCCGATCCAGAGCCGCCCCTGGCTGTCCATCAGCGACCCGTTGTGGTTCGTCTCGTCCGAGAGCAGGCCCTGGCTGCGGGTGAGGCGGCCCTCGGCGCCCTTCGGCCCCAGAATCGAGACGCCCTTGCCATGCCCCACGGCCAACCGGTCAGGGCCGAGAGGCTCGATGAAGGAGATGTTGTCGTCCGGCAGCCCTTCCTGGACGCCGCGCGGGGCCCAGCCACGCGGCATCTGCTGGTAGAGCCCGGCGGTGGTGCCAACCCAGAGCTGGCCCTGCTTGTCGCGCGCCATGGCGCTGATGCTCTGGCTGGCGAAGGGCGCGTCCGGGAACCGTTTCTCCCAGGTCCCGCTCTTGAAGGCGTAGATGCCCAGGCGCAGGCCGACCAGGAGATCCTCGCCATCCACCATCAGGTTGAAGACCTGGTTGACCCCCTGTTCCCGGGGGGGCCGCCAGAAATTCTGATAGCGCCCCACGGCGTCTAGTTCATAAAGACCTTGCTGTGTGCCGGCGAAGATGCGATCCCCTTTGCGCACCATGGCCACCACCGCGGCCAGATCCAGTTCCTTCGGGCCCTTTTCGAGATGTCCGTTTGGATACCAGTGGATCAGCCCCCGGTCCGTGCCGATCCAGGCGCCCCCGCGGCCGTCGGAGATGGGCGCCCAGCACTCGCTGGAGGCCATGCCGTCCTGCTTCCCCCACCCGCGCGCGATGCCCCGGCCGTCCAGGTAGTGGTAGATCCCCGTGCTGCCGGCCAGGAGGTAATCGCCTCTGCCCAGTTCGAGGACGCCCATGACCGCGCCCAGCCCCTCGCCGGGCGCGCCACCGCGGGTGATCGCGTGGAGTTGGGGCAGCACCTGCGCTCCCAGCCCGTCGCCATCCGATCCGATCCAGAGGATCCCGCTGGAATCCTTCAGCACGGCCGTGACGCTCTCGTGGGGCAACCCGTCCTGCTGGCGGAGGACGCGCGGCGGGCCGCCGGAATCCTGGAGCCAGAGCCCGTCGCCGCCCAGCGAGACCTGCATCCCGCCGCCGCTGAAGGTGAGGGTCCGCAGTTTGGGATCAGGCCCGGCGCCAGGCAGGGGCACAGCGGTCCACCGGCCGTTCGTGAAGCGGAGGAGGCGGTCCTGGAGCAGCGCGAAGGGGATGCCCGAGGGATCCAGCTTCAGATCGATGAAGTCCTTGCTTCCGGCCGGGAGCGGGTGCTCCTCCAGCGCCTTGCCGTCCCATCGGCCCACGCGTCCGCCACGGGTGGCGACCCACACATGCCCTGGCCCATCCTGCTCCAGCGCGAAGACCGGCATCCCAGCCCAGGCGCTGGGCAGGGGAACCAGTGAGAAACCGCCATCCGATTCATGGCAGTAGAGCCCCAGGCGCGTCCCCGCCAGCACACGGCCCTCGGCGTCCAGAGCGAGGCTGTAGACCTGGGGACTGCCCAGGCCCTGGTCGGGGCCGTAGTTCCGCGCTTCGCCGCCGGTGATCTCGCTGAGGCCGTTGTCGAGGCTCGCCGCCCAGACATGCCCCGAGCGGTCTTCCATGAGTTCTGAGATGGATCGCGCTTGCACGCCCTGCGCGATGCCGTAGGGATGGAAGCGCCCCGCCGCGAGCCGCGCGAGGCCGTTGGTGTTCGTGCCCACCCAGAGGAAGCCGTGGCTGTCCTCCAGGAGCGCAGTCACCTGGCTCTGAGGCAGGCCGTCCTCCAGCCCGAAATGGCGGAACGCGGCTTCCTGCGCCTGCATCGCGACGGCCAATCCGGCCAAGGCCAGGCAGCGCATCCAGCGCGGCAGGCGGGGCGCGATCGGGAGGGCTGGCATGGTCGGGTCCGTGGACATTATCGAGGCGCGGCCGGGAATGCCAAGCCCCTCTGAGAGAAAGTGCGAAGATGGAAGGATGCTGGTGGACGCGCATTGCCATTTGACGGGCTCCTACCTGGCGGAGGGCCAGGAGACCGCAGGCCTGCTGGCGCGTGCCCGGGAGGCGGGCGTCTCCGGCTTCATCGCCGTGGGCACGGATCTGGAGGATTCCCGCGCCGTGCTGGATCTGGCGCAGCACACACCCCAGGTGCGGGCCTCGCTGGGCGTCCATCCCCACGAGGCCAGCTCCTGGAACGAGGAGACGGAAGCGGCCCTGGACGCCCTCATCGCGGATCCGGCCGTGCGCTTCGTGGGCGAGACTGGCCTGGACTTCCACTACGACCACAGTCCGCGGCAGGTGCAGGAGGAAGTCTTCCGCGCGCAGATCCGCCTGGCGAAGAAACACCGCAAGCCCCTCATGATCCACACGCGGTCGGCGCCCTCCGACACGCTGCGGGTTTTGCGCGAAGAGGGCGCGGAAGTCGCCCGGGGCATGATCCATTGCTTCAGCGAGGACAAGGCGTTCGCCGAGGCCGCGCTGGATTTGGGTTTCTGCCTGAGCTTCTCGGGCATCGTCACCTTCAAGACCGCGGAGACCATCCGCGAAGTGGCGAAGTGGGCGCCGGAGGACCGCATCCTCGTGGAGACGGACGCGCCCTTCCTCGCGCCCGTGCCCATGCGCGGCAAGGCCAACGAGCCAGGCTTCGTGCGCTTCACCGCGGAGCGCATGGCCGAGCTGCGGGGTCTATCGCCCGCGCGGCTGGCGGAACTCACCACCCGGAACCTGGAGGCCCTTTGCGGCTGGTCGCCTTCCTCCTGAGCGCCGCTCTGGCTTCGGCCCTCGCGGCCCAGGTTCCGCAGGTCGGCCAGGGCCCGCGCGCGCTGCCCTGGCAGTCCGGGGCCACGCCGTCGTGGCAGCCGCTGGAGTCGGTGCCGCTCCCGCAACCGGGCCCCATCGCCCCCAGCCAGGGCCCCCTGAACGCGCGGCTGTCCGAGGATGGCACGCTGGAAGTCTGGAACGGCGCGGGCGTGCGCACGCTGCGTTCTGGCATCCCGGGCCGGCCCCGCAAGGCCTGGCGCGATGGCGGCATCCCCCTGGACCACTTGGGCGCGAACTGGTCCTTTCCCCAAGTCGACCCGCTCTCGAATGGCCTCGGCGGGCTGGATTGGAACGCGGGGGATTTCCGGATCTCGCTCCAGGGCCTGCTCTGGATCCTGGAGGACGGTGAGCGCGTGCTGACCCTGGTGCATCCCGCCACGGCGCAGGTGATCCACCTGCCGCTCCCCAGGGGCGATGACTTCGATCTGGCCTTCGAGCCCACACGCCTCGTGCTCAAGGCCGGGCAGGGACCCGGGGGCCATCCCCAGGCCTGGACCCTGCCCTGGCTGGCGCTTCTGCCGCAGTTCGCCCGCCTTGGCCCCCCCGCCGTCTTGCCTGCCAAAGGCACGGCCCTCAAACCTTTCCCGACGGGTCAATGATTGACGGCAGACGGTTTGAGTCCAGTCTTGCCCTGGACTCCCGGAGCTGGCACGGCGCTGGCTTAAACAGGTCCGGGAGCCCCAGGCCCCCCGAGCGCATCCAATCCCCTAGGAGGCAGCCATGAACCCTCGCACCCGCCTTGCCGCCCTGCTCATCCTTCCCGCCCTCGCCGCGCCGTTCCTCCACGCCCAGAGCCCGGCCCAGAACCAGAACGGCGGCGACCAGCAGTACCAGGGCGAGAACCCCGACCGCTACGCGATGGTGCGCTCCCTGGATGGCGATGTGCGCATCACCAAGGGCGATGTGCAGGACACCCTCCTCAAGGGCACGCCGGTGGGCGAAGGGGATGTGGTGGAAAGCAGCGGCCGTGGCGTCCTGCAACTGGCGGATGGCACGCGGCTGGCCTTCGACCGCAACACCAAGTTCACCGTGGCCAGCCTCTTCAAGGACGAGAACGGTTCCCGCCAAGTGCTTCTGCGCCTGGACCGCGGCCGCATGCGCGTGCGCGTGGACGATGATTCCGATGCCCGCGTGCGCATCGACACGCCTTCGGGCAGCGTCTCTTCCTCGAACCGCGCCACCTTCAATGTGAGCGTGGATCCCGACGGCGTGGCGCGGATCACCGTGGACAGCGGCCATGTGCGGGTGAGCAACCAGCGCGACGACACCTCGCTGGGCGCCGGAGAACAGCTCTCCGTGTTCGGCTCGCAGGATCCGCTCAACCGCATCCGCGCCTTCAACACCTACGACCAGGACAGCTTCAACCGATGGAGCGACGGCGCCTGGACCGTGAAGCGCGGCGAAAGCTGGGACCGCGTGCCCTCCGAACTGCGCTACTACTCGGATGATCTGGACCGGAACGGCTCCTGGGTCTACTCGGACGAATACGGCTGGGTGTGGAAGCCCGGCGGCGTGGCCGCCGACTGGCGCCCCTACTATGACGGCCGCTGGGCCGCCTACCCCGGCGGCATGACCTGGATCAGCTACGATCCCTGGGCCTATGTGACCTACCACCATGGCCGCTGGGCCTGGAGCGCGGGCGGCTGGTTCTGGATCCCCGGCGTCTATTACAGCCCCGCCTGGGTGGCTTGGAACTACAACGACGGCTACTGCGGCTGGGCTCCTCTCGGCTACTACAACTATCCGTGCACCTGGGGCTATGGCGCCTGGGGCGGCGGCTACTGCTGGAATGTGGTCAGCATCAATTACATCAATGTCTACAATGTGAACCGCTACTGCGCCTATGACCGCGTCCGCCTCGATGCCTTCAACCGCGGCACCGGCGCCAGCGGCTGGACGCCCAACCGCGGCACGACGCCTCCCTGGCGCACGCGCCCGCTCATGACGACGGCCGCCGAGTTCCGCAATCCCGCGGCTGGCCAATTCAACCGGGCCTTCCAGCCCGCGGTGGAGCGCGAGCGCTTCTCCGCTTACCAGCAGCGCGCGGCCTCCAACGGACGCCAGGTCTACTTCCAGCCGAGGCCCGTGAACAACGAGGAACGCGGCAGCGCGGGCGCAGTTCCCGGGCGGATCCCCTTCGAGAACCGCGGCGCCCTGAACCGCGTCCCGGAAGGCCGCCCTGGCATGGGCCGTCCGGACAACAACGGCCGCCCCGGCAACACGGGCGTCGTTCCTCCCGACCGCGGCAACAACGGCGGCACCGTCAACCGGCCCTTCACGCCTGTCCCGGACAGGAGCTTCCAGCCCAGGCCCAACAACAGGGATGAGCGCGGCAACACGGGCGCCGTTCCGCCCCGTGGTGGAGCGCCCGCGGACCGCGGCGATTCCAACCGGCGCCCCGTGCCGGACCGTGCGCCGGATCGCAGCTTCGAGCGGGACTTCGACCGCCCGGCTCCTCCTCGCGAAGCGCCGCGCCGCGAAGCGCCTCCCATGCGCGAAGCACCGCCTCAGCGCTTCGAGAACCGCCAGCCCGCGCCTCAACGCGAGGAGCGGCCCTCCGTTCCCTCCCGCGGCGAAGCACCGCGTGGCAATCCGGAGGGGGGCAGCCGGGATCCCCGGCGCCACTAAAACAGGGGTGATGTGAATGGAAGGGGCCCTCGGGGGCCCCTTCGCTTTGTGATGCCGCCGCGCCTTGCGAAGATGGAGGTTGGAGCGTCCATGCCTGAAGGCAAGCAGGTCCAGAGCATGTTCAGCGGCATTGCGGGCCGCTATGACCTGCTGAACCATGTGCTCTCGGGCGGCGTGGACTTTTATTGGTGGTGGCGCATGGCGCGCGCGTCCGGCGCGAAGGCTGGATCGCGTTATCTCGATGTGGCTGCGGGCACGGGGGACAGCTCCCTCGCGCTGGCGCGGCGCGGCGCGGAGGTGGTGAGCACAGACTTCACCCATGCCATGCTGCGCCTGGGCCCGGCGAAATTCCGGAAGAAGAAACTGGATGCCCTCGTCTTCGCCAGCGCCGACGCCGACGCGCAACGGCTGCCCTTCAAGGACGCGATCTTCGATGGGCTCACCATCTGCTACGGCATCCGCAATGTGGAGAAGCGCGAGGCGGCCTACGCGGAATTCCTCCGCGTGCTCAAACCCGGCGGGCGCCTCACCATCCTAGAATTCAGCACACCCGTGCTGCCGGGCCTGAGAGGCCTCTACACCTGGTACTCGCTGAAGGTGCTGCCCCGCATCGGCGGCTGGCTCAGCGGCGACCGTGGCGCCTACGAGTACCTGCCTGACAGCATCCGCCAATTCCCGAGCCAGAAGAGCCTCGCGGCGGAGCTGGAGACGGCGGGCTTCCGCGAAGTGGCCTGGACGAGCCTCACGGGCGGCATCGTCGCGCTGCATCGCGCCACCAAAGAGCAGGAGTTGGCATGAGCGAAGTGCATTCAAGCCTTACCCCCTCCCAAGCTTCTCGGCTGGCGGATCGTAGTTCTCGCCTATTTGCGCAGCTTTGTGATGGGTTGATCACGGGTGTTCCAGTGGCGGCAACAACCTATGGGTGCGGTCTGCTCGTGCACCGTTTCGTGCCAAACCTTGCTGGGCACGCGCCTCTCACTCGGATGCTCTATGGCCTGGTGGTACTTGGGGTATACATCGGCTTCTATCTGGGTATCAACGGATGGCTGCTGGTGCGCAATGGGCAAACACTGGGCAAGAAGATCTGCGGCATCCGCATCGCCCGGCCAGATGGCTCAGTGCCTTCGCTCTCGGAATCCTTCGTTCGCCGCGAACTTGTTTTCGCTGCGCCTATAAGCATCTTTCAGATCTTCATTCCGGGCCTGAACTTCACTGTCCGCCTCGTCGATGTGCTCTTCATCTTCCGCAGCAGTCGTAAATGCCTGCATGACAACATCGCGGGAACCATTGTCGTGAAGGTCTAGCAACCGCGAATGACGCGAATGGGGGAATTGCCCATTCGCGTCATTCGCGGTTAAAGCTTGGTTTTCGCGGCCTCCTGCGATAAGCTTGAACTCGAATCGAGCTTGCCCCCGGTCGGCGTGGCCTCGATGATCCTTCTCCCCTCGCCTTGACCGGCCCCGGCCTTCCGCAGGAATGGCACGGGCGGGCCGGTGCTGAGGACGC
>Ga0210400_10001788_pt1 | contig 20976 bp, 12 predicted proteins | sample IncBWH26MmetaG_FD_155456 | JGI IMG/M metagenome (GOLD analysis project Ga0210400, IMG submission 155456) | Forest soil microbial communities from Barre Woods Harvard Forest LTER site, Petersham, Massachusetts, United States - Inc-BW-H-26-M | ecosystem: Environmental > Terrestrial > Soil >...
ACGCCATAATGAGCGAGCTCACGGACAGCGGCGCGCATGGCGTCAGGTCCGTTCGCGGTGATGTCCGCTTGCTTCGGGGTAAATTCCAAGGGATAGGAGGCGCTTCCGGGCATCGTCACGTTGATGATGGGACCGGCAGTGATCAGGCGCGGACCCTGGACGAGGCCGCTTTCGATGGCCTTCTTAAGCTCGACGTCGGCATAGCCGCCGCCATGCGATCCCATATCCACTAGGGTGGTGTAACCGGCGTTCAGGCTCCGTGTGGAGGTGTTTACCGCGATCAGCATCTGGTGCTGCAGGTTACCCTGGCCGTCTGTGAGGTGAACGTGTCCGTCAATCAATCCCGGGAGCACTGTCGCTTGGCTGAGGTCGATTACTTTGGCCCCCGCCGGAATCTTTACGCGGTCGGCGGGACCAACATCCGTGATCTTGTCGCCGGTGATGAGCACAACTTGGTTGGCCAAATTCGTTCCGGACTTAGGGTCGAACATCTTGCCGGCGCGTATGGCCGTGACCTGCTGCGCTTGCGCCGACACAACGGCCGCTAAAGCCAAAAGGACTGCACTTAACACCCATTTCGATTGTTTCATAGAACCTCCATTTGCGTCCAAATTCTGGCTCAGGCCGACTGTCTTGGATTTGGACCTGGGCGCTGCTTTTATTTCTCTTGTCTAAAGATCACGGGAGGACAATTCGCCCGGACCTAAAAAGGTCACGGGGCGAGGTTGTCCTCCCAGTTTGTATCCGACACCGTATTAGCGGCCGTAAACCAGCAATCGGAAGTTTCCGGGTTTTGCCCTCGCTAGCGGATGAGGCTGTTTTTCAGTGGGAGGGCCCGGGGGATCAAAATCCGACGTGGATAGGAACAGGTTGTGGGTCTTCGTATCAAGTCCCATCGTCTTAGCTCCGTACTCGGTCTTAACCGTCTCGACCTCGCTGAGCTTGCTGGGTGAGTCTTCGTGATAGATGTGGATCATGCCCTCGCGTGTGGAGACGAAAACCATCGCCGTTGCAGGATCATACTGAATAGCGTCGACTCCAGCAGTTATAGGGAACGATTGAATGACATTTCCCTTGTCCGCATCCATCATCACCATCATTTGGGGATTGCGGCCTGCGGAAAATAGACGCCGGTTCTTTGCGTCCATCGCCAACGCGACGGCCTGTCCTTCGGGAGCAACCGGCCACCGCGCCTTGATCGCGAGAGTTTTGGCATCAATAGCAACAACGTCGTTCTTGTCTTCGTTGTTGTCGTATACCATGCCCTTCCCATCAACGGCGGGGAATTCCACAGCACCGACCAGGTCGATATTCTTTATGACAACATCCTTCGCCGGATCGATAACTGTTGTGTTGTGGCTGCTGCCGTTGAAGGTGAAAATGTGCTTCGTCGCCGGCTCGTAAATAATCGAGTCTGTGTCGGGCTGGTCCGTCTTGATCTCACCAATGGTCTTTAAGGTCTTGAGATCGAACACAACCACCTTCGCAGCCTCACCATCCGTGATGTATCCCTTGTTAAGCGCCTTTACTAGCGCAACTCCGTGGCAGCGTACCAAGCCACCGATCGTGCCTATCAGTGTGTAGTCGTCAGCATTGAGGACTTCGACTTCCGTGCCCTGGGTTACATAAACGCGGCGCGCATCGGCGTCCACGAGGACGTAGTCGAAATACTCACCGCCGCCCGGGCCCGCGGCTATTGGAACTTTCTTGATAAGGTGGTAACCGCCCTGTGCCGAAACGGTTAGAGCGTAGGCACCGAGCAACAAAATAGACAGACCAAGCGCAAAACGTCCGAATCTGGAACATTTCATGTAAGCCTCCCCTAAGCGTCTGAAGTGCGGGTCGTGCATTCCGGCACAACCGGGAATGCGCGCGACAGCCAAACTTGCCCGAATGCTAGTACGTCACCCAAGAAAAAAAGTTTCGGTTGATTGCAGAAAAACATACGGCTGCCCTTCTGACTTTAAGGCGGGCAGCCGTATGGTACATTAGCGTTCTTCGAATTACCAAATCACTTTTAATGCAAGCTGAACGTCTCGCGGTTGGGTGGCCAGGGAGTCAATTCCTCCCGCGGTCACAAACCCGGACTGATCAAATACCTGAGACCCCGCTGTGCCATTTACTGGCTCAGGTGGAAGGAAGTTAGACCGATTGAAGATGTTGAAAATCTCCGCACGGAACTGAATGTTGAAGGATTCCGAAATCTTTCTGATCGCGGTATTCTTCACCACGGAAAAGTCCACGTTTACAAGCTTGGGCCCGGTGATGGAATTGCGGCCCGCGTTACCCAGGAGGTTCGCACAATAAACCTGCCCTGATGGCGGTGCAATGCGCGGCTGGCCATTTGCTGGATCAAACGGAAAATCGGCGCAACTAGCGGCGAGCGGCGACGAAGCCGATACCGTCGGAAGAGTATAGCAACTCGCGTTAACATAAGCGCTAACAGAGTTGCTAACCGGATTGCAGCCGGCGACGTAGTTGGGAATGCCAAACTGATCGGCGCCGCCGTTCCCCAATCCCATGGGGTCTCCACCAATGATGGGAGTGGTCGGAACGCCGGAATTATATTTGACGATTCCGCCCAGTTGCCATCCACCCGCCGCCGTCCTGGCAAATCCGTTCCATGACTGTGGGGTCGGTAAGGCCCATAGGGCATTGATGGATAGAGTGTGAGTAACGTTGAAATCTGAAGGACCTCGCAGCTGATGCGGGGCAAACCAAAACAATGAGTTGAGGCCTTGCTGGAACGTGTCTCCCGCGATGGTTGACGAGCTGTCGTCAATTGACCTTCCCCAGGTGTAGGCGGCCTGAAACTGGAGGCCGTGGGCCATCTTCTTGTCGAGACTTACGTTCAGAGCCCTATAGAAGGAGTCGGCTGCCCAATAGACGTAACGAATGATCCCATTCGTCTGGTTGACCTGCGGACCATTGAAGAACAATCCCTCGGAGGTCTGCGTAGGTAGCACCATATTGCCATCATCACCGCGCGTCAGATTGTGGACGCCATGGGAGCCTACGTAACCCGCGGTCAGCGACATAGTCGAAGAAAGTTGCCGCTGAACGTTCAGGTTCCATTCCTCGACGTAATTCCGGTGAGGATGCGTTTCAATGGTCGAAGTGGCCAGCTTACCCGGCGTGACACCAGCTGGCGGATTTATGAGTAGAGGGCCCCCCTGAGTGGGAAATTGCCCATCCAAGTTGGCTCCCCTCTTCTTATCCAATGAGGAGAAGATCATAAACGGTCCGGACTGGTTTTCCTGGAGCAGGAAGTAACCCGGCAGCGGCAACACGTCGTAAATACCAAAGCCTCCGCGCACCGAGGTCTTACCATCTTTGAATGGATCCCAAGCAAAACCAACTCGAGGTTCAAAGTTTCGCTTCGTGGGGTTCGTGTAGTAAGGGCCAACGCTACCGCAATGACCGCCTGGTAGCGATCCTAAGATCGGTGATGTATACAGAATCCCACATTGGGGGTCCGCGGCGGAAATAGTCGGGAGGCTCGTAATTTTGCCCTGGGCATCGTTGATGACCGTAGTCATTTCGTAGCGGAGGCCAAGATTCAACGTCAGGTTGGGACGGAAGCGCCAGTCATCCTGGACATATCCCGCGACAAGAGTTTGTCGAAGTTCCCGCGGCGTAATTGTGCTGGGGATGCCCTCCTCAAAATGGGTAGCTTGATTGGAGAGCAACGCCGTCAGGCTTGGGAATTTCCACAATCCTCCCTGGTTCTGAAACGCTTCATAATTATATTGCATTCGTTCCACGCCCCCACCGAATTTCAAGGTGTGGGCTCCATGGGTCCAGAACGCATCGTCGTAGAACTGGTAATTGTTAAAGGTGTGAAGGTAGTAAGAGCCCACGCCAACGCCGCCGGGCAACCTTGTATATCCGCCTCCGATCTGAATTTCAGGGGCGTTCTGTCCTAATGTGCCCAGCGTCGGGTCTTTCGCCGCAGGATTAACCGCGGTAGTGGGATTCACGTTGACCACATGAGTGCGGCTGTACCCAGCACGCGCGGCATTGAGTACATTGGTAGTGAATGTGTGACTTTCCTGGAGAACGACAGTTTGCCGTCTAGTCTGTGAGTGCAGGATATCGTTGTTCCAGGCGTCAGGTTGATCGAAATACGTATTGTCAAACAAATACGTCCCGCTCAAGCTGTCATTCGCGGAAAGCTTGTGATCCACGCGGAAGGTATAGAAATTCTCTGGCACTCTTTGCACGGCAGCATTGACAAAATGGCCTTGGTCCCCGGAAATGTTAGCGTTTGGAGCTGGGAACATTGCGAACTCCCTAGCTGTCTGGTCGGAGACGCAAACGGATGCCTGGGGATCCAGCCAGTGTCCAGCGTCGCCGCCTGCCGCTGTGCAGGGTGTACCCGCTGGATTCAATGCCGGCGTTGCGCCGGTGATGATGCCCAACCGCGCGGGCAAACTCGGAACCTTGATATCCGATGTGATCCCCTTCACCTGGCGCAGCCCTTCGTAGTCGCCGAAGATGAAGGTCTTGTCCTTGATGATGGGCCCTCCCGCCGAGCCGCCGAACTGATTGCGCCTAAATTCCGCGCGAGGAACGTTGGCGGACCGGGTGAAGTAATCTCGCGCGTCCATGCCACTGTTTCGCAGGAACTCGTAGACGTCACCGTGGAAGGAGTTGGTCCCTGCTTTGGTGATGGCGTTTACGACCCCACCAGCAGCCTTGCCGTATTCGGCCGAGAAGCCACCCGTGAGAACGGAAAATTCCTGAATAGCGTCCACACCCAGGGCGGCGCCGATCACGTTGCCCGGTCCGCTGTTGGCGTAATCGTTGACGCTAATTCCGTCCAGCCGGTAGTTGTTGGTTGTCGTCCTCTGGCCGGAAATAGTAAGTTCCGATCCGAAACCACGATTGCCGCGCGCTGAGGTTTCATAGCCCATCTGCTCTTCGATCGCCGCAACGCCGGGGTGGAGAGTTGCAAGTGAAGTCCAGTCGCGGCCGTTCAAAGGCAGGTCGACAACCGTCTGAGATTCGACCTGTCCGGTCAGCGTTGACGATGTAAGATCGATCTGCGGCACCGCCTCCGTCACTTGGACGGTCTGCGATGTTTCGCCGACTTTCATCGGGACGTTAAGGGATTGTTGAGCACCCACGGCTAGTGTGACGCCTATGACTGCGGTGTTAAAGCCCGAAGCTGTGACCTTGACCTCATAAGGTCCTGCCGGCAGGTTGGGGGCCGTGTAAAAGCCGGCTGAATCCGTGGTGGTGTCCTTCGTGATCCCGGTAGCCGTATTCTTGATGGAAACCTGCGCATTGGCGATCACCGCACCGGAAGCGTCGGTGACACTGCCGGAAAGAGTCGCTCCAGTCACCTGCGCATGAGCAGGAACAGAAACGAATAAGCAGAACACAAACACCAGAAACACACCCATAGCAACTATAGTCTTCCTCTCGGAAGCACCCCTGTTTTTCATTTGTAGTCTCCTCACCCCAAAATAACTGCACAACCGCTTATGGTGCAGTTCTTCACCCTCTTGTTTTTTCTTGCTCGGAGCCTAGTCGGACAATTCCACCCTAAGGACCTAAAAAGTTTTAGGTAAGAGGGTAATATATTCTTGAACCTTAAGGGAACCTTAAAATCGAGAGGATTCGTTCAACGGATGTTGCGTGCAGGTTATCCGGACTGTGCGCGACTGGGTTTGGAGCCCATCCGATCACCGGAATACGGGTATTTCATGGCAACAAGAGGCAGGCGCGGACGACATCAGGCGTGGCTGCGTCGGGGTTTCGCAACTGAATTGCTCGAAATTTAGATCGGACACACGGCTACCCGCCGAATTTCAGGCGGGCAGCCGTGTCACGTGAGCAGTGTTCGGATTACCAAACAACCTTGAGGGCGAACTGAATCTCCCTCGGGTCTGTTGCAAGACCCTTTAACGTGCCTGCGGTGCCGCCCACTAGCGACCCGTCGGTGTTAAATATGTCGGCCCTTCCGTCACCGCTATCTGGCTGGGGCGGCACGAAGTTGTTGTGATTGGTAATGTTGAACATCTCCGCCCGGAACTGAATGTTGAAGGCCTCCGAGACGCTCTTTATGGGGAAGTTCTTAATAACAGAAAAATCCCAGTTGAAGAGCCTCGGCCCGTAAAGGTTGTTGCGGCCGATGCTGCCGGGCAACAGATTAGCGCAATAAACCCGTCCGGCCGGAGGTGGGGTTGGCGCATTCGGGAAAGCAGCGCACTGGCCGGCGAAGGAAGCCGGTGCCGTAGGAAGAGCGAAGCAGTTCGCTTTGAGCCAAAGCGGAGCTCCAGCCTGGCTATTTGGGAATCCGTGGTTATATGGATCGCAATTGGGGACTCGAAGGATCGGGCCGAACTGGTCGGCGCCGCTGTTCCCCAGACCCAAGGGGTCACCCGAAACGATCGCAGTAGTCGGACTCCCACTGTTGATCGCGAGGATACCGCCCAATTCCCACCCGCCCAGCGCCATCCTGCCAAATGCGCCGAGAGACTTGGGTGCGGGAATATCATAGAGCGCGTTGATTGAAATGTTATGATCCACGTTAAAGTCGGACGGGCCATAGAACAATTTCGGCAGGAACCAAATTGGGGAGTTGATACCGTTAGCGAAAGAATCGCCGGCGATCGTCTGGGAATCGTCATCCTGCGACTTCGCAAAGGTATAGGCAACTTGGAACTGGAATCCGCGGGCGAACCGCTTCTCAAGGTTTAGGTTCAGGGCATGGTAGTTGGAATCGGTGTTCCAATAGATATATCGAATAACCCCTAAAGCCGGGTTGATTTGGGCAGAGGCGAAGGCCTGCCCTGCTGGTGGGGTCGCGACGTTGCCTGGCGTGCAAGGGCCACCAGCAAATGGTGCATCCGCAGGTGGGAGCGGAGGGCCGCAAGGGAAGAGGTATCCGGCAGAGGTAAGCGTCGGCGGGAAAGCCATGTTGCCGTCATCTCCGCGCATCAACAAGTGAACGCCGTGCGACCCTAAATAGCCGATCGTTACCGACATGTCCGAGGTGATCTGGCGCTGCACGTTAAGGTTCCACTGCATCACGTAATTTCGGTGCGGATGCGTCTCGATAGTCGAGAGGCTCAGCTTCCCTCCCGCTGAATTCGTCAGAGTCGTTTCCCCGTTACTGGTTGGGTTTTGTGTGACGGAGTTAAACTTGCCCACCAGATCCGCGGCCGTGTGATCACTCTTAAAGACGGAGAACGGCGCGGCCTGATTTTGCTGCAGGAGGAAGTATCCCGGTAGAGGTAGAACATCGTAGATCCCGAATCCGCCCCGAACAGAGGTTTTGCCGGTACGAAATGGGTCCCAGGCAAAACCGATTCGCGGTTCGAAGTTGCGAAGCGTGGGATTCGAATAATACGGACCAACGCTGCCGCAACTTGAGCCTGGTTGCTGTGCCACTGGGGCCGTAAAATTCGTGCCGCAAACAGGGGAAGTATCGGTAATGTTGACCAAATTCGTGATCTTGCCCTGTGCATCGTTCAGAACGGTTGTCATTTCGTATCGGAGACCGATGTTGAGCGTCAGGTTGGAACGCAACTTCCAATCGTCCTGAACATACGCTCCAAAAAGGGTCTGCCGGAATTCTCTCGGAGTGAGGACCGCCGGAAGGCCCGCTTCAAAGGAGCTGGCTACACCGGCCATAAAGTTTATGAAGTTCGTGAACTGCCAACGTCCGCCGGGGTTCTGGAAAGTTTGTTGGTTGTAAAGCATCCGCTCGACACCGGCACCGAATTTGATCGTGTGGCTTCCGTGAGACCAGAAAGCATCGTCATTGTACTGGTAAGAGTTCCACGTGTGGAGATAGTGAGAGCCCGAGTTTGTCCCACCAAACATGTCTGACACTCCGCCGTGAGGAGAGAGGCGTGGTGCCGTCTGGCCTGTAGTACTACCTAAGGTTATGTCTGCCGCGGCTGGATTGATCGCTGTGGGGGTAAATTGGTTGACTACGTGGTTCCGGTTATACCCAACGCGAGCGGCATTAACAAAGCTGGAGCCAAACGTGTGGCTTTCTTCAAGCGCGAAGGTCTGCCGCCGAGTGTGGGAGTTGGTGAGGACATTTTGAAAAGCATCGGGCTGCGTGTAATCCGTATCATCAAAGAGGTACGTACCAAATAAGGTGTCGTTGTCGCTAATCTTATGGTCCACGCGGGCCGTGTAGAAGTTTTCGGGTACAACTTGGTTGCCAGCGCTGGCGAATAGCCCTGTGTTTGAGCCTGGAGCCACCGTGCCGGGGAGCGCATGTGGATACAGCGCCAGCAGCGCATTGGCGTAAGTATTCACCGTCACCGTGCATTGGGTCGAGCTAATCGCTCTGCAATTCCCAGGGACAGGACCCGTGTAGAAGAAAGTTCCCGACCGAGCAAGGTCCGAGGGAACCGAACCACTGCCCGAAATCCCTTTTGCCTGGCGGAGCCCCTCGTAATCGCCGAAGATAAATGTCTTGTTCTTGATGATGGGTCCCCCCGCCGAACCACCAAATTGATTGCGCCGAAACTGACCTCGCGGTTGCTGGGTGGCCCTCAGAATGTATGTGTTTGCGTCCAGTGCGCTGTTCCTCAGGAACTCGTACGCGTCCCCATGGAACTGGTTCGTGCCCGATTTGCTGACGGCGTTAACGACCCCGCCGACAGCACGGCCATACTCGGCTGGAAAACCACCCGTCAAGACAGAAAACTCCTGAATCGCGTCCACGCCCAGTACCACTCCGACGACGTTTCCCGGAGCCGCCACCGCATAGTCGACGACGCTGATTCCGTCGATCCGGTAGTTGTTGAAGGTGGACCGCTGGCCGGATACGGTGAGCTCTGCTCCGAAGCCGCGGTTGCCGCGAGCGGAGGTATCGGTGCTCATTTGAGTTGCGATTCTCTTGACGCCGGGCTGCAGCGTGGCGAGCTGAGTCCAGTCGCGTCCGTTCAAAGGCAGTTCGCGCACGGTCGCCGATTCAACTTCTCCTGTGAGAGCGGACGAGCTGAGTTCAATCTGCGGCGCCGCCTCGGTCACCTGGACGGTTTGCGATGTTTCTCCTACCTTCATCGGGATGTTGAGAGTTTGCTGAGCGCCTACGGCAAGCGCAAGGTTGGATTGGACTGCTGTGGTGAATCCCTTCGCCTCTACCTTGACTTCATAGTTCCCCGGATTAAGGTTTGGAATCGTGTAAAACCCGGCCGAATCCGTCGTAGTATCCCTCGCGATGCCGGTGGCGGTATTTCTTACTGTAACTTGCGCACCAGCGATCACGGCACCCGAAGCGTCTGTGACGGTGCCGGAAAGAGTTGCTCCAGTTACTTGCGCATGGAATGGAACAGAAATGAATAAACAGAACACGGAGGCTAGAAACACACCCATAGCATTTACAATCTCGGAAGTACCCCTGTTTTTCATTTGTAATCTCCTCACCCGAAATTGACAGTCAGAACCGCTTGGGACGGTTCTTCACCCTTTTTGACCTGTCTTGGGGCCCTGCTCTGTCAATCTCCACTCGAGGGCTGAGGCTTTGGGTAGAAGGATACTATATTTTGAAACCTTGAGAAACACTAATTTTTGGCAAAATTTTTTAGCCAACGTCACATAGCGGACGGCCCGAATTCTGCGGGAATATTTTGCGGCACTCGGTTTGTAGCACACACGGTCTCGCGGGACATGCAAGGTCACACGCCGCGAAGACGATTCGACAAGTGAATCGTTTGACTCTGAATCGAGCGCACGGCCACCCGCGCAAAAGCGGTGCGGGTGGCCGTGTTGCTCAATATATTCTTCGAATTACCAAATCACCTTCAATCCAAACTGGACGTCTCGGGGTTGAGTGGCCAAGTTGTCCATTTCTCCACTGGCTATGATCGCTCCCTTGTCGTCAAAGATCCCGGCGTTATTGTATGGCTCTGGAGGGACAAAGTTGGTGCGATTCAAGATATTGAAGATTTCCGCGCGGAACTGAATGTTGAACGTCTCCGAAATGCGATGGATCGGGTTATTCTTGGTCGCGGAGAAATCCAGGTTCACGAGTTTTGGTCCAATGATCGTATTGCGGCCCGCATTGCCTAGAAGATTCGCGCAATACACCACCGGGCTCCCAGGAGCTAGCGTTGGGCCCCCCGCAAAATTGGCGCAGCTTGCGGCAAGGGGCGACGTTGCTGATACTGTCGGAAGTGTGAAGCAATTTGTATTGAGATAAGCAGGACTCGTGCCGCCAATATAATCGTGGTTGATGGGATCGCAGCCGGCAATGCGGTTGGGAATGCCGAATTGGTCAGCACCGCCATTTCCCACGCCCATTGGGTCTCCGTTAAAGATGACGGTGGTCGGAACCCCTGTGTTCCATTTGAAGATACCGCCCACCTGCCATCCACCCACTGCCGCGTTTACGAGGCCATGAGACGACTTCGGGTTGGGTAGAGCCCAGAGGACGTTAATCGAAGCGTTCTGGCCGACGTTGTAGTCAGAAACGCCACGGAGCGATTTGGGAGCGAACCAGAACAAAGAGTTCAGCCCGTTCCCAAACGTATCTCCCGCGATGGTGGACGAGTTGTCATCGATCGACTTTGCCCAAGTATAGGCGAATTGGAATTGAAGGCCGTGACTCATCCTCTTGTCGACATTCAGGTTCATGCCGTGATAGAAGGAGTCGCTTCCCCAGTAGAGATATCGAATAATCCCTAAAGACTGGTTCAGCTGCGCAGATGTTCCGCCTCCGGCGGCTGGGGTACCTCCTGTGACGCCCACGCTGCAAGTGCCGGTTCCACCCGGCAAGGCCTTTGGGTAACCGCAAGGAAACAGCAATCCATCGGAAGTCTGTGCAGGCTGAGTCATATTGCCGTCATCTCCGCGAATCAGCATGTGGACGCCATGGGAGCCTACGTAGCCTAGCGTAACGGAAAGGTCCGGCGTAATTTGACGCTGCACGTTGAGGTTCCATTGCAGGACGTAATTCCGATGAGGGTTCCTCTCAGTCGTCGATGTGCTTAACAGACCTAGTTTGGCTCCCGGAGGTGGGTTCGTAAGTAAGTTCTGTCCACCGTTGACGACCCCTAGCTGTCCCGCCAACGGGTTTGGACAACTTGGGTTACTGCCGGTAGAGCATTTCGGCTGATCAACCTTGGAAAATATCATGAACGGAGCGGCCTGGTTTTCCTGCAGGAGAAAGTATCCAGGTAGCGGCAAGACGTCATAAATGCCAAAGCCGCCGCGAACCGAGGTCTTCCCATCACGAAAAGGGTCCCACGCAAAGCCTATGCGGGGCTCAAAGTTACGCTTCGTCGGGTTGTTCGCCATAAATGGACCAACACTGCCGCAGGCGGCCCCCGGGGGAGTTACTCCTCTCGGAGCGAAAGGTGAGGTAAACAGAGTTCCGCATTGCGGCTGCGTGCTGGGAGTAGAAGCATCGTCTGTAATATGCAACAGGTTCGTAAGTCTGCCTTGTGCATCGTTTATAACGGTGGCCATCTCGTAGCGCACGCCAAGGTTAAGCGTCAGGTTGGGACGGACGCGCCAATCATCCTGAAGGTAGCCTCCGACGATGGTCTGTCGAATTTCACGGGGCGTAATCGTGGACGGTATGCCCGCCTCAAAATGCTTGGATTGGTTGGTGAGAAAAGAATATATATTGGAGAAGTTCCATCTGCCGCCCGGGTTCTGCCTGGCAATGTAATTGTATTGCTCACGTTCTATATCCACACCGAATTTCAGCGTGTGGGTTCCATGGGTCCAGAACGCATCGTCGGAGAACTGGTAATTGTTAAAAGTATGCTCATAGTTGGAAGCCGATCCCACGCCTCCCTGATTCCTTGCAAATCCACTAATGGACATTGTAGGCGCGGTTTGTCCCGTCGTGCTGCCCAGGCTCAAGTCGGAGGCGGCGGGATTAATGGCCCCGAACGGCAAAAGGTTGAGCGCGTGACTGCGGCTGTAGCCAACTCGAGCGGCATTGACGAGGCTGGGACCGAACGTGTGGCTCTCCTCGAGCACAACGGTCTCGCGCCTCGTATGTGACTTGAGGAAAACATTGTTGAAGCTGTCGGGCTGTCGGAAGTCCGTATCGTCAAACAGATACGTGCCAAACAGACTGTCATTCGCGCCGAGTTTGTGATCGATTCGGGCGGTGTAGAAATTCTCCGGCACAATTTGCAAGCCGGAGAAAATAAATTTCCCCTTGTCACCCTTGATCGTGCCGGGCGTAGCGTGGGGGAACATGGCCAACTCTTTCGCCGCCCCAGGATCCACAGTCACCGTACATTGCGTGTTGGAAATCGCGGCGCACCCTGGTGGGGCGCCGTTATTTGTTTTGGTGGCGTCGAAGGTATATTGGATAGTTCCTCCACGCGCAGCCTCAGATGGGACATTGATAGCTGTCGTAATTCCTTTCCCCTGGCGGAAACCTTCGTAGTCGAAAAAGAAGAAAGTTTTGTCCTTGATGACGGGTCCGCCTACGGCAGCGCCGAATTGATTGCGCCGGAATTGGGCAATGGGAGTATTGCCGCTCCTGGCGAAGTAATCTCGCGAGTCCAACGCACTGTTTCGTATGAACTCGTACACGTCGCCATGGAAGGCGTTGGTGCCAGACTTGGTGATGGCGTTTACGACTCCACCAGAGGCTTTGCCGTACTCAGCAGAGAAGCCTCCTGTCAAAACCGAGAACTCCTGAATGGCATCCACACCCAAGGCGGCGCCAATCACATTGCCTGGACCGCTGTTGGCATAATCGTTGACGCTGACTCCGTCCAGACGGTAGTTGTTGTTTGTCGTCCTCTGTCCAGACACGGTGAGTTCCGCCCCGAAGCCACGGTTTCCGCGAGCAGAGGTGGCATAGTCCATCTGGGTTTCGATCAGGTTTACACCGGGATGAAGAGTCGCAAGCGAAGTCCAGTCGCGCCCGTTCAGGGGTAACTCGAGCACCGTCTGAGATTCGACCTGTCCAGTCAGCGTTGACGAGGTGAGGTCGATCTGCGGCGCAGCCTCGGTTACTTGGACGGTCTGCGATGTTTCGCCGACTTTCATTGGAACGTTGAGAGTTTGTTGAGCCCCTACGGCAAGCGCGAGGTTCGATTGGACGGCTGTGTTGAATCCCTTCGCCTCTATCTTGACTTCATACGTTCCCGGATTAAGGTTGGGAGCCGTATAAAACCCAGCAGAATCGGTTGTAACATCTTTGGTTGCGCCGGTCGCCATATTCCTGATGGAAACCTGCGCACCAGCGATCACGGCACCCGAAGCGTCTGTGACGGTGCCGGAAAGAGTCGCTCCGGTCACCTGTGCATGAGCGGGAACAGAAACGAAAAAGCAGAAAACAAGAGCCAGAAACACACCCACTGCTACTAACTTCTTCATAAGAGATCCTCCGACATTCATTTGTAGTCTCGATGACCACTCGAGCCGCACATGCGGCTGCGCTTTGCGGTACATCGATCTTGCTTGATCGGGACCTGGTGAAACCTTAGCTTTGAATCGGGGCCTGGTGTAGCGAATGCCACTCGAAAAACCGCACCTTCAAAATTGCCGCGTTGTTATAATTTTCAAGCTTAAGAGAACCTTAAAATTTGGCAACTTTGTTCATTTCCGTTGACAGTCGACTGTTACAGGGCCTGGCCGCCTCCGAAGCGGGCAGGCGCTTTGTGCTCTCGAGATCGAAGCTGAATCACTACCGGTGGAGCGGAACGCTTCGGGGACGGTAATTTGTGGCGTATACTCGCGGCCGCGCAAATTTCATGGGGAAGGATAGTCAAGTTCAAGCACAAATATCCACGGGGCCGGCGACCCCCGCTCCCGGTCAAACCAGCACGCGAGCTGTGGCGATCTCCATGTACTGCGTGCTGCTCGCCTCGTACGCTGTAAATGCTGCGGATAGACAGCTCTTCCCTCTTCTCGCGCATGACGTGCGCCAGCAATACGGATTTTCGCTCGCCGATACCGGGCTCCTCTCAACGATTTTCACTTTAGGTTTGGCCATGGCTGGGCTGCCGACCGGATATCTCCTGGCGCGCTTCCCACGGAAGACCGTATTGCTATTGGGAATAGGCATATTTTCCACCGGAACGGCGCTCATCGTTTTTTCCGTTGGATTCTCGGACATGCTTATCTATTTGGCTGCGACGGGAATAGGCGAGGCGATGCAACTGACGGTCATGATTGCGATTGCAGCGAACTATTTTGTGGGCTACCGGGCCGCCGCCATCGGCTCGATGAATGTCTTCTTCGGCATCGGCGCCTTTTTGGGCCCAATTCTGGGCAGCATTCTGTTGACTACCTACCGGAGCTGGCGCGCTCCGATGATTATCTTCGGGCTAGCCGGATACGTGATGATCGTTGTGATCGCACTTACGGTGCGCCCATGGTTCACGGAGACACGTCGCGCCGCGGATGCTCGAACAGATCTAAGCGGTGCGCCGACACTCGTGAACAGAAACACAATCATTCTGACGGCACTTAGTGTGCTCGGCGGCCTCGTTCTTTACGGCTTTACCGGAATGTATCCGACGTTTCTTCGAGAGGGGCTGCATTACTCGCCGAAACAGGCGGGTTTGGTCGCAAGTTTCTATGGAGCAGGGGCTCTGCTTTCGATCGTCGGCGGATGGCTGGGCGATCGCTTCTCACCGCGGGTCGTTCTGAGTGGGGCGTTTTTCGCAATCGCCGGATTGGGATATTTGTGTTTTCACGGATCAGGATCTATGGTGCCTCAGGCCATTTTGACTTGCGCCTATGGCGCGATTGGCAGCGGGACCATCTACGTAAATCTGGCCGGCTATCACGTGAAGTCAGTGCGAAGCAACTTGGCCAGCCGCGCCTCAGGAATGTTTGTGACAAGCCTATATGCTACCGCTGCCGGCGCCGGCTATCTGATGGGCGGAATCGCCAGCCACGCTGGGTGGGCGGTGGCGGGAGAGATTCAGATTTCGCTGCTCGGCGTGATCGCAGGAGCGCTCGCGTTGGCGCTGCGACCGGACCAAATGGCTCTGTAATCGCAGACTGCGGGGAACTACTTGGCAAGCGTGCGATTGATCAGGCCGTAAGGCGTCTCTCCTCTGAGGCAGGCGATCACTTGTTCGATGGCGCGGGCTTGTAGCGTCTCGCGAGCTTCCACACTGAGCCATGCCGTGTGGGGCGTGACGATAACTTTGGAATGATTCACTAGCGCACGGCCCGTTGGTGTGAACGCCGTTTCCGATTCCATCACATCGAGACCCGCGCCGAAAATCTTTCCGGAATCAAGCGCGGCAAGAAGCGCCGATTCGTCGATCAATCCTCCGCGCGCCGTGTTGATGATCGAAGATGTGCTCTTCATCTTTGCGAATGAGGCTTCTCCGAAGAGATGATGCGTTTTATCGTTGAGCGGCATGTGAAGCGAGATGAAATCCGATCGCGCCAACAAAGCCTCGAACGAGCCGAGTTCGGCGCCCATCTCGCGACAACGGCTCTCACTCAAGTAGGGATCGTAGATGAGTATTCGCATGCCAAGCGCTGTTGCCTTCCCGGCGAGAAGCGACCCGATTTTGCCGCAGCCGGCCAGACCGCACGTCTGACCTCGCAGTCGGTGCAAGTTCGGCATTTTCGATATCACCCAGCGCTCTTCCTTGGCGAGGGAAATGGCGGGAATCATCTGGCGGCTGAGCATCAGCAAGAGCGCCAGCGCTTGGTCGGAAACTTCGTCAACGCAATAATCCGGAACGTTGGCCACCATGATGCCGCGCTCAGTCGCAGCGGGGATGTCGACAGAGTCGACACCGATTCCGTAGCGCACAATGATGCGGCAGCGCTCCATCGCCGCAATCACGCGCACCGTGATCGGGGCTCGGACGGTAAGCACGCCGTCGGCGTCTCTACAAAGCTCGGCGAGTTGATCCTCCTCTGTCATCTGCGCAACGACTAATTTTCCGCCCGTCCCCTCCACAGCCCGCCGCTCCTGCTCGACATCCGGAAATCTATGATCGGTGATAACGACCTTCACGTTCCCTCCCTGGTGGATCATTCAACAAAATCGCGTGCGTAAATTCTTAGGCCCCATTTCGAGTCAGCAAATTTGACACGCTCCGGCAAATAATGCTAATGGAGAAAGGTTTCTTTTCAAGGAGGAAAAAACTTTGTCTGATATTGGGCTCATTCCGGTTGATTGGGAAGTGCGTTTTGATCCGCAGCGCATGCTGCGGGAGAGGTTGCAACGGGCGAAGGATGCTCTTAAGAATTCCGATCTTGATGCGCTGTTCGTGTTTCGCACTGAGGACGCCCGCTATTTGATGGGCTATCGTCATCATCTGGGCCCCGCCTTCATTATGGGGAACGCTGTCACGGTGTTGGCTCGCGGTCATGACCCGATTCTCTGGTCAATGGATCATGAACACTGCCGCGCCCGCATGCCGTGGCTCAACCCGGATCAGATACGTCCGCGGGCGAATTTCCGGGAAAAGATCGGGATGAAACGATGGGCCGAACAAGTCGAAGGCCTGGTGGGTTCACTCGCCGGGAAGCGAGTCGGTATCGACATCTGGGATCTCAATATGGAGGCGGCGATCCGCGAAGTATTCCCAAAGACCGAATTCGCCGACGGTTATCAGAGCGTGCTTATGCGGGCGAAGGAGATCAAGACCCAAGACGAAATTCTATGCCTCAAGATTGCAAACGCCATTACGGAAGCGGCACTCGACCGTGCCCTCGAGTTTTTGCGTCCCGGGGTAAAGGAATGTGAGGTACTCGCCGTCGCATGGCAAGTAATGACGGCCATGGGCAGCGAATGGACGCAGTGCTCTAACATCATCTGCTCGGGTCCTTACACAGCGCCTTACCGGCGCTTCACTTCTGACCGCATTATCCGCAACGGCGACCTCGTCATTCTCGACATCGGCGCCGGATACAACGGCTACTGGGGCGATCTGACGCGCACGTGGGTTTGCGGAAACGTGAAGCCGACTGTGGAGATGCGCGATCTTCATCAGAAGTGCTACGACGCATTGTTCAACGCCGGAAGCAAGATACGCCCCGGCGCGACCAATGCGGAGGTCTTCGCGGCGGCCGATCCCTACGTGCTCGACAGCCTGGGCCACGGCTCAGGCGTCAACCCTTGGGAGGCTCCCTACTTTAGTCCTGCGTCGAAGGATGCGCCCGTCGTGCTCAAAGAGGGCATGGCGTTCAATCTGGAGCCCTACGCGGGCAAACCCGGCATCGGCGGAATCCGGCTCGAGAACGATCACATCGTCACCGCGGACGGCGTCGACATCTATACGACTTACCCGTTCGACGAGCGCCTGGTAAACAAACTTCATCCCCTTGATACCACAACAGGGCGGACGAGATAGCCGTCTAGATGGCACGTCAACCTGAAAGCGGCGAGTTACCTTCCTTCCGTCTTGACGGCCGGCTGGCGATCATTACCGGAGCAAGCCAAGGGATTGGGCGGGCGTTCGCGCTCGCCTACTCCCGCGCAGGCGCCGAAGTCGTGTTGGCAAGTCGGGGTCGCGAAAAGCTTGTGGAGGCGCAGCGCGCCGTGGAAACTGCAGGCGGGCGAGTCCACATCATTTGCGCGGATCTCAGCAAACTCGAAGACATCCACCTGCTGGAACACGGCGTTTTGAAGCTCCTGGAGGGCAGGGATCTCGGTTTAATCTTGGTGAACAGCTCGGGCTTTGCCTTTACGAAGCCGGCGCTGGAAGTAACCGAGGAGGACTGGGACAGGGTTCTCGACATTCATGCCAAAGGCACATTTTTTTGCTGCCAGGTGTTTGGCCGGCGGATGATCGAACGGGGCTACGGCAAGATCATCAATCTCAGTTCGACATGGTCTGCGAGCACCGATGTTGGCAAGAGCGTGTACGGACTTGCAAAAGCCGGTGTGTCCTATCTCACTGCCGCTCTCTCGACCGAATGGACGCCATTGGGTGTGCGCGTGAACGCCATTGCGCCTACTGCCACGCTAACGGAAAACACGAGTCTCGCGTTCCAGGAGAATCAAGCGCGCGCGGAACGATTGCGAGCCCGGATTAAACTCGGGCGATTTGCGGAGCCTTCCGATCTCGTCGGCGCCGCTCTTTTCCTGGCCAGCCCGGCCTCGGATTTCATAAGTGGCCACACACTATTTGTTGACGGCGGCTGGCACGCAGCAGGTTGAGTCAGACTGCGGTCTCTAGCAAATCGCTTGCAAATACGCGCAGTTCCGTGAAGACGGCCAAGCGACTGCCATGTGTGGTAAGGAACAACAATCAGACTCAAAACCTGTGCATTGACGGACCGGGGGAACGAGCCCTATAATAGTGGTTTCCGATTTGCATCTGGAGGGGCGATGTACGCCGTCATTCGTAGTGGCAGTAAACAGTATCGTGTGGCACCGGGCGACACCGTGAAGGTCGAAACCCTTCCCGGCAAAGTAGGCGGGCAGATCACCTTTGGTGACGTGTTGGCCGTGGGTACCGACGAAAAGAAACTTCTGACCGGACCCGACACCGCGAAAGCGAAAGTTGTTGGCCAGATCATCGCGCAGGGACGCCATCCGAAAATCAAGGTGCTCAAATTTAAGACGACCAATCAGTTCAAGATCTGCACGGGTCACCGGCAGAACTATACTGCCGTCAAAGTAAGCGGCATCGAGCTTTAGCGAGCTCCAAATTTCGACGGGCTCCAGGCAGAGCCCGCACCCGAGGGACATCGGTATGGCACATAAGAAGGGTGGCGGCTCCTCCGTAAACGGCCGCGACTCGCAGGGACAGCGCCTGGGCGTGAAACGGTTCGCCGGGCAGACAGTCCATGCGGGTACGATCCTGATTCGCCAGCGCGGCACGCGCCACAAGCCGGGCCTCAATGTGGGCCGTGGCAAGGACGACACGCTGTTCGCGCTCATCAATGGCGTCGTGCTATTTCAAGACAAGGGCCAGGACGGCCGCTACATCAGCGTCCTGCCGCCAGAGCAGGCCGCAAAATTGACAAAGCCCGAGCCTGTGGCTGCCTCAGCGGAGTAGACCGGTTTTGGAATTCGAAGGCGTCCCGACCGGGTCGGGACGCCTTTTTTGTTTCTTGCCCTTCGTCCGCGGTGGACGTGCAATTCGGCACCGCACTGTCGTATCCTCAATCTTGTCGAGCTCCAAGTCGAGCTTGGCCGCTATTTCTTTGCGGAAACGGAATCCACGTGTTTGTTGATGAAGCCAAAATCTACGTAAAGGCTGGCGACGGCGGAAACGGCTGCGTCGCGTTTCGCCGCGAGAAATTTGTACCGCGCGGCGGGCCCGCCGGCGGGGATGGCGGCCACGGCGGCAGCATTTACCTCGAAGCGAATCCACATGACAACACCCTGCTTCGTTACCGTTTCAATCGCGAATTCAAGGCCGATCGCGGCCGCCACGGCGAAGGCTCGAACTGCTCAGGGCATGCCGGAAAAGACATGGTCCTGCTGGTTCCGGTTGGCACCGTCGTGACCGATCAAGACTCCGGCGAACAGCTTGCCGATTTGACCAAGCCGGGGCAACGCGTTTTGGTCGCGCAGGGCGGGCGTGGGGGTCGAGGCAATCAACATTTCGCGAAGCCGTGGCACCAGGCGCCGAGAGAATCCGAAGAGGGCGTGCCCGGCCAGGAACGGCACCTGCACTTTGAGTTAAAACTGCTGGCCGATGTTGGGTTGGTCGGCTTTCCAAACGCCGGCAAGTCCACGCTGATTTCCCGCATCTCGGCCGCGCATCCGAAAATTGCTGACTATCCGTTCACGACGCTTGAGCCAGGTCTCGGCGTGGTTTCCGCCGACCGAGCGCTGGGAAAACCGTCTGAAAGAAGCGGGGGCCGCACATTCGTCGTGGCCGATCTTCCCGGACTGATTGAAGGGGCGCACACCGGCGTGGGGCTCGGCATCCGTTTTCTGCGGCACATCGAGCGCACGCGCCTGCTCGCGCATCTGATTGATACCAGCGACGCCTCAGACCGCGATCCGGTGCACGATTTCGAAATCATCTGCGGCGAGCTTTCTGCCTTCAGCGAAAAACTTGCCGCCAAGCCGATGATCGTCGTTGCAACGAAACTGGACGCGACAACCGACCGCGCGCGGCTGGAAAAATTGCGCGATTTCTGTGCTTCACGCAGTATCGAGTTCCACGCCATTTCGGCCGCTTCTGGCGAAGGCGTTCCCCAGCTGGTCCGGGCGATGGCTGACGCTCTCGATCGCCTGGCGCCCCAAGGCGCGGTGGATGATCCTGCGGACCTGGCTAGACCCGGCAAGAATGAGTCACACGCACATGCATCTCAAACAGCCAATCCTCGAACGGAGAACCGTTGAGCATCGCCCCGCCGCAAGGCCAAGGCGCTTCCCCGAGCCACGCACGCGAGCGCAGGATTGCGCTGTTCGGCGGCACGTTTGACCCGATCCACATCGGTCACCTTGCGGTCGCGCGTGCCGCGGAGCGCCGCTTCCACCTCGACGAAATCCACTTCATCCCCACGGGACGTCCGCCGCACAAACATCGAAGGGGCATGGCGTCCTACGCGGATCGTTATACGATGGTCGCGCTCGCCTGCGCGGATCATCCTCGCTTCATCGCGTCGCTTGCCGAGTCAGGCCCAGGACATTCCGGGCGCGAAGTGTATTACTCGGTCGAAACGGTGCGGCATTTTAAACAGAGATTCCATGGAACGGATACGCATGTCTATTTTTTGCTGGGCGCCGACTCATTTCTCCACCTCCCGTCATGGCGAGACTACGAAACGCTGCTGGGCCTGTGCGACTTCATCGTGGCCAGCCGCCCCGGTTTTCGGGTTGAGGCACTGCGTCTTGTGATTCCTCCGGAACTTTTTGCTCGGCGGGGTGCCGCTCATGCGCCACTTGACCCTCGCGCCATTGCTTTGCGCCGCACGTCGATCTACGTGCTCGATACTGTGTCGAGCCACGTTTCCGCGACGGAAGTGCGCGAGCGCCTCGATCGAAACGAATCGATCCACGGACTTGTGCCGGCGCGCGTGGAGGAATACATTACGAAGCAGGCCCTTTACCGGTGACAGAAAAGAAAGATTCGCTGCAACCCG
>Ga0210400_10001789_pt1 | contig 20967 bp, 14 predicted proteins | sample IncBWH26MmetaG_FD_155456 | JGI IMG/M metagenome (GOLD analysis project Ga0210400, IMG submission 155456) | Forest soil microbial communities from Barre Woods Harvard Forest LTER site, Petersham, Massachusetts, United States - Inc-BW-H-26-M | ecosystem: Environmental > Terrestrial > Soil >...
AACTTCGGACGCCCGTTCAAGGTATACTTCCGCAACTGCATTTGCCCATTCTGAAATCCAGGTGAATAAAACAATGACGCCCCAACCACAAACCGCGCCTGCACACGTCAGCATCCTTGCAATCCTGAATGGCTTTTACGTCGCCGGCGCCGTCTCCTGCCTCGCCCAACTCGGCATCCCGGACCTGGTCGAAGCCTCTCCTCAATCCGCTCCAGTCTTGGCCGCGCAGATTGGCGTAGATCCCCAGGCGCTTTACCGCCTCCTGCGCGCCACCGCCAGCGTTGGCGTGCTTTCCGAAGCCTCCGACGGAAAATTTTCGCAAACGCCTTTGTCCGCCGTCCTCCGCAGCAACGCTACTCCCAGCCTGCGAGCCTTCGCGACCATGACCGGCCGGGAATGGCACACCCGCGGGTGGTCTCGCCTGGAATATTGCGTTTGCACCGGCAAGCCGGCGATGGAGCAAAATTACGGTGTCCCCATCTTCGAATTTTTCAAGCAGCATCCCGACGAAGCGCGGATCTTCAATGACGCCATGACCGAAATTTCCATGATCGACGCTCCGGCCGTCGCTGAAGCTTACAATTTTGACGGCATCCGCTCCATCGTGGACATCGCCGGCGGCCACGGGCTCCTTCTGGCGACCATCCTGCAAAGGAATCCGCATCTGCACGGCACCCTCTTTGAAATGCCGCACGTTCTCGAGGGCGCGAAAAGCGGCCCGCTGATGCCGGTGATGGACCGCTGCACACTCGCCTCCGGCGATATGTTCTCCTCGGTTCCCGCGGGTGCGGATGTCTATATCATGAAACACATCATTCACGACTGGCCCGACGATCGCTGCACCCAGTTGCTCAGTGCTTGTCGCAAAGGCGTGAATTCCGGCGGCAAACTTCTTGTGGTGGACACCGTCATCCAGCCCGGCAACGATTTCTCTCCCGGCAAATTTCTCGATCTGCAGATGATGATTTTCCCCAGCGGCTGCGAGCGCACTGAAAAACAATTTCACGCTTTGTTTGCGGCGGCGGGCTGGCGGCTAAACCGCATCATCCCCACTGCCGCCCAGGATTCGATAGTGGAAGGACTTCCGGCGTAGCGCTCAGAAGGGTTTCCAGCTTCCAATCTGAATGTTTGTTCGATTGCGGGAGATTGCCACTTCATCACTTCTCCACTCTAGACTTTCGCATCCTCTTGCGGCAGACTCTCTCTTACCCGATTTGCTCACCCGCTGGGCCCCTCCGCCCCTATAGCCTGGCGCACAATCCAAAGGAGGTCCTTATGTTTCGTCCTCGCGCTCTATTCGCTCTCGTCCTGTGCGTTTTTGTTGCCTTCCTTGCTGTTCCCCAGGAAATGCACCCCGTCGCGCGCACCACGCCCGCCTTCGATCAACTCAAATCCCTCGCCGGCCAATGGGAAGGCACCACCCCGGACGGCAAGAAGGTGCAAGTTTCCTATGAACTGATCTCCAACGGCAGCGTCCTCATGGAGCGACTCCACCCCGGCAACGAACCCGACATGATCACCATGTACTCGCTCGACGGCGACCGCATCCTCGTCACCCACTATTGCTCGATGGGCAATCAGCCCACCATGCAGACCGCCGCATCCCCCGCCGCAAACGGCAAGCTCGACTTCACTTTCCTCCGCCTCGCCGGCGCCAAGTCTCCCGACGAAGGCCACATGGCGGCCCTGAGCGTCTCCATTCCCGACAAAACCCACCTCGTGCAAACGTGGACCTTCATGGACAAGGGTAAATCCCAAACCGAAAGCTTCACCGTCACCCGCAAGACCTGATCGCCGTGCAGCCGTCATTGCATCCAAAATGGTGTCCCTGTCCATAACTTAACGTGTAACGATTCCGCTGCTCACTCAATCGAACTTGCAAGGAGATTGCTCCATGTCTAAGTCCCGCAGCCTTCTCGCTCTCGGTGCCGCGCTCTTTCTCGGTTCTTCTGCCGCGCTCCTGCTGCACTCTGCTCCGCGCACCGCTCCCAGCTCGGCTCTTGACGCCGCATCCCAGCGGAGTTTCGCTTTCACCTATCAGGTCCACGTTCCGGCAAACGCCGACGCAAAATCCAGCCATCTCTGGATTCCCCTCCCGCAAAACGACGCCTTTCAAACCGTCTCCAACCTGAAAATCGAAAGCTCTGTCCTCCACTCCGAAGGCCGCGATCCTGAATACCAGAATCCCTTTGCCGTATTCACTCCTTCCAGCGCCCAGGCCGCCGCGGGTTATGACGTCACTCTCCTCTTTAACGCCACGCGCCGCGAGCATGCCGTAAATATGCACTCGCCCGCGCTGCAAAACGCATCCGCCGCGCTCCCCGCAAACGATCCATTAATGAAGCGGTATCTTGAACCGGACAAGCTCGTCCCCCTTAACGGAACCATTGCCGAACTTTCTCGCCAGCAAACCGCCGGCGACACCACGCAGCTCCAGAAAGCCCGCCACATTTACGATTACGTGGTCGCCACGATGCGCTACGACAAAACCGGCGAAGGCTGGGGCCGCGGCGACGCCGTCTGGGCCTGCACTTCCAAGCACGGCAACTGCACGGATTTTCATTCTTTATTTATCGGCATGATGCGCTCGGCAGGAATTCCCGCGCGCTTTGAAATCGGCTTCCCGCTCCCCGAAGGAAAAACGGAAGGCGACATTCCTGGCTATCACTGCTGGGCCGAATTTTATCTCAACGGCATCGGCTGGATTCCCGTCGACGCCAGCGAAGCCTGGAAAAATCCCGCCAAGCGCGAGTACTTCTTCGGCGCCCACGACGACAATCGCGTCTTCTTCACCTACGGCCGCGACCTCGTTCTCTCTCCCCAGCAAAAAGGTCCCGCGCTCAACTATTTCATATACCCTTACGCCGAATCCGACGGCCAGCCCGTCAAGGGCCTTACCACCCACTTCGCCTTCCGCGATCTCAACCCGTAACCAGTAGCGGCCACTTTCAAGTGGCCCATTCTTCTCTTCTCAGTGTCCTCTGCGCTCTTAACTCTGTGTTCTCTGTGTGAACTCTTCTCTTACAGTGCGGCACTCACTATCTTCCTCGCCGCCAATCCCAGCATCAACCTCGATACCCCCGTCATCAGCAGATTCACGCCCACCAGCGTCCCGATCGCCCACACCGAACTCGACGGCCAGTGAAACCAGATCAACCCGCCCAGCAGCAGCGTCACCACTCCGTTGATCAACAGCCACGACGCCCCGTGAGCGCTCTTCAGCCGGATGTACGCCACGATCTCCAGCACGCCTTCCGCCAATATCACTCCCGAAAGCAGCAGCGTCAGCGTGCTCACCGCCATAATCGTGTGCGTCAGGAAATACAATCCTCCGATCAGGTACACAATCCCGACCAGCAATTGCAGAATCACGTGCTTCGCGCCGCCGCCCTTGAACGCCGCAAAAAAGTGCGCCACCGCTCCAATCACCAGCAGCCAGCCCACCAGCAGCGTCACGCCCAGCCCCGCCGCAAACGGCTCCGCAATCGCAAATAGCCCCAGCAAGATGAACAGCACGGCCACCGCGATGAACCAGTTCGTCGCTTTCTTCACAAGCGTTCCCGGCCCGCGCAATCCCTCCGTCGCATTGGAAGTAGCCATCGCACACCTCTTCTCTGATCTTTCCCGTGTCCGGGGCCGTGTCTCCAGCACCCGGTCCCGTCAACTTTGCAAAAGGCGGATTCGCGCTGATTCTACCTCTTCGCCAGTTCGTCTTGCCTGCAAAAAAGTGTGAAATATATGGGGAAAAATCAGGAATGTCGGCGCGCCGACATTTTTGCGTGAATGGCCGAAACAGGAGAGACCGCAGAAAAGAGTTTTGGCTAGACATACCTCCTACCCCCCTGTTTTTGCGTATGTAGGGGAAACATTGGACTTACAGCAGAGTGGCGCGTATGTATGGGAATCGCTGGACTTCGTAGAATATTGGCGGGAAGCAAGAAGCGGCGCGCTTCTGCCCCGGTGAAGCACACGGGGCGCAAAAAACGCTCTACGCTGATGGCAAGAGAGTAACACCCCCCTCCCCCCTGTTTTTCGCAAGTGGCCGAAACAAAAGACTTGAAGTCCTTTATTTTGTATCAGTTTTGAAGTGATGGAAACACGGGACTTAGATGCGAGGGTTTTGGGGACGGGAAGATGCGCGGTGTGTAGAGAGACCACTCCCCGCGCGAACATGAGGGATTTTCCCACGTTATTGCTACTTCATCAATAGTAATCTGTAGTACTGGAACGATTTTGCGCCGAAAGGGTAACTGGAGCGGGGATGAGTTCGAAGTTAAAAGTCGAAAGTTGAAAGTACAAAGTTTAAGGAGAAGAAAAGTGCGCAAGAGAAACTCAAGCCCCGGGTTCCAAAACCGAACCCAGCGCACCCGGCAACACGCCGCTACCGCCCCCTGAATTGAACCTCACCACCCGCCGCCTTTTCCCATTCTCCCTCAAGCGCCGTAGGCGTGACAGATCTTCACTCTTCGCATACCGCGTTTTGCGAGAGGTTTAGGGCCGTTTCTTAGACCCCTTCTTGGTCAGCGGCGAGGTCACTTCTGGAGTAAGTTCCATCTGCTCAGGGATCGGCATCTCTGCCCTGGGAGCGCGCTTGAAGGTCAAATTTCCGGCGGGATGCGGGTAGTCGATCCCTTTCCCTTCGAACAACTCGCCAATCGTGAGAATCTGCAAGCGAGGATGATTTCCCCAAGGCGATTTATAGAAACCTGCTGACGCTGCTTCCGTTCGCATGGGCTTGGTGACATCTTCGAGGCAAAGCAAGACGCCGATCTCCGCCTTTTCCCGGTCGATCACGCCTCGCAGGTCTCGAAGCTGGCTAACGTTTACATGCCCTGCCTTAACCGAGAGCAGAATCTGTTTCGTTTTTCCGGTTCCGCCTTCATCGTGGAAGAAAAGGCGTCCATCAATTCCGTGATCCGCTCCCTTCTTTTGATCCGTGCGCCGCGCTCCGACGAGGCCAAGTGCCCACCACTGAAACTGATAAGGGTCTTCCTTCGCCAACTCAGCAGCATCCGGCAATGACGTTGGTTCACCAATGACCGCATAAGTCTTTGCCACTTCCTCCCCGAATGCATCGCGCAAGCGACTCTTAATCAATCCAATCGCTAAGTGCGTTATGTCAATGCCAATCCAGTTACGATTGAGCCGTTGAGCAACGGAGATGGCCGTGCCACAGCCACAAAACGGATCGAGAATCGTATCTCCCTCGTTGCTGCTCGCTTTGATAAGTCGTTCCAGTAGAGCCTCCGGTTTCTGTGTCGGATACCCTAGCCGCTCTTGCGCTTGTGAGTTAATAGGCGAAATGTCGTCCCACACATTTCCGAAGGGCGTTCCAGGCATCTCGTCCAAATATCGCTTGATACGGAGCCTTCCACTCTTGTCTTTCGGAAAGTAGAGAAGCCCTTTTGCATCGAGGTCTTGCATGACTTCGAACGACACAGACCATCCGTTCGGATGAGGCTTGTAGCCCTTGTAGTCGTAAGTAAGGTTCGGCCTCGGCCCCGGACTCCGCAAATCGCGTGTCGTGTATCGCCTTCCGTCTTTGTCGATCATGCTGTAGTGAGACTTGATGTAGGAGTCAGAATAAGCGCCGTAGGCACGGTTGAATGTCGCACCATCGGCCTTTGAGAATAGGAGGAGGGAGTCGTTCTGAATCCCAAATCGGCGTCGTGCATCGTTGTGCGCACTTGTTCTTTTCCAGACTATTTCATTACGAAAGTTCTCCGGCCCGAAGACAGCATCCAGGAGAATCTTGAGGTAGTGACTGGCCGTTGGATCGCAGTGTAGGTAGATGCTTCCAGTGGATTTAAGCACGCGGCACAGTTCCACAAGACGCGGAGCCATCATCGTCAGATACGCAAGCATGTCGTTCGTTCCGAGGAAACGCCGGAACGCCTGCATCACGTCCGAGACTCTTCCACCACCTTCCACTAGCTGTTCGTAGAGCGCAGCGGAATCCTGATTCCATTCCCAGGTATCCTCAAAAGCTCTGAACTGTGCGGCGGCGGCCGTGCCGTCTTTCTCAGCGAATAATACGTTGTAGTCCTGATTCGATTTGAATGGTGGGTCTAGGTAAACAAGATCAACAGAGTCGTCTTTAATGTACCGCCGGAGAACATCCAGATTGTCACCGTAGAAGAGTTGATTCACGAACGAAAGTTTATCGGCACCGCTCCATTCATTCAAGAACCGGTTATTTAAGATGTACTCTGCGATATTTTTCTATTTGTCTTTCGACGGAGGAGGAGGGGCCGGAGGCCACGGGTCAACCCTGTCCACTTTCTCGACTCGGTCCCGCCTCTCCGATTCCCGCAGTGGTGTCGGAGGTGGAGGTGGTGGTGGTGGTGGTGGTGTCTTTTTCTCGGCCATGTGTTTCTGCTCCTTATCCGGTTAGTCCGCGAGCCTGCTTGACTTCCTGCTGGCAACGTCGAACTAACTTTCGATCATCTGGCTGGCGACTCTCGATATTCCCAAGTTGCACAGTTCGGTCTTTCAAGAGTCGCAACTCATTCTCACACTCAGATAAAGAATCTCCAGTGTAGGCCCGCTGCCAAAGCCGCTCATATTCTATACAGAGTTGACGCCAACTGCCGCGAAGATTAGCGATAGTTTCGATGCGTTCCGAATAGTTCAGGATCGGGAGAATAATCGCAACGGCGGCGTTTAAGGCTCCCAGCCCAACCGGCACGTCAGGAAAACGTTGCCACCAATGCAGACTAAGGATTGTGCTGGAGGAGGTAAAGGCCAACGTGATCTTCAGGACCTTCTCCCGCCGCATGAAACGTTGGACCAAATATCCCCAATATCTGACATTCATCTCGGCATCCAACAGGTACTCCCACACGGATGCTCTAAGATTGATCATTCTTTGCCCACTTCCCAAGTGTACGCTTTAGCCTTCAATTGCTTTTGGCTCGACTTCCTTCGCAAAGAGTTCGCGGAAAATGATTATGATTTGCTGAAAGCTAAAGAAGGCCAGCATTATACCTGCTACTCCAACCCAGGCTCCGTCTGCTTCGTTTTTCCTTGCAAGCGAAATGGCATGCATGCAGATATAGATTCCCGTTACCCCGCTCCCCACAATTACCAGGAGGTTGAACGTCTTGCCCATATCACATGTGCCGTGTCTGAACATTGCGCAAACAAAATAGGCCAAGCCGATCAAGAAAGTGCCGACGAGAATGGCTATTAGCTGGTTCATTTGAGCAACTTATCTCCGACGATCATTCCGATCAGTCCGCCGATTACCGCACCGGGTAGACCACCAGCGAGGGCGCCGATTCCAGCGCCAGCCGCTGCGCCCGCAAAGGCTTTCTGCTGCGGAGTGAGAATCCTTTGAAGCTGCGGTAGACCACAGTAGCCACACCTGTACTTTCTCGGATCGCCTCCGGGGTCTGTGTTCATGGTGCCGCAGTTACGACAAATCAACGCCATAGAAAGGTCATTACTAATTGGGACTATACAATAAGGTCGGCAGCAGACGGAAACCCCTAGCGGGTGCCCCGGTCCTGTATCTGACAACCTCCCATCGATCAAACGAGCGAACTTTTCCCCGCTCACAAATCAAAATAGCGCGATGGGTGCCCGGGTTAGCTGCTCATCGAGAATCTTGGGGTACTCTTCTCCTTCGCTTCCTGATAATTGACTGTGAATTCAGATTCGGAGACAACCGATCCGAAGGTCGGCCACTACGTAAGGCCGAAAGAGAAGAGAGGGCTGGGCCCTTCGAACGGACTCAAGGCAAGCAAGCCCATTTCCTACAAGGGAGAAGGCGGGAAACGTCCACCTGTCGGCGGCCATCGGTCACCTGTCACCGCTCACACTTTCGCCACCGGCCAGCCTTTTTCATTCACCTCCCATTCACAAACCTGTTACCGGGCCTTCACCCACCCTTCTCCCTGTCTTGTCACAATGCTTCCCAGTCAGGGGTCCAACACATACACCATGCCTATCGTCAACACGCGGCGTACGGTACACTTCTACCAATGCGATCCGCCCCGCGAGATTCTTTCATGAAGCGCGTACTGATTATTGAAGACGATCGCGACATCGTCGAACTCGTCCGCTACAACCTTGCCAACGAAGGTTTTCAGGTCAACGCCGCCTTCGACGGCACCAGCGGCCTCTCTACTCTGAAAAAGACGCCGCCCGATCTCCTGCTGCTTGACCTGATGCTTCCGAAGATGTCCGGCCTGGACATTTGCCGCGAAGTGCGCAAGGACGAGTCCCTGAACCGCCTTCCCGTCCTGATGCTCACGGCGCGCGGCGACGAAGCCGACCGCGTGGTCGGCCTGGAGATGGGCGCGGATGATTACGTCACCAAGCCTTTCAGTCCGCGCGAGTTGATCGCCCGCGTCAAAGCGCTACTCCGCCGGGCCGAGCCGCCTGTCGACTCCCCGCGCGTCATCGAAATCGGCCGCCTCGCGATCGATCCGGCATCTTATCGCGTCAGCCATTCCGGGAAGCCGGTGCCGCTCAGCACGCTCGAATTTCGCTTGCTCTATTACCTGGCCTCGCGTCCCAACCGCGTGTTCACACGCGACCAGTTGCTTGACGCCGTCTGGGGTACCGACCGCTTCGTGACGCCGCGCAGCGTGGACGTGTACGTCCGCCGCCTGCGCGAAAAGATTGAATCTGACCCGGAAAATCCCCTGCACCTGAAAACCGTCCGCGGCGCAGGTTATCTGTTCGAGACACGTGCGGCGTAAATTTTTTTGGAAACTCGCGCTCACCTTCCTGGCGCTCTTATCGGGCGCCCTGCTGGCCGTGGGCTTTCTCGCCGAGCGGGCCCTTCGCACCAGCTTTGAGAATGACGCTTACCGCGAACTGCAGTCCCTGGTTCGGCTGATCCGCGTTCACCCGCTGCCGGTAACTACCTTTCCGCCGCAAACTCCCGACCAGATTTCCGTGCTGCAAGGCTGGGTTTCCAACGCCGCCTCGAGCGGCGCCCGCGTAACCCTCATCGCGTCCGACGGCCGTGTTCTCGCCGACTCCGAGTCCGATACCGGCACGATGGAAAACCACGTGGGCCGCGAAGAGGTGCGCAATGCCCTGCAAACGGGAGAAGGGCGCGCCATTCGAGACAGCGTTACCGTCAAGCGGCCGCTGATCTACTACGCGGTCCGCCAGAACCTGCCCGACGGGACGCCGATTGTGCTGCGGTTGGCGCTGCCGATGGAGGGGATCGATGAATCGCTCGCCCAATTCCGCGCCAGCCTGCGGCTGTGGTCGCTGCTGATCTTTCTGATTGCCGCGGCGGTGGCGCTGTTGATGTCGCGCTCGTATAGCGATCGCGTGGAGCGATTGCGTGAATTTTCGCTGCGCGTCGCTGAAGGCGATTTCCGGCCGCTTTCCGCGGACGGCAGCGGCGACACTCTCGATGCCCTTGGCGCTTCGTTGAATCAAACGGCGGCGCGCCTGGACCGCACGATTCGCACGCTTACGGAAGAACGGAATCTCTCGTCCGCAATTCTTGGCTCGATGGTGGAGGGCGTCGCGGTCGTAAACGCCGCGGAGCGCCTGGTGTTTACAAATCCGGGCTTCGCTTCGATTCTTGGCCTTGATGTTCCTCCCGTCGCTGGAAGTTCGTTGCTCGAAGTGGTCCGCCAAACCGAACTCATCGGTGCAGTGAGGCGCGTTCTGGCCGGTGAGCCTCGCGTGGAATCGGAAATCGCCACCGGCACGTTGCGCCAGCATTTTTTTGCGGCGACGGTCGCCTCGGTGCGCGCCGGGGACACGTCCGGTGCGGTCATCGTGCTGCACGACATTACGGAACTTCGCAAACTCGAACGCATTCGCCGCGATTTTGTGGCCAATGTGTCCCACGAATTCCGCACTCCGTTGACCGCAATTCAGGGGTTCGCCGAAACGCTGATCGCGGGGGCGCTTGACGACCCACAAAATCGCGGCCGGTTCCTGAACATCATTCTTGAGCACGCACGACGACTCGCCCGCCTCACCGAAGATCTGCTGAAGCTTTCGCAGATGGATGCGGACCGGCTGGAACTGGAAATTCATCCCGTCAAGGTTTCACAGCTTATCGAATCCTGTTATGAAACCGCGCGGCATCGCGCCGATGAAAAAGAGCTTTCTTTGACGCTCGCCCCGGGCCTCTCGCAGAACTTGCCGGATGTTGCCGGCGACGCGCGCAGGCTTCAGGAAGTTCTGCAGAACCTCCTCGACAACGCCATTCAATACACGCTGCCCGGCGGCAAAATCGTCCTTAGCGCGGAATTGAAAAATGATTATGTGGCGTTCACCGTTTCCGACACCGGCATCGGCATTCCCACCGCCGACCAGCCGCGCATCTTCGAGCGCTTTTACCGCGTGGACGCGGCGCGCTCGCGCGAAGCTGGCGGCACCGGCCTCGGGCTGGCCATTGCCAAGCACCTCGTTGAAGTCCACGGCGGGCGTATCTGGGTGGAAAGCGAAGTTGGCGTTGGCTCCCGTTTTCATTTTTCGGTTCCGTTGTTTGATCCAGGGCGCGCCGCCCTGCGCTCAACTTCTTCCGCGGCTGGCATCGGACGGGCCAGCCGTCCCGGCTCTTCCGCGGGCTCCTAGCGCCTGCTTTTGCCATATTCATCCCACTGTTACATCGCCGTAATGTTTTCGCCGCAAAATCCTCTCAGGCCGTGGCGTTGCGGCACAGCCTGATTTCGCCGCGGAGGTTCCCAATGACCCCAGCAGCCGGATTGACCGAAGCGGTTCTCTACGACACGCTCGTCAACTATCTGATTTCGATGGCCCGCGTGGTCGAAAGCGCGATGAACCGCGCGCTCGACGCCATCATCGCGTTCGATAATCAGCGGACCTCAGGTCTTCCCGGCGAGGTGTTTCTGTTGGAGCCCCGCATCAACGAGATGGAAATCATGATCGACGAGCACGCCATCCGCTTGCTGCGCCGCGGTTCGTTCACCGACGACGAAATGCGGCTGGTCGTTGCCGCGCTGAAGATCACCAACGATCTGGAACGCATCGGCGACATCGCCGTAAATCTCGCGGAGCGTGTTATTTCGCTGCGCGAAATGCCCGACGCCAAACCGCCCGAAGAACTGGCGCCAATGGCGGAAGCGGTCCGCTCGATGGTCAGCCGCAGTTTGGGCTCGCTTATCTTCCGTAATGCGGAAATGGCCGCGCAGGTTCTGGAGAGCGACGATGTTGTGGACCAATACCGCGACCGCATCTTCGAGAACCTGCTGCAACATATGACCGAGAACGTCGCGCTTGTTACTCCCGGAATGCAGTTCGTGCTGGCGACGCGCCATCTGGAACGCATCGCGGATCACGCCACGAATATCGCGGAGGACATCATCTTCTGGGTGCGCGGCCTGGACGTGCGCCACGGCCGCGGATTGACCGTGCGCCCGGAATCGGAAATGACCACAATGGGTCTGAGTTCCGAGGTCACGGAGAATTCACACGGGCTTCATCCGGATGTGACCCCGACTTGTGAAACTCAGCGCGTTTGAACTTCACTCAATGTCCTACCTCGGGGACCGGTGCACCCCTGGCACCGGTCCCCTTCTCCTCCCGCGACGATAGAAGGCACATTACAGCGGGCATCCACTTGACCCCAAGGAAGACTCCAATTACTGTTAGCGGATAGGCAGAATTAAAATGCCAGAGCGGAACCACCCAATTCGGGCCCAGCGGTTGAATGTGTGGATTTGTGTGCTCCTGGCGGGATTGCTCCTCTACAATCCCTTTGCCGCTCTCTACTATTCCCATGACACGATTGAAATTCACACCCTGCAGCGAAATCGTGCGGCAGTCGGCGCCTCGGAATTGCAGCACTTCAGCCCGGTTCAGGACGGTATCCAGCAAGCCGATGTGAATTTGGAATCAAATCGCGAAGAAGTCGCGGTGCCCGCAGGAAGTTATGTGGGCCGTGGGTTCGAGCGAGAAGTAGAAGTACCGCAATCGGATATTGTGTTCAAAGTCTGGTCGCGGCCCCCGCCCCTGGCTTAACCCCATTGCTCGTGCCGGCCCAAAAAAAGGGAACCGGCAAATCCCGAATCATCATCTCAATTCTGTAGTGTTCCCGGTTCTCTCTTACCGATATCGGCGGGGATGAGCCCTTCGCGTCGTTCGGAAACGACTGTCAAAATAAGGACACGAAATGTCAAAAAGGAACAAGCTGATAGTCGCGGGTCTCGTTTTTTTGGGGCTGATCGCATTGTGGTCAGGATGGCGCCACGGAAAGACGGAAGCAGACGGCGCGGATCCCGCGGGGAAGACGCACGGCGAGACCGTGGCCGCGGTAGTCAAAGTTTCGCGCGGGAAATTGGGCTCGCCCCTGACCCTGGCCGGTGGGTTTAAGCCATTTCAGGACGTGGACGTTCACGCGAAAGTTGCAGGCTACATCAAGAAGATTTATGTGGACGTCGGATCCCGCGTCTCCGAAGGCCAGACGATTGCGATTCTGGAAGTGCCCGAATTGGCGGCGCAGCGCGCGGGCGCCGATGCAGCCGTGCGGCGGTCACGGCAGGAAATCAGCCGCGCGCAAGGAGATGTGGAGCGGGCCAAGTCTGGCCACGTGGCTGTGCACGCCATGTACGAGCGGTTGAGGCAAGCGGCGCAGCAAAAAGCGGGTTTGGTAGCGCAACAGGAAGTAGACAACGCCCAGGCTAAGGATCTGGAAGGAGAAGCGCAGGTTTCGAGCGCGGAAGCATCGCTGAATTCCGCCCAGCAGGCGCTGGAAGTGGCCGAAGCGAATGCGAAGCAGTATGCGGCGCTATCCGAATACACGCGGATTGTGGCGCCGTTCACGGGCGTGGTGACGATTCGCTATGCGGACACGGGCTCGCTGATAGCCGCGGGCACGGCAAACAGCACGCAATCGGCGCCGGTGGTGCGTATTGCACAAATCTCCGTATTGCGATTGGTACTGCCGATTCCGGAATCGATCGCCGGGGAAATCCGCCTGAACGATCCTGTGAAAGTGCATGTGCAGGCGCTGAATGCGGATTATGTAGGGAAGGTGTCACGGTTTGCCGACTCGCTGGATCCACAAACGCGAACGATGGAAACCGAAATCGATTTTCAGAATAGCGACGGAAGACTTCTTCCGGGTATGTACGTTCAGGCCATCGTGATTCCGCCGGATCAGCGGGACATGCTGACTGTGCCGCTGGAAGCGGTGGAACTGGGTGCGGACGCCAGCCAGGGAAGCGTTCTGGTGGTGAACGCAAAAAACGTTCTGGAAGAGCGAAAAGTGCAGTTGGGATTGCAGGGAAACATGAAGGTTGAGGTGCGCGGAGGACTCAGCGAAGGAGAGCGCGTGGTGGTCGGCAGCCGGAATGAGTTTCGTGCCGGGATGAAAGTGGCGCCGAAGGAAATCGACATCAGCCAGCCGGGCGAGGCGGAGGCGAAGTAATGCCGAAGTTTGCCCTGGCCTATCCCTATTTCATCATCATGCTGTGCCTGGTCGTCGCGGTCGTCGGTGTGACCACCGTGGTGCGCATGCCGGTTGACCTCTTCCCGCAGATCAATATCCCCGTTGTAGTGGTGGCGACGTTTTATGGCGGTATGCCTCCGCAACAGATTGAAGCGGACATAACCGATACGTTTGAACGATTCTTCACGTTGGGCAGCAATATCGACCACATCGAATCGCGATCGTTAACCGGCGTGAGTCTGATCAAAATTTATTTTAAACCGGGCACCGACGCCAACGCAGCCCTGAGCAACATCGGTAACCTGGCGATGGCCGACCTCAGGCGGTTGCCACCGGGCACCCTGCCGCCGGTGGTTTTGAAATTCGATGCCTCGAGTTTGCCGGTTTGCCTGATCACGCTCGAAGGCAAGGGTTTGAACGAAACGCAATTGAAGGACCTGGCGCAATTCGAAGTGAGAAACCAGGTGGCCAACGTGCAAGGCGCATCGGTGCCCCAGCCGTTTGGCGGAACCTACCGGCAGATCCAGGTGTTCGTGGATCCCGTAAAGCTGGAAGCCCACCAACTGAGCCTGACGGATGTGGTGGAGGCGGTCAACAATTCCAATCTGATTCTGCCTGCCGGGGATGTGCGCATTGGCAACCGCGATTACAACATTTATGCCAATAGCCAAGTGCCGACGCCGTCCGACGTCAACAAGATTCCGCTGAAAAGTGTGGGCCTGGGGTCCGTGCTTGTGGCGGATGTTGGAAAAGCCGAAGACGCCGGCGCCATCCAGACCAACATTGTGCGCATTGACGGGCAGCGATCGGTATATATCCCGGTGCTGAAACAGGGCGGAGACAGCAACACCATCGCGATCGTGAATGGCATCAGAGAGGCCACGAAGCACCTGGTTGACATTCCGGACGTCCTGAAAACGGCAGTGGTGTTCGACCAGTCCGTATTCGTAAAGACCGCGGTCAAGAATCTATTGAAAGAAGGCGGCATTGGCCTGGTCCTCACCGGCCTGATGATTCTGCTGTTTCTGGGCAGTCCCCGCGCGACCTTTGCGGTGTTGCTCTCGATTCCGCTCTCCGCGCTGACGTGTTTTCTGGTGATGAACGGAATGGGCGGGTCCATTAACACCATGTTGCTGGGTGGATTGGCGCTGGCGTTTTCACGTTTGATTGACGATTCGGTGGTGGTGCTAGAAAACATTTTTCGGTTCATGGAAAACGGGGCGCCGCCGCGAGAGGCAGCTGAAAAAGGGGGGATGGAGGTGGCGCTGGCGGTGTTGGCGGCAACCTCCACGACTTCCATCGTCTTTTTCCCGGTTACGTTTTTCTATGGAGTCAGCCGGTATCTCTTCGTCGATCTGGCTTTGGGCGTGGTGCTCTCGATTTTCGCTTCTTACATCTTTGCGATGACGGTGGTGCCGCTCTATTGCGCAACTTTCATCCGGTTGGAAGGGCATGGAGGAGGGCACGAGGGAGCACATGAAAGCCCAAAGGGTTTGTTTGCGCGGGTGGTGCATCGATTCAACGAGAATTTTCAGAAGCTGCTTCTCTTTTACGATAAGCAAGTGACGCGAGCGCTGGTGCGTCCCGGACGGACTGCTCTGTTCATACTGGGGGGCATCGTTCTGCTGATCGGCGGCGTATTCCCCTTCGTTGGGCGAGCCTACTTCCCCCGCACGGATCCCGGACAATTCGTGATTGATCTGAAAATGCCCACCGGGACCCGTCTGGAAGTATCCGACAAGTACGTGGCCAACGTGGAGCAGGAAATCCGCTCGGTAATCCTTCCTCGTGATCTGGACATGATTGTCTCCAACATCGGCATTACGCCGGACCTTTCGGCAATCTATACCAGCAACTCCGCAATGCATACCGCATTCGTGCAGGTCAGCCTGAAAGAGGGACACGAGGTCGGTAGTTACGAATACATGGAACGGGTACGCCGCAAACTGGCCAACGATTTGCCGCAGGTGAGCGCGTACTTCCAGGCCGGCGGCTTGGTGGATTCGGTGGTGAACCAGGGATTGCCGGCCCCGCTGGACATCCAGGTGAGCGACAACGACATGGGAGAGGCTTACGGAATTGCGCAAAAGATGGCACTGGCGCTGAAGGGCTCGAAGAACGTGAGCGGCGTGCTTATCCCTCAGGACCTCGATTACCCGGGCCTGGAACTTAACATTGACCGGGAACAGGCCAGCTTGCTTGGGTTGACACCCAAGGAAGTGGTGGACAACGTGATTACCGCGCTGACCTCGAACGGGGTGATTGCGCCGAGCTACTGGATTGATCCGAAGACGGGGAACAACTACATGCTGACGGTGCAGTACTCGAATGAAAAAGTGGGATCGATGACGATGTCCGATTTCCGGAACATCCCGTTGCGGGCGAACTCCTCCAAGGCATATACCCCTTTGCAATCGGTGGCCAGGATCGAACCGCTGAACACGCCAACCGAGGTGGATCATTACCAACTGCGGCGAGTGATCGATATTTATGTGATGCCGACGTCGGAGGACCTGAGCAAGGTAAACGCCGAGGTCAATAAATTGGTGAGCGGTTTGAAACTCCCAAAGAATGCCCGCGTAACAGTTCAGGGGGCGGTGGTGGGGATGAATGAATCCTTCCGCCGGTTTGCGATTGGCCTGCTGCTTTCGGTGATCCTGGTTTATTTGATCCTGATGGCGCAGTTCCGCTCGTTCATCGATCCATTCATTATTTTGACGGCGATTCCGCCTGGCCTGACCGGAGTGGTGCTCATTCTGTTCCTCACTCATACAACGCTGAACATCATGTCATTGATGGGTGTGATCATGATGACGGGAATCGTGGTTTCCAACAGTATTTTGATCGTCGAGTTTTCCGGGATTCTGCACGAACGCGGAATGGGCCTGCAGCAGGCAGTGGTCGAGGCGTGCAAAGTGAGGCTGCGGCCGATTCTGATGACGTCGCTGGCCACTGTGCTGGGCATGATTCCGATGGCGTTGGGGATTGAAGCGGGAAGCGAACAATATGCGCCGCTGGCACGCGCGATCATTGGGGGCTTGGGGGTCTCCGTGGTGGTGACGGTGTTTCTGGTGCCTGCCGTCTATCTGGTGATCCACGGAAGAAAACGCGCGGAAACGGCGGAGGTGGCATCGTGAAGGCGGTGATTCGGTTGGCTGTGATGTTCGCCCTGATGGTTGCGTGCGGAGCAGCGCAAGAACAGCCGGGCGCCCCTACGGGGAATTCAACTTCGACCAGTGACAATGAAAAGTTGCTGACGATTCGGGAAGCCGAAGCGATCGGCGTGCGCAACAACCCGCAAATTACAATCGGGAAATTGCGCGCGCTGCAGGCGCGGGAATTTGTACGCGAGGCGCGGTCGGCGCTGATGCCCAACGTGAATTTAAGCGTGACCTCCGTGGCTGCCAATGCGGGCTCGAGACTCGCGGCCGGATATCTGACAAATTCAATTCTATATTCGCGAACCGCCGGGGGCGTGTCCGTCAGCCAATTGGTCACGGATTTCGGCCGGACCACCAACCTTGTGTCGAGTTCACAGTTCCAGGCCAAGGCGGAAGATCAGAACGCTATCGCGACGCAACAGGACATTATCCTTGCCGTGGATGAGGCCTTTTACAACACGCTGGAGACACACGCGCTTTTGCAGGTTGCTGAGGACACGGTAAAGACGCGGCAGACGCTTGTGGATCAAGTACAGGCGTTGACCGATGCGAAACTCCGATCGGACCTGGATCTCAGTTTCAGCAAAGTGGATCTGGCGCGCGCGAAGCTGCTGCTGCTCGAATCCAACAACAATTATGAAGCCTCAGTTTCCACACTTTCTGCAATTCTCGGATATCCCGATCGCCAGAATTTCCGCACTGTTGATCCGGAGCAGCAGGCGTCGGCGCCGCCCGTGCTCGACGCCACGCAATTGATTCAGAAGGCCATGCAACAGCGCCCGGAAATCCAGGCGATGCAGAATGAAGTGATCGCAGCGGAAAAATTCGGCCGCTCGGAGCACGATCTCTGGTGGCCGACCGCAAATGCCATAGGAGTGGTGGGCCAGGCCCCGGTGCGCAACGATCAGATCCCAAGCTGGTACGGCGCCATGGGCGTGAATATCAATATTCCCGTATTCAACGGGTTCCTTTTCAATGCGCGGGCCAAGAGCGCCGATCTTGAAACGGAAATGAAACGCAAGAAGTTGCAGGATCTGGAAGATAACCTTGCCCGGGACGTGCGCAACAGCTGGCTGGACACGCAAAAAGCCTACGCGCGGTTGTCCGTTACCCAGCAGCTTTTGGAACAGGCGAATCTGGCGCTCGAATTGGCGCAGGCCCGTTATAAATTGGGCTTGAGCTCGATCGTGGAATTCAGCCAGGCGGAATTACAAAAGACCGATGCAGATCTGCAAGACACTGACGCAAGATACCAATACCGGGTGACGCAGATCATGCTGGCGTATCAGATGGGCGAGAAGCGTTGAAGGGACCCACGTTCGCCTCAAGGTTTAGTCGGTAAGATCAGCTCTCTCCCCTCCGCAATTTGCCGGAACGAATCCCGCCGACAGTTATTTTTTTACGTATCCGTTTGGTCTCTAGACCCATCCAACGCCGGAGTTGTGTGTCCATCACGGCCAATGGGGCGGCCTGTAACAAACCGTAAAGTGCTGTAACTAAAAGAGATAGGATGGCAATCGGGACGATTGTTACAGACTATTCATGTTGGATTGATATGCGCGTAAGAGATGCCACATAACTTCCCAAACGGGGTGGTACGCATTTCCCGGGAACGTGTTCGAAATCTGCTGCAAAAAAAAGAGAGAGGCAATGAGAAAAATCGCATCACTCGCACTATCGCTGTTCCTGCTGACCGGGACGGCCTTCGCTGATTCACCCAAAGACTCACCGAAAGATTCGCCGAAGGATGCACCAAAAGAAGCGGCGGCAACGCCCGCGAAACCCGCGGCGGCAAACGCGCCAACCAAGACGAACGCGGAAATCGCCGCCCAGATGGAAGAACTGCGCCAGGCGCTCCAGGCACAGCAGGAACAGCTGCAGTTGCTGAAGGAAGAATTGGCGAAACGCGATCGCCAGATCGAAGAAGCGCGGGAAGCGGCGGCGTCTGCCAATGCGCGCGCGGCGGAAGCGAACACCAAGGCAAGTGAGGCTGTGACGACGTCGACGGAAGTGAAATCCACGGCGACGGCGCTGAATACCACGGTGGCCAACATGGCGGCCGGCAACTCGGCGGTGGTGAATTCGGCTGTAGGGACTGCCAGCGGCCAGCAGGCTGGGTCGGAAGAAAAGGGACCGGCAGCCATTAGGTTTAAGGGGATTACCCTTACGCCCGGCGGATTTATTGAAGCGGCCACTATCAACCGGCAGCGAGCGGAGAGTGCCGACATCAACTCTCAGTTCAGCGGAATTCCGTACCCCGGAAACTCGTTGAGCAGGGTAACCGAAATGAATTTCTCTGCGCGGCAGTCTCGTCTGAGTTTGCTGGCGGAGGGAAAAGTCGGCACGGCGAAATTTAGCGGCTATTTTGAGTCGGACTTCCTTGGCGCGGGAACAACCTCGAACGAGCGTCAAAGCAACTCGTATGTCTTCCGGATGCGCCAGGGTTGGGGCCGCGTGGATTTTGACAATGGATGGGCGTTGACTGGGGGCCAACAGTGGACACTCGCAACGGAAAACAAAAAGGGTATCGTGAACCGCGGCGAATCGCTGCCCCTGGTGGTCGACCCACAGTACAACGTCGGGTTTACATGGGCGCGGCAACCCGGCTTTCGCGTAACCAAGACGTTCAACGACAAATTTGCCTTGGCCGTTTCGGCTGAGGAATCCCAGACGACCATCGGCGGGCGCGGATTCAACGCCGTCACCACGAGCGTGGCGGGCACAACCGCGACGACGACCTCGCAGAACTTTTTCTTCGACGCCCCCGGCAACAGCGCGGGCCTCTTCAATGCCTTTGACCCTACGGGTTACACCGTCAATAAGATACCGGATTTTATCTTCAAGGCCGCGTTTGATCCGGGCTGGGGCCACTACGAAGTGCTGGGCATCGTGAGCGATTTCCGCGACCGCATTTATCCTTGCGCGGTTCTCAGTCCAACCGCCACCAATGCCGCGCACACCAGCATCCTCGTTGGCAATCCAATTACTTCGCCGTTCTGCACTTCCGGCGGAGTCCTCCTTACTGCTCCATCGACGTTCGGCGCGTATAACGACTCGAAGACCGGCGGGGGTTTTGGCGTGAGCGCCTCCGTTCCTCTGTTCCACAAGCATGTCGACGCGAGCATCAAGGGAATGTACGGCACGGGCATTGGGCGGTATGGTTCGACGCAGCTGGCTGACGTCACGGCGCGGCCGGACGGCACGCTCGCTACGATCCACAACGCGCAGTGGTTGGGCAGATTGGAGTGGCACGCCACGCCGAAGATTGACATCTATGGCTATCTGGGTGGCGAGTACGCCTCCCGGGCGGCTTACAGCGGATACTCCTCGGTGAAAATCACCACCACGCCCGCGATTCCTGCGACGACGGGTGCAACGCCGACGCAGGCCATTCCCGCAACGACTACCTTTACCACGGCTACCAATGGTATCGGCGGGTATGGCTCGCCCTTTGCCAACAATACTGGTTGCTCCACCGAAACGGTACCGACGGGAACTTCGGCGCCGGGGACCGGGGGCACTTGCGCGGGGGACATCCGGTACATCGGGGAAGGCACGCTCGGCTTCTGGCACAGGCTTTACCAGGGCGAGAAGGGCCGCATCCAGTGGGGGATTCAATACTCCTACTTCTACAAAGTGGGATGGTCGGGTTCAGGCGGCGTAGCCGCTGGAGGGCCAGCGAACGCTCCGAAGGCCATCGACAACATGGTCTGGACCTCGTTCCGTTATTACATACCCTAGTGCAGGGTAGCGAAACGGATTGTAAGCAAGTGATGGGAGGGGCGCTCCGCATGGGACGCCCCTCCCTTGCTTTTTAGTCCCGGCCATGCCGGCGGCGATGTAATTCGTAGATTTTAAAAGAGTTATCTGGACAGCAAAGATATTTCGGAATTTTAACAGACTCTATGGGGATTGTAACAATCCTGTAATGGCAACCGGTCAGACTGTGATATCAGCGACCTAATCTCGAACCGCAGGAGAGCAATCTCATGAAGCGAATTGTCGGACTAGCAGTGGGTGTGCTTGCGCTCTGTGCCATCGTGCTGGCGGACAACGCCCTGTTGATTAACGGAGCGGGTGCGACGTTCCCCTATCCCATCTATTCGAAATGGTTTGACGTCTACCACACGAATAACCCCAAATTTCAATTCAATTACCAATCGGTGGGTTCCGGCGCCGGCATCAAGCAGGTAACCGAAGGAACGGTGGATTTCGGCGCGACCGACGGTCCGATGAACGACGACCAGCTCAAGGCTTTTCAGGATAAGCACAACGGCGTGAGTATCCTGCATTTCCCGACGGTCCTCGGTGCGGATGTGCCGACGTACAACATTCCGGGAGTGAGCAGCGCCCTGAATTTCACGCCGGAAGCACTGGCGGGAATTTTTCTGGGAAAGATTACCAAGTGGA
>Ga0210400_10001791_pt1 | contig 20961 bp, 15 predicted proteins | sample IncBWH26MmetaG_FD_155456 | JGI IMG/M metagenome (GOLD analysis project Ga0210400, IMG submission 155456) | Forest soil microbial communities from Barre Woods Harvard Forest LTER site, Petersham, Massachusetts, United States - Inc-BW-H-26-M | ecosystem: Environmental > Terrestrial > Soil >...
AGGGATTTTCCGGCTGGCCGCCGGCAATTAGCTCCGCCATCTTCTGGCCCTGATACGTGGCCATGGCGACGCCGTGTCCGGCATAGCCGACGGCGTAATACATGCCGTCGATCTGCCCGGCGTGGGGCATGATGTCAAAGGCGAAGTCGAGTGTGCCACCCCAGACATATTCCACTTTGGCGTCGCGCAGTTGGGGATAGACGTCGATCATGCCGCGGCGCAGGATTTCGGCGCTCCGCCGGATCGTCTGATCGTTCTCGGGGAAGAAGGCGGCGCGTCCGCCGAACAGCATGCGGCGGTCGGGTGTGAGCCGGTAGTAATAAAGAAAATTCTTCGAGTCGTAGATCATGCGATTGCGCGGGCTCAGTTCGTGCGCCAGCGCTTCCGGAAGAACTTCGGTCGTGATGATGAAGGAGCCAATGGGGATAAGTTTCTTCTGCAGGGCAGGAGTGGCCCTGCCGGTGTAGCCGCTCGTTCCAACGAAGACGTCGCGCGCCCACAACGAACCGCGCGAGGTGGTGATGCTCCAGCCCTGCTCGCCCTGGTGAGCGGAGCGGCCAATTCTTTGCACGCGGGCGTGCTCGAAGACTTCGGCACCAGCCTTCATCGCGGCGCCTGCCAGTCCGGCAACGTAGCGTGCGGGATTCAATCCTGCGCTGACTTCATCGACCATACCGCCGTAGTAAATGGACGATCCGATTTCAGTATTCAACTCAGTCTTCTGCACAACCCGCAGTTGGTGGTTGAACTCGCGCGCGATTACTTCCGCCTGGCGTGCGTAGTCGTCGAAATGCTTCTGCTTGCACGCGACTTCGAGGTGGCCGCGGCGCGAAAAGTCGCAGTCAATGGCTTCTTCGCGGATAATCTGCTCGACGCAATCGATGGTCTCGAGTGATGCTGCGTACATGCGGCGGGTGAGTTCGCGTCCGTACATGGAGATCAACTGGTTCACGCCCAGCTTCATGCCGGTCAACACCATGCCACCGTTGCGAGAACTGGCGCCCCAGCCAATCGTTTCGCCTTCCAGCACGGCCACTTTCGCTCCGCGTCTGGCGAGAGTCCGCGCCGCCGAGAGTCCGGTGAAACCGCCGCCTATGACGGCGACATCTACGCGCTCAGGCAGAGGACGTGAGGCGGACGCACTCGGTCTTTGGACCGTGGTAAGCCAGTAGTTCTGTTCTCGTAAGGCCATGATTGGTTTCCGTGAGTTCAAACGGTCGCGGGGACCGAGCATTCTAAATCATGGCAGGTCTTATCACGAACGCTCCTTGCGCGGAAAACAATGAAGTAACGGTAACTTGTGGACATGTACTTGGGGAAAATGCCCTCAGAGTTGTTGTCCACCTCGGTAACTTGCCGTGGTTACCGGGCCTGCCTAGTCTAGAGTAGTATGCCCTTGCGCTGCCTCCTGTTCTCGTCGAATGAAGAGATGGTCCAGCCGATCTGGCAGGTGCTCACCGATCTGGGCATCGAGGGCGAATACTGCCAGAACGCAGTGGATGCGGTAGAAAAGGTCACAACTCAGTTATTCCAAATCGTGATCACGGACTGGGCAGATCAGCCGGAAGCGGCTTTCCTGCTGAAGACGGCACGGGACCAAAAAGCGGCGCAGCGCCCCCTGACCCTGGCGATTGTGAATGACGATGCCAGGCCTCAGGCTTTACAGGCGGGCGCCAATTCGGTTCTGGTGAAACCGCTTCGTGCCGAACAGGTGCGGGACACCATGAGCACGGCATGTGAGTTGCTTCGCTCGAAGCTGCCATCCGTTGCGCAGCCAGCGCCGGGGACGAAAACTCCATCGGAGCTTCCGGCGAAAAATGCGATCGCCGCAGCGGCCGCCGCAGGTGCGCCTTCCTCGCGCGCCGCCGTGACCCCGGTGGTCGAGAAGGCTTTCCGGGCGGGAGAATTCCTGCAATCGTCAAGCCCAGCGCCCGGTGCGGAATTCGTCACGGAATGTGAGGTTCAGAAATCGTTGGAGCAAGCGGCACCTCAGGCAGTGGAAGCGCTCACGGAACTTGAGCCGATGGCCTCTGCGGTAGAGAGCCATCCAGTAATAGCACCGGTCGCCCCCCGGGAGGCCTTGACGGGCTGGGCAGCTTTGCAAGCCAGGCTTACGAGGCCAGTGCCTCAGCCTGCTGTGGAAGTTTCGACGAAGAGCGAATTGCTGTCATACAGTGAAAATCCGACTGCCACAGCACAGGCCACGCTTCACAACGAGAGTGAGGAGGCCCCGAAGCTCAAGCCTCACCAAGAGACGGAGCCTGAGTTCGCCTTATTTTCGTACATGCCCGGAGAATCACGAGAGGACGCAAAGCCAGCGGGCGCGCGACCGAAGCGCGACAAGATTCTTTTGCTCGTCGCGTTGGCAATGGTGTGCCTGGTTCTGGTGGCGGTTCCCCGATCACGCCAGAAGCTACAGAGACTTTCCCGCAACACGGTTCAGGCTGGACGGAAGTGGCTGAATCCCCAACCCGTTCAGGTGGCACCGGGGATAACGCAGCATGAGAGTTTTGGCCAGGCGGGCGATGAATACAAGCTTCCGGTCGCGGAAAATATCCCCGATGCAACTACAGATCCTTCGCAGATTCGCGTGGTTCCTGTGCTCGATCCGACTGCGAAACCGGCAAAGAGTTCGGACGCGGGCGGAGCACAACCGACTGCGGAAGGGACTGCGGCCAAGGATCAGAACGATCAAACCCAGGATGCACCACATGATGGCGCACAGATACCGAGTGCGGCGGATCAAGGCAAACAGCAGAATGCGTCGAGCGATGGGAGTGTGGCGGCCGCGCCGGGGGCAATTACTTCGACCGTTCAAGCTTCACCGAACCCTCCGGTGACACAAGGGGCTGGTCCGCAGCAGATGACGCAGGTAATTGCGCCACCGACGCAAGTTCCTCCTGTGCCTCGCGGACATTCGCCGGGCAGTTCCTCCGCGATTCCCTCGAGCCTGAGGTCGCAGACGGCTTCCATGACTCCCGAAGCCAGTGGGGCCAAGCCGGTCGAGGCTGCTATGTCATCCATTGAGCCGGTGAGTCTACCGGAGCCTGTGGCATGGGGACTACTGGCAGAGCCAGTGGATCCTGTTTATCCCGACTCGGCAAGGGCAAGCGAACAGCGCGGCAGCGTGGTTCTGCAGGTATTGATCGGGCGTGACGGAACCGTACAGGACGTAAAGTTCATGCAAGGGTCGCTGGTGTTTGCGCGAGCCGCCATCGAAGCCGTGAAGCAGTGGCGATTTAAGCCCTATGCCATGAACGGTAGGGCCGTGTCCGTTCAGAGCCTGATTACACTGAATTTCAAGCCTCCAGCCTCAAACTGAGTGACGAACTGAGGTCTGGATCGTCTTAAGTGTTGGGGTTATTGCCGGTATCCGGGGAAGTTACCGGTGAGTCAGGGCCCAGGTGCAGCCAACAGCCCCAAAAAGGCATCTACCAGATATAATGAGGACAAGCTCCTCAGGAAGTAACTCCTGTTTCGGAAACGAACAACTCGATGTCCATGAAAACAAAAGCTGCAATTCTGGTTTCGTCCTTTACCGTCTTGTTATTTGTGGTGGTGGGTTCGCTCGGAGGCGTACATGCCTCCTCGAATGACGGCTCCTACCGTCAAATGCAGGTCTACAGCGAAGTTCTGTCGCGCGTGCAAAGTGAGTACGTGGAAGATCCGAACATTCCTAAAGTGACGGATGGAGCGCTGCACGGCTTGGTGGAATCGCTAGACGCAAACTCCAGCTACTTGACGCCTGCGGCCTATAAGGCTTTCAAGGCTCACAAGTCGGAAGCCAAGGGAGAGATTGGGGCGACGGTCTCGAAACGCTTTGGGTACGCCGACGTAGTCTCGGTTCTGCCGGGGTCGCCGGCGGAGAAGGCCGGGATCGAAGCGACGGACATCTTCGAATCGATTGAGGGCCAGAGTACGCGAGACATGTCTCTGCCAGAGATTCGCGAAGCCTTGGCCGGGACGCCTGGGTCGACGGTAAATGTTTCTGTGGTACGGGCGCGTAAAGCTGAGCCGCAGAAAATGGTGATCACGCGTGACGTGGTGAGTATCCCACCGGTCTCGGACAGAATGCTGGAAGACGGCATCGGCTACGTGAAAGTGGACGCCCTGACCAAGGGCAAAGCGCAAGAGATTGCGAGCAAGATAAAATCGCTGGAAAAATCCGGAGCGAAGAAACTGGTTCTTGATCTGCGGAACGCGTCCGAGGGAGAAGAGAGCGAAGGCGTGGCCACGGCGAACGTCTTCCTGAACCACGGCACGATTACTTATTTGCAGGGGCAGAAGTTCCCGCGAGAAGCGTTCAACGCTGACCCGGCGAAGGCCGTCACTTCGCTTCCTGTGGCAGTGCTGGTAAACAAGGGGACGGCGGGCGCTGCCGAGGTAGTGGCAGCGGCAATCCTGGAGAATGCCCGCGGGGATGTAGTGGGTGACAAAACCTTCGGGGACGGATCGGTGCAGAAAACCATCGACCTGCCCGACGGGGGAGCGCTGATTCTCTCCGTGGCAAAATATTATTCGCCTAGCGGAAAGGCGATTCAGGAAACCGCGGTCACCCCCAACGTTCTGGTGGCCGACGAAGCGGACAATGTTTTGTCCGAGGATGAAGACCAGCAACCTTCCACCGCGGAACCAGAGCCTAAGCCGAAAAATATTCAGGATGATCAACTGCACAAGGCCATCGAGGTGCTGAAGAGCCGAGCAAGCTGAAGTATTGCGTTCTGATCTCATCGCGCACCGGAAGGTGCGCGATTTCTTTTTCACCATGCCCCTGCGAGCTTCCCTGGCGACTACCGAAGCGATGGACGCCCTGCTATTCTGAACCCATCTCGCCATGAAGTCGCTCTATGAAGATCTTCCTCCGGTGGAAATTGCCGGAACGAAGTTTGTGGGCCAGGTATTGTTCGGCCTGTTGGTGTTGGTTTCCGCCCTTGTGGGAGCGACCGCCGGACTGTTGCTGGTTTACACCACTGATTTACCCCAGGTAGAAGCGCTGGAAGCCTATCGCCCGAGTTCTATCACGGAGTTGTATGACGACCACGGCCGCGTGATTGGATCGTTTGCGCTGCAGCGGCGCGTGGTTGCGGGCTACGACGATTTTGCACCGGTGTTGCGGGACGCGCTGGTTTCCATCGAAGACAAAGATTTTTACAGGCACTCGGGAATCAATTTCTGGCGCATTGTGGGAGCAGCGTATCGCGATATCGAGTCCGGCGGCCGAGTACAAGGGGCGTCTACACTGACCATGCAGTTGGCCCGAAATCTTTTTCTCTCGCCCGACCGCTCCTTCCATCGCAAGGTACAAGAAGCGATGCTGGCGATTCAGATTGAGCGGCACTTCACCAAGCCACAAATTTTCACGCTGTATGCCAATCAGATTTTTCTGGGGCACGGCGTGTACGGCTTCGAGGCAGCATCGGAGTTCTATTTCAGCAAGCCGGCTCGAAAACTCACGCTGGCGGAGGCGGCGTTGCTGGCCGGTCTGCCCAAAGGGCCGGGGATATATTCGCCAATCAACCATCCCGACCGTGCCATGAAGCGTCGGAACCTGGTAATCAACGCGCTGCTCGAAGATGGAAAGATCACCGCTGCGCAGGCGGCTGATGCCAGGTTGCAGCCGGAGGGCTTGCACCTTCAACATGACCCCAACTCCCTGGCGCCTTATTTCGTTGAAGAGACGCGACGATACCTTGAGAACAAGTACGGCGCTGATCAGGTGCATGAAGGTGGACTAAAGGTGTACACGTCGCTGGATGTCGATCTGCAAAAGGCTGCAAATCAGGCTGTGTTCGATGGACTAGCGGCCTACGAGAGGTGGCATGGATGGAAGGGCCACCTGGAAAATGTAGTCACGGAGGGAAATGCAATCGATAAGTATCAGCATCCTGACTGGGATGACGAGCCGGAGGTGAATGGATATGTACACGCGATGGTGACTTCTTCTGGAGTTGGGATTGCAACTCTTAAGTTCGGGCGATACTCCGCTGCGATGGGACAAGCAGATGTGTCCTGGACGCAGGGCAAGATCCAGGAGTTGCTGCGAACCGGGGATATCTGCTACGTAAAAATTCTGTCGCTCAGTCCCAACGGCGCGGCGCGGGTAAGTCTGGAACAGGATTCCGGCGCGCAGGGAGCCTTAGTGGCGATCGACAATACGACCGGCGGAATCAACGCGATGGTCGGTGGACGCGACTTCAACGAATCCAAATTTGACCGCGCGACTCAGGCCTTGCGTCAGGTAGGATCGTCGTTCAAGCCATACGTCTACACCACCGTGATTGACCGTGGCGGGAGCCCGGACGACACGATTCTGGATGAGCCGGTAACTTTTGAAACGGGCTCCGGACCTTACTCGCCGCATAATTATGACGAGAAGTTTGAGGGGATTATCACGCTGCGGCGGGCTCTGGCGCAGTCGCGGAATATTCCGGCGCTGAAACTGGCCAGCAAGGTTGGCATCAAAACGGTAATTGAGTATGCAGAGCGCTTTGGAATCACCGCCAAGCTGCCGCCGTATCTGCCGGTTGCTCTGGGCTCGGCGGAAATTACGTTGATGGAACAAACCTCGGCGTACAGCGTTTTTCCGAATGATGGTGTGCGCGTCACTCCTCGCTACATCACCAAAGTGACTGACTACGAAGGACGAGTGCTGGAAGAAGACTTTCCCGAAGTGAAGGATGTGATCAGCGCACGCACAGCCCGAATCATGACCACGATGCTGCGAGAGGTAGTGCTGCACGGCACAGCGGTGGCGGCTGCGAAGTTGCCTTTCCCGGCTGGCGGGAAAACGGGTACTACCAATGACTTCACGGACGCGTGGTTCGTTGGTTTCTCCCCGACGATGACTTGTGGCGTGTGGATAGGATTTGACGAGAAGAAAACCTTGGGAGCAAAAGAAACAGGAGCGCACGCGGCGCTTCCTATCTGGATGAACTTTATGATCGGCGCCATGGCGGGAAAAGATCCCGGACAGTTCCAACCACCTCCGGAGATGTTAGGACCAGTACCGCAGAGAGTAGACACGCCGGACACAACGCCTGGGGCGGATGAAACGCATTAAAATCATTTGTGGGCATCAGCCTGTCGCATTTTTTAGCGTGTTCGCGATCCGTCCAAAGATAAATTCGCTATGAAGCTTTTCTTCCGCTTTGCGATGCTGGCGCTGGTTCTGGTGGTTGTAGCGTTGGTGTCCGCCGTGACGGCAATGCGATTCGCAATTCACGGCCAGGAGGTCGAGGTTCCTGTGCTGGTTGGGCTCACACCATCGGACGCGGGAAGTTCTGTTGCCGGTCTTGGATTGCAGATCGAAGTAGAGCGACAGTATTACAGCCCGCAAATCCCAGAAGGACGCATCATGACGCAGTTGCCTCTGCCGGGGGCGAAGGTACGTCGAGGATGGCTAGTGCGGGTGGCGGAGAGCCTGGGGCCGCAGCGAGTCGCGATTCCGGATGTAACAAAACAGAGCGAGCGCGCTGCAGAGTGGAACATCCGGAGGCGTGGAATCGACCTGGCTTCCACGGCGGAGATGCAGTTGCCGGGGACGCCTGCAGACCAGGTGCTGGCGCAGAGTCCTCCGGCGAACGCAAATCAGGTGGCAGCGCCGAAAACCAGCCTGCTGGTGACAGTTCCGGCCGATCCACCGGCCTACGTGATGCCGAGTTTTTTAGGGCAACCGTTGGGCAGCGCAAGCCGCACGCTGCAGGATGCGGGATTCCGGCTGGGCAACGTGAGCATCGCACCGCCTGCAACCAGCGAGGCTTCACCGATTAGTACCCCATCGATCACCGTTATCCCGCCTCAACCTTCTCCCGCGAGCATCATCGTCGTTCAAACGCCGGCAGCCGGGCAAAAAATTATTGCAGGTGCGGTGGTGAACTTCGAAGTACGGTAAGCGGCAATATGCCAGTCAAATCTTTTCCAGGATCGCTGCGAAGAATCCGTCGCAGGGGTGAATGCCGGGCAGCGTTCGCAGATAGGGTCCGCGCGTGAGAGAAGAGAGGTTAGGCCAGACTAGTTCTTCTTGCTGTTGAAGAGCCCGCAGCTCAACGGCACACTCGACCTGCCGGAACGCTGCGTCTCCCTCTAGAGCGGCCTCGACGACGTCGTCGTTTTCTTCTTTTTCCAGAGAACAAGTGGAATAGATGAGACGTCCACCCGCAGCGACTTGCGCCATGGCCGAACGGAGAATTGCGAGTTGGCGAACATGCAACTCGGAGAGATCTTTGGAAGTAAGCCGCCACTTGATTTCAGGGTTGCGTGACAGCGTGCCCGTGCCGGAGCAAGGCACGTCGGCGAGCACACGATCGAACTTTGAGGTAAAGGGAAGATTTCGCGCATCGGCAGCGATCACTTCGATTTTGTTGGCTGCAGCTTTGCCATCTGAATGGTGCGTTCGGACTAATCTTCGCAGCAGACGTGCGCGGTGAAGATGAAGATCGATGGCCGTAATTTTCGCGCTGGGATTCTTATCGGAGAGCGCAAGTGCTTTGCCTCCGGGAGCCGCACAACATTCCAGAATGCGCGTGCCGGTACCGACTAACGCTGCGACAAGTTGTGATCCCTCATCCTGAATCACGCACCGGCCCTCTCGGAAAGTGCGCGTCAGAGTGATGTCCCCGTGCCGAACGCGTCGCGCCGAAGCCAGCAGCGCACCTGCCGCCAGATCGATCCCTTCCAAGCGTAGCTGCTCTTCTGCTTGTGGATGGCGCAAACGAATGGCGGTTACAGGCACAGACTGATTGTGCCGGCAGATGTCCCGCGTCGCCTCGATCCCGTAAGCTCGAACCCAGCGTTCGACGAGCCACAGCGGATGCGCGCTGCTGGCAGCCAGCGCCTCGACAGAACCACTGCTGATCTCGGGCGGAGAAAGCTCAGACCCAGGCGAGCCGGCGGCAGCAAACTTACGCAACACAGCGTTCACGAATGAAGCGGCAGAACGCTTGCGGGCGCGCTTGACGAGTTCCACGCTTTCATTGGTTGCGGCTCGGGACGGAATGCGGCTGAGCCAGCGTATCTGATAAACAGCGAGCCGCAAAGCAGTGAGAACCTCGATATCGAGCTTGGAGAGTGCTTGTGCAGAAATCTGGGAGATTTGAGTATCAAGCAGCGATCGCCAACGGAGGACGCCCATCACCAATTCAGTTGTCAGCGAGTGATCGACGGTGGAGATCGAATCGTAGGCGCGGGAATGAAGCAACTCCGCTGCATAAGAAGACTCGCGTTCGACGCGGAGGAGGATATCAAAAGCAGCCGCACGGGCTGGGGACACTTGCTGCGATACCCGGGTCTTTGCTTTTGGTTTCACTAATGCCAGTATGAGGGATGACGCTGCTGCGCGGAAAGGAGTGGAGTCACTCTGTGCCGAGTCTCTCACCGGGCGCCGGACGATAGCCACGAATGAAGTCAGCCGCGGAAGTTCGCTTCTTGCCCTCCAGTTGCACTTGGAGGAGATCGAGTGCTGTGTTATCGCCGCATCCCACAAAAAGGTGTTCGCCGTCTACTTTCAGTTCGGCGGACGGCAACGCCTGATCGATCATCACCGCTTGCCAAACCTGCAGATTCTTGCCTCGAAATTTCGAATACGCGCCAGGCCAAGGTTGGAAGCCCCGCAAGCGATTCCGTATGTCGGTTGCGGGCCGGGAGAAATCGATGAGACCATCTTCTTTCTTGAGAATGGGAGCGAGAGTGGCTTGGGAGTCATCCTGCGGACGGGGATGAATCGTGCCGCTTTGCAGGCTCTCGAGAGTGGCGACCATAAGGTCCGCCCCCGAGGCCGCCAACTTCGGAGCCAGAGTCTCTGCCGTGTCATCGGGGGCGATGGGCAACTCCTGCTGCAGAAGAATATCGCCGGTATCGAGGCCGGCATCAATCTTCATCGTTGTGACTCCAGTGACGCTTTCTCCTCGCGCGATGGCCCACTGAATGGGCGCGGCGCCGCGATACTTCGGTAATAGCGAAGCGTGCAGGTTGATGTTGCCGAGAGGAGGGAGATCGAGCATCCACTGTGGGATGATGCGGCCATAACCGACGACGATGATGGCGTCGGGTTTCAGAGCCGCGAGTTGAGCACGGAATTCGGCGTTGTTCTTGATGGCTTCCGGCTGCGAGAGCGGTAATTCCAACTGCAATGCACGCTCCTTGACTGGAGAGTGAATAAGCTCGAGGCCGCGTCCTTTCGGCCGGTCCGGCTGCGTGACCACGAGGTGGATGCGGAAACCCGCGGCGGCCAGTCTGTCGAGCACAGGCACAGCAAAGCGAGGCGTGCCGCAGAAAACGAGACTAAGAGAATCAGGCATTGGGCAATTGAGTAGTTGGGGAATTGAGCAATTGAACGGCACCCCCAACGCGGGCGCAAACTACTCAATTACAAAATTACCCAATTACAAAATTTTCTACCATTCTCCCGCTTTGACCAGCTTGCGAATCTTACGCTTGATCAGGTCGCGCTTGAGCGCGCTGATGTGGCTGATGTAGAGCTTGCCATTCAGGTGGTCGGTCTCATGCTGAAAGGCGCGGGCGAGCAAGTCGTCGCCGGTCTTCTCAAAAAACTTGCCTGTCAAATCCTGGGCGCGAATGGTGGCAACCTGAGCGCGGCTGACATTCTCGCGGAAATCGGGGATGCTGAGGCATCCTTCGCTTTGGCTGTGTCGACCTTCTTTGTGAATCACTTCGGGGTTGATCAGGACAAGTCTAGCGTCGGGGTCCTCTTTGAATGTGACGTCCACCACGGCGATGCGCCGCGAGATTCCGATCTGCGGCGCGGCGAGGCCCACGCCCCGGGCGGCATACATCGACTCGAACATGTCCTCGACCAGTTTCTTCAGTTCTTCATCGAAGACCGTAACTTTTTCGGCGGGTTTTTCAAGGACGGGATTTCCAAACTTCACGATCGGATAAATCATCAATAGTCTTCCAGTTGTTGGCGATAACCGTGAAAGTTGCGCAGGGTTTCCCCCATGGAGTCACCGCCGAATTTGTCGAGGGCGCACCGGCCCAGAGTAAGTGCGACCATGGCTTCCGCCGCGACCCCTGCGGCCGGCACCACACAAACGTCGGAGCGCTCATAAGCAGCGCTGACCGGTTCGCGGGTAGCGAAGTCCACGGACTGCAGCGGACGTCGCAACGTGGAGATGGGCTTCAGGTAGCCGCGCACACGGATCTCTTCGCCGTTGGAAACGCCACCTTCAATGCCGCCAGCGTTGTTGCGTGTGCGGGTAAATCCTGTAAAGTTCGCGAGCTTGCCGTAGCCGATTTCGTCATGCACGGCAGAACCGGGAGAAGCCGCGGCGGCAACACCCGAGCCAATTTCCACGGCCTTCACCGCCTGCAAGGACATCACGGCGGCAGCCAGCAAGGCATCCAGCCGCTCGTCCCATTGCGCGTAGGTTCCGAGGCCAGGTGGAACACCATGGGCCACAACCTCGAAAACTCCCCCAACCGAGTCGCCGGTCCTGAGAACCTTATCGATTTCGTCTTTCATACGTTGCTGGATTTCGGCATCTGCACAATTCAGCAAGATTTCTTCCTGCTGATAAAGCCCCAGAATCTGTTCCCAGGGAACTTGACTCTGCAGTGGCACATTTCCCACCGCGACAACATGGCTGAGAACGTCGATGCCGAGCTCGCGCAGAAAAACTTTGGCGACTGCTCCCACCGCAACTCGAGCGGCTGACTCCCGAGCCGACGCACGCTCCAAGACATAGCGAGCTTCAGGGAAATTGTATTTCAAAGCGCCAGCCAAATCGGCGTGTCCGGGCCTGGGAGACGCGACCCTCTTGTGCCGGGCGGGATCACCTTCCGCAACGGGCAGAGCCTCCTGCCAGTTTTTCCAATCTCGGTTCTCGAGTTGGATTGAAATCGGCGACCCAATCGTCATCCCATGACGGACGCCGGACAGGATATGGGCAGTGTCCCGCTCAATCCTCATTCGCCCGCCGCGGCCATAGCCCTGCTGCCGCCGCCAGAGTTCACGGTCGAGAAATGCCTGATCCACCTTCAGCCCTGCAGGCAATCCCGAAAGGAAGGCAACCAAGGCCTCGCCATGAGATTCCCCGGCCGTGAAATAGCGCAGCATAAGTGCTCGATTCTACCTGATGCGGCATTCCTATGCAGTCATCGCTGGCAGAATAACTTGCACCATTTGCGAACAAGTTGGCGCTGCTGCGGATTTTCACAAGCACGACAGCATGGATGATTGCTACAATGGAAAACATTCCAGCTATTTCTAGCAGGGCTCCCTTCAGAGTCTGCGACGCTTCGCAAGTTTTCTGGCCAAACAACGAAGGAGGAGCTGTGTGCCCCCACTCACAGATGTCTCGACGCATGACTTGCCACGTCCGGAACCAACGCAGCCATCGCAACAGCGGACGCTAACCGGTCGCGAGCAGGAAGTCTTGAAGCTGCTGGCGGAAGGAAAAACGGTGCGTGCGGCGGCAATGACCCTGGGTTTGAGCAGCAAGACGGTAGATTGCCACAAGTTTAACTTGATGCGGAAGCTCGGCATCCACAAACGAGCGGAACTCGTAATGTGGGCGATTCAAAAGAGAGTCGTAAAGATTTCCCCAGCCCCTTAGCGTCACCGCACCGCAGACGCAGCGGCGAGCTCCGCGAGGCTATGCACCTGCAAATCCGGACGCGCTTCGACTGCTTTTACCGCACCGACACCGCTTCTGGCCGATGGGCGATTGACCCACACCGTCGCCAACCCAAGCGACTGCGCGGGAATCACGTCATGATAAAGGCTTTGCCCGACGTGCAGGACACGATGCGCCGGCGTGCCAATACGGCTCAACGCTAGTTCGAATATCTTGAGTGACGGCTTGTAAGCTCGAGCCTGCCCGGCGGTAATGATCTGGTCGAAGTTCACTCCGAGCTGAGGCCGCGTGTCCGCGAAGAGATCGTCGTCCACGTTGGATATGATGGCCAGTCGAAAACGCTTCTGAAGTTCGCGGAGTGCGTCTACCGTGTCAGGCCAAGGCGTCCAGTCCTTGAGAGACTCGGCTAGAGAGCGGGCTTCGGCGCCGGTAGGTGTAAATCCAAATCGGTCTCCGAACTGTCGCACGACAGACTGAAGAACCTCGTGATACGAGCGATACTCTCCCTGCTCAGCACTGGCTTCAAAATCTCCATAGCACTTCAGGATGGTGGCATCGTCTGTACCGTGCCCGTGCGCTGCCAGGACGGTGTGCAGGCAGCGGAGGATCCCTTCTTCCCAGTTGACGAGAGTGCCGTAACAATCGAAGGTGAGAATCTCGAATCGGCTGAAGTCAAGCATGTTGCGATAACGGACTTTCTCCCCACGCACCCTCGCCACGACCCCGAAGAAAAACGACCGCGCGCGGTCTGCGGATGGTAGTGATCTGAAATAATGTACAGCAGGAACTACTGCTGCACCTCGATTGCCTGCCTGAGTTGGAACGTAACCACAGACTCTGCCGGCAGAACAATTTCCTTGTTTCCGGTGAAAGCTGCGCCCGCTCCACCGGCGCCGCCGCCCGCCACCAGCCCAATCGCCGCACCCTTCCCGCCCCCGGCTATTCCGCCGATAATTCCACCCAGAGCGGCGCCGCCGCCGGCCATAATCCCCGTACGCTTGCCTTTCCCCTTGATGGAGAAAGAACGGGCAGATGCGTGGACCGGAACGTCGGCACCGTTCACATTGATGGAGTCGAGCCGAATCTCCAGAACTGCCCCTCCGGCAAACTTTCCGAGCGGCTTGGCATCCACCACCGTCCCACTGATGCTCGTTCCCTTTGGGATAGCCACGACATTTTCCTCCACAACATCTTTGGCAGTAGTTCCGGTGAACTTTTGCCCAGACTCGCTCAACTTGGAGCCAAGGGAAGATCCCAAGCTAACGGTGATCGAGGTTCCGGAGGGCACCACCAGCGGTGGTTTAGGAGCTTCCTGTTTCTGGGTGTTATTCGCGTCGGTGGCAGTATTCGCACTACTCGCGCCGCTGGTGTTGTCGGCGCTGTTGGCACTGCTGGCACTATTCGGGCTGTCTGAGGTTTTTTTCGTGCAACTAAGAGTGGCGAGGGCAAGACCAAAACTGAGCGTGAGAAGTATCAAACGCGAGCGCATAGCTCCCTCCATCGTGGTCATTTCTAAATTTAACTGCGATGGGGTCGGGGTCGCAATCCCCTGGCGCTATAAGTCCAATCTGGCGCTTCGAAACCAGGGAACTAGGATTCAAGACCGGGGAGCGTGGGAGATTTTTCCCGCGGCTCAATGACCCGCTCTGCTTCCACCTCATCCACAGGTGAAGAATCATCTGGAGGAAGAGGAACCTTGGGTGTAAGAAATTTCGCGCTATTCAGCAGCGGACGTCCCAGCGAGGCGTTATAACTGGTCCACGGACTTTCCAGGTCAGCCTCGCGCTCAAATTGAGCGCGCATAGCCTCCATCTTCGAATCCAGGTCGTCCATGTAATGCAAGAGAAGCGCTTCAGGAAACATTGGCAACTTCGGCGAACCGAATTCGTATTCGCCATGGTGGCTGATAATGAGGTGTTCGAGCAGAATTTTGAGCTCAGCAGGGAAGTCTGGAAGCAACGCAAGTTTGGCCTGCAGCATTTCAAGTTCGATGATCATGTGCCCGAGCAATTGGCCGCGGGTGGTATAGGAAAACGAGCGATTGTAGGCAAGCTCGTGAATCTTGCCAATGTCATGGAGAAAAACTCCAGTCAGCACCAGGTCGCGATTGACCTGAGGATAGTTTCGGCAGATGAGGTCACAAGATCGACACAGCGAAACCACGTGGTCCAGGAGGCCACCGATATACGCATGGTGCAAGGTCTTGGCCGCGGGAGCGTTGCGGTATGCCGCGGCTATTTCCGGGTCTGCCATGAATGCTTGCACCAGCGCCTTGAGATGAATGTTCTGAAATGAAAAAACAAAATCGGTGAGCGCTTGCCAGAGCTCGTCAATGTCTCTCGTAGTCTTGGGAAGATAATCGGCGAATTCAATTTCCGAGTCACCCAGCTTTCGCAGCTTGTGGATGGTGAGCTGGAAGCGGTTCTTATACTTATTGACCAGCCCCTTGATCTTTAGGAAGTCATCCTGCTCGAAGGCATTGAGCACTTCTTCCACGTTGTCCCACATCTTGGCTTCGAGCTGTCCGCTGCGATCGCCAAGAGTTAAAGCGAGGTAGGGCTCACCGGTTTTCTTGGGCTTGATTTGCTTGGCGACAACGACAAAGTTGGACGTGATGATCTTGTTTTCGTGGCGCGTACATTCGCTGATGTAAAAATCCTTCATCTCCTCATGAGTGTAAATCAGAAAGCGGGACGATAGCGAAAGTCCGCCGAGAGGAAACGCGCTTTAACTAAAGTATGCCGAGAACCTTCTTTTTCTTCTTCTTCAGATTCTTGGCTTCGGTCGCCTTGGCCGCCGTGGTTTCAATGGGCTTGGTCTGGTTGGGGCTGGCGCCAGAATCGGCGTAACCTTCCTTGATGTCGATGTAAGCCTCTTCGCGCAGCTTCGTCAGATAGGCGCGGAGGGCGGGTTGCAGCTTTTCGTAGTACAAGGCGTCCTGGATCTTTGGCCCAACGTCTTTCATGGCCGGAATACCTGCCATCTGGTGATCGGTAACTTTCAAAATCACATAACCCTGCTTGGTGCGGATCACGTCGGTGAGCTCACCGGACTTCATGGCAAATGTTCTGTCTTCAAGCTCTTTGGCCAGGGTGCCGCGCTTGAAGATACCCAGGTCGCCTCCCTGCGCCGCCGAAGGCCCAGCCGATTCTTTTGTTGCTACATCTTCAAATTTCGCTCCCGCACGGATTTGTTTGAGCAGATCGTTGGCCTTTGCTTCGGCGGCGGCAAGTGCTTGTTCCGCCTGTTGCGCATCCTGTTCCTTCTTGGCGGTTGCCGCGTCCGCGGCACTGGGATCAGCCGCAGCGCCCTCAGCCGGATTGTCAGCCTTTGGCTTGTCGGCCGGCTTCGCCGGGGCGATCAGAATCTCGCTCAACCGGATGGTTTCCGGCTGCTCCATCTCATTCTTGTGCTCTTCGTAAAATTTCTGCTGTTCGTCGGTGGTGATGCTGAGGTGCGAACCTACTTCTTCGCCGATTACTTTCTGGGTCACAATCTGGTTGCGCATGTTCTGCTTGAAATCTTCATAGGAAATGCCTTGCGCGGTAGCAGCCTTTTCCAGCTCCTCCATCGTCTCCAGCTTCATCTCCTTGCGCATCTGGTCAAGACGCTTGATCAGGTCCGTGTCGCCGGTGATTCCGAGGTCTTTGCCTTTTTCCAGCAGAAGCTGCTGGTCGATCAGATCGCGCAGGACATCTTTTTCGCGCTGCGCGAAGAGCTTGTCCGCATTGGCTGCATCCTGTTGTTTGACGTCGTCTTTCAGCTGGTCCTTGCTACGTTGGAACTCCGACGTGGTAATAATCTGGCTGTTCACGCGCGCCACAATTTCTTCGACGACTTGACCCGAAGCGAAGGCCGGCAAACATGCCATGCCCGTAAGTACGAGAAGCAGTTTCTTCATAAGATTTTCGGAGGGCCACGCCGCTGCCTGGGCTTGCGGGCGAAAGTGGGTTATGGCCTTTGCCATATTTTACTACTTCATGGCGACGAACTGCCGTCCGCTATTCGTGCCCTATCAGTGGGTTGATGCGGCACTGCTTTTGATAGGTTGCCACTACCGCCTAGGCGTCCCGCACAAAGACCAACGCCGTCATATCATCTGGGACCAGCGGTTGGCAGGTGAACTCGCCGACGGCGTTCAAGACGGACGCCGCCACGGTTTGGGCCTTCTGCGAAGGCTCGGCCTGCAAGCGTTCCTGTACGCGCTCCAAGCCGAATTCCTGATCCTCAGCTTTGTCGCTCTTGCACCTTCCCTCAACCACGCCCCGGGAAACCAGGAGAAGCACTGCGCCGTTCGCCAATCCAACCGTGGGAGCGTCGCAGGTGGCATGGGAGAACAACCCGAGCGGCAACCCGGTGGAAACGAGTTCGATGATTCCGCTGCTATCGCGCATTAGTCCGGGTATATGCCCGGCATTGGTGTAGCAAAGCGTGCCAAATTTTTCGTGATAACAACCGAGGAACGCGGGGCATGAAATAACACCCCCTGCGGCTTCCATCAATCCGAGGTTCAGCCGATGACAAAGCTCGATCATGGCTTCCGCTTCGTTGAAGTCGGCTCGCGAAAACAATTCGATTCCAAGCTTGCGGAACATTTCTGTCGCCACCGAAAGGACTTTCTGATTATTTTCCCGGCGCCCGGCAACGTCGAGCAGGCCAAACAGTATCCGTTCCGGGCCGACCCGCAAAGAGTCGTAGAAATCCCCAGCGACGCGCTTGCCGTAGGTCGAAGCCGCAATCTCCGCGCCTGCAATTTTGGGAAAATCGTCCGCCACGGGTTCCGAGGAAGGCGGCGGTTCGTGGACACTGCGGTGGAAGAGGGCACGCATTCGACGCGGAGTCTCTAAAATCCGAACTTAGCACAACTGCCGACGGCGGGCAAATGAGGGCCGGTCAGATTTGGGAATGCTTGCTGTTAGTTGCCGTATTTATCGCCGAGATACTTGGCGAGGTCGGATTCAAGCTGGCCGTAGTCGGAGTGGATGGTCGCACGCAATGCGGCTTCGGTGGAACTGCCCTCGCTGAGGCGTTGCAGAATCCGCTGTATGTCACCCATGCCATAAGAGTCATTGATGTAGGAAACCGCAGCCAGCGATTCCGCGTAAGCCACATAAGCCCCCGTGCCAGAGAAGCGCATGAAACTTCCTTCCAGCACATTCAGCGGGATATTGCGTTGCGACTTGAAGAGTTCAGCCAATTGGCGGCCATCGCTGCCTAAAGATTTCGGCTCCAGAAGCTGCGCGATGCCCTCGTGCAGCCAAGACGGACAGCGGCCCGCGGAAAGCTGGCGAATGAAGGTATGGGCCAGTTCGTGTTTCAAGACCCGTGCCAACTCGGGCGTCAGTGAACCCAGGCCGCTGATGGGAATGCGCAGCTTCCCGTCGTTAAGTGCTCCGGACCAGGACGGCGCACGCGTAACATCGAAGAAGGCTTGCTCAGTGTAGAGCGTCACTAAAATATTGTCGCGCGGAGGCGATCCCAAGTCGCGAGACAGATCGTCGTAGTCGGCTTCGAGCGCGGCCAGGATTTGTCCGCGAAATGCTTCGGATGTCTGCTTACCCTCATAGTGCAGAACGAAATGGCTGCTTTCGCGCTGGGCGAAATCAGTCTCGACGTTTTGTTCGCGCTGCGCTTTGTCCAAATATTGCTGGACCGCCGGATCGGGACGCAATTCGAGTGAATGCTTCCAGGAAGCCACAGCGTCCTTGGTGCGGTCGGAAGCCTGCTGCGCGTATCCAAGGACGGCGTAGGCATCCGCCGAATCGGGCGCAGCGCTCACCGCCCGCTGGGCATACGCCTGAGCCTGCGAGGGCTTTCCAGTGCGAACCAGCAGGGCCGCATAATAAATGAGAACCGTGGCGTTTTCCGGCTGGAAGCGAAGTGCGCTATCGAAGTAACGGCGCGCTTGATCGATGTTCCCGTGGTCAAATTCACATTTTCCGGCAATAAAGTTGGCCGTAGCACTCAACTCGGCATGTCCTTTGCCTTCAAGTTTTGCCAGAGCTTCTGGGTCAACTTTCCCCTCCTTAACGATCGTATTGGGAAGGTCACCCTCGTTCGCCAGGCTGTCAATCGGATTAAACGCAGGAAGGTCTGCATTCTTGACGCCGCCGGCGTCACTGTGGAGCACGGGCATACCGCCTGCTTCGACACGCTCTACCGAATTCTTTGGAATGGCATAAGTGTCATCGCCGATCTCGTATTCATAACGGCCACCGTTTTCGCGAACATGATCGGCGACAATGGTACGGCCATTCTTTAAATGGATCGTGTCAGCCGCCGCAGCTGCAGCGGCGAGCACCACCAACATCACTGCGAATATAGTGACACGAAGCCTCATTCAAGCGCATTCTAGCAATCGTGGGCGCTCATACCTACGTGACCAAAGTGCTGGCAGCACTGTGCAGATTCGGCTCGGGGCTTGCCGTTTACCTGCCCGTTTTGTTGTACGCAGCACCCCAGCAAGCAAAAGCAACGCCCTCGCAGATGCACCAACCCGGACCGGCGGAATCGCTCTACCTGCAACTCAGCAGCATTGGACTGGACTCCAAGCGTGTTTTCAAAGTTCGCGACAGTTCGCTGGACCGCCCAGGAATCCACATCACGCTCGAAGATGGCACAATTGCCTTCACGCAAGACGTGCTCGGAAGAATCACCGGGGCCTTTTTTGAGGGCGATGGAGAGCTGCTGCTGGTCCCTCCCAACGACGTGGAACGGAAGTCAATGAGCCTGTTCACCGGGATGGCGATTCTGGAGGAGAGATTTTCAACCGCGTACTTCCGTTTCAACGACAACACCACTGCTGAATTGCAGCCTGGCCTTCGAGAACCGGAGGATGCACAAGGTTTTGTCACACGATGGAATGAAACGGCGCGCAACCTCGCACCAGCGGATGCCATGCGATTGCTGGCAACCTTCACCAAAATGCTTCCTTTCACGGAACCCGCGAGCCCTGCGGATTCGGCAAACCCAAAGAAATCAGATCCCGATGATCGCCTGTTGCACGCCCGGTTGCAGGGCAATACTCTGGGCGTCTTCGACATTCTTTTCGACTCTGCCGCCGGAGAACAAGTCGAGGCCGGACAGCCTAAGACCGCAGAAAACGGGACGGTTTATTACAACGTCTGGACTTCATTCTCTGCCGGAGACGCTGAAAGATCCCATGCCGCTCTTGGAGAAACCTCCCAGACTCTGCCCGCGGAGACCCAGGTCCGCGAAGATGCGATTTCAGTGCGTAGCTACGTCATCGATGCGCAAGTGAAACCACCCAAGGAACTCGATGCGGAAGTGAAGCTGAATCTCGAGGTGTCGCAGGACGGATCGCGTTTTTTGGTATTCGAATTGTCACGCTTCTTGAAAATTCAAACCGTGGAAGAGGATGGCCACGCGGTCGAGTTCATCCAGAATCCCGCGGTAGAAGGGACGCGTCTGGCGCGCAGCGGCAATGACCTCGTGGCTGTCATTCTGGCTGAACCGGCCCGCAAGGGACAAAAGATCACCCTGCACTTCGTCTACGGTGGAGAAGTGTTGGCCGAAGCCGGTAAGGGTCTGCTTTACGTGGGTGCGCGTGGGACGTGGTATCCCAACCGCGGCCTCGCCATGTCCGATTTCGATCTTACCTTTCACTATCCGCCAGGCTGGATACTGGTGGCCACGGGCAAGCCTGTTCCTGTCCAGGGTTCATCCGCGTCACCATCGCGTTCTCCAGCGCAGAGCGCCGAGGGGACGCAAGTCAGTCGTTGGATTTCGGAACGCCCCATCCCAGTCGCCGGTTTTGATCTTGGAAAATATGTCCGAGTCGCCGCACAAGCAGGGAATGTGAACGTAGAAACCTATGCCACCATTGGGGTGGAACGGGACTTCCCCAGTCCTGCGCCGCAGATGCAGGCGGACCCTGAGCCGTCGGTGGTGGGGAAGCATGCTCCACTCGTGATTACTCCGTCCCCACCATCCCCGGCGCGGAACGCCGCCGTGGTAGCGGAATCGACAGCTCGCGCCATTCGCTTCTATACAGAACGCTTCGGTCCGTACCCCTATAGCAAACTAGCTTTGACGCAACTACCGGGCCGCGAGAGCCAGGGATGGCCCGGATTAATCTTCCTGTCTTCGTACGCGTTCCTGACGCGAGAAGAGCGTCAGGATCTCCACATGAATCCTTCGCGCGAATTGATTGATCAACAAGTTCCAGCTCACGAGGCCGCGCACCAATGGTGGGGGGACCTTATCACGTGGAGGACCTATCACGATCAGTGGTTTTCCGAAGGGCTAGCCAACTATTGCTCGTTAATGATTTTGCAGGAGAGGAATCCAGAAGGCTTTCGGCAGATCCTCGAAGAGTATCGACAAGGCTTGGTTGAGAAAGGCAAAG
>Ga0210400_10001792_pt1 | contig 20951 bp, 23 predicted proteins | sample IncBWH26MmetaG_FD_155456 | JGI IMG/M metagenome (GOLD analysis project Ga0210400, IMG submission 155456) | Forest soil microbial communities from Barre Woods Harvard Forest LTER site, Petersham, Massachusetts, United States - Inc-BW-H-26-M | ecosystem: Environmental > Terrestrial > Soil >...
TGGCGCCCTGGCCGAAAAGCGCACATAGCCGGCCCAGCAATGCGCCTTGTTCGCGCCACGCGACAGGTGCGATAGGGTGCCATCCTGTTCTCAGCCATCGCCGAGGCCTGCATGATCCGGTCAGCCGCTCTACTTGCTGTCTTTGTTCTGCTGATACCGGTCGCGGTTCGGGCGGCGGATACGGCCGCGGGCCAGGCGGCCTATGCCAGATGCAAGATCTGCCACACCCTGGAGGCCGGCGGGCGGAGCCCGGTCGGGCCCAATCTGCATGGGGTTTTCGGGCGCAAGGCCGGCACGCTCGAGGGGTACAGCTATTCCGCGGCGATGAAAAATTCCGGCATCGTCTGGGACGACGAGACGTTGGCCAAGTATTTGCGCGATCCGCGAGGGTCGATGCCCGGCAACAAGATGGCCTTCCCCGGCATCAAGAACGACGCGGAAATGGCAAACCTGCTTGCCTATCTGCACCAGGCGACGCAATAGCCGAGTCCGAGACCGGCAGAGCCATGGCCGAGGCGACCATCATCGACGGCAAGGCGATCGCCGCCAGGCTGCGGGAGCGCGTCGCAGCGGCCGCCGCGAAACTGCGCGACGAGCACGGGATCGCGGCCGGGCTCGCCGCGGTGCTGGTTGGCGACGACCCGGCAAGCCAAGTCTATGTCCGCAACAAGGGCCGCGCCTGCGCCACTGCCGGCCTCGCCTCTTTCGAGTATCGCCTGCCGGCCGATGCCCCGTTTCCGGCGATCCTCGATCTGGTAGGAAAGCTCAATGCCGACGTGCGGGTCGACGGCATCCTCGTCCAGCTGCCATTGCCGTCCGGCATCGATCCGCAGCGGGTGATCGCGGCGATCGACCCGGCCAAGGACGTCGACGGGTTTCATCCGGTCAATGTCGGCCGGCTGTGGAGCGGCGAGCCGGGGCTGGTTCCGTGCACGCCGCAGGGCATTCTGCTGCTGCTGCGCGCGGCAAATGCGCAGCTCGCGGGGGCAGAGGCGGTCGTGCTGGGGCGCTCGTCGATCGTCGGCCGACCGGTTGCGGCCCTGCTGCTCGCCGCCGATTGCACAGTCACGGTGGTCCACTCGAAAAGCCGCGACCTCCCCGCGACTTGCCGGCGCGCCGACATCGTCGTCGCCGCCCTTGGCCGGCCGCGAATGGTCAAGGGCGATTGGCTCAAGCCGGGCGCGACGGTCATCGATGTCGGCATCAACCGCGTGACGACCCAGGGTGCCGTTCAGCTGGTCGGCGATGTCGATTTCGCGACCGCGCGGCGGGTGGCCGGCGCGATCACGCCGGTTCCCGGCGGGGTCGGACCGATGACGATCGCCTGCCTGTTGCGCAACACGCTGATGGCGGCCTGCCGGAGGCGCGGATTGCCCGATCCGGAGGCATTGTCCGCCGACGTCATAAAAGTCTGATTTTCTCGCGGGAACCGCGACCAAGTAATGCTTGTTCTACCCTTGACCATCCTGGAAAGGGAGTCCCCGGGTCATGATGAAGACTGTGATAAGCTTGGCATTCGCGGCTGCTTGCGTGGCAGTGGTGCCCTCGGCAAACGCGCAAATCGTTCAAAACGAGCTCGTGACAAACGGGCCGCAGGCCAGCCGCGGCGATTTTGGCGACTGGTCGGCACGCCGGAACGTCATCGAGAGCCGTCACTACGACCGGCTGCTGCAGACCAGCGCCGGCTTCCGCCACGCGCGGATGCGCCGGGAATGCGGCCCGATCAGCGATCCGCAGCTGCGCTCCAGCTGCCTGGCGAGCTTCAACCAGTATGAGCCTTACGTCGGCTCGAGCATGCCGCCGCGCCGCCTGCGCACGGCCCCGGCTGCCGGCTACTAAGCCTCAGCCTACGGTCAGTTGAGAAGAGGCCGCCTTCGGGCGGCCTCTTTTCATGACCGAACCCAGCACGTAGCGCTCGATCGCCCTTGCTTAAGGCCGGCCGCTCCCGTTGAGCGTCAGGACATCGATGCCGTCCTGCGACGCGACGATGACGGCCGAGGCGCGGCCGACGAACAGACCGTTCTCGACGACGCCGACAATCGAGTTGATCCGCTGTTCGGTTTCCGGCGGGTCGCCGATCGGGCCGAGCAGGCAGTCGAGGATGAAATTGCCGCCGTCTGTGACAAAGGTGTGTCCGGAGGCGGCGCGGCGCAATTCGGGGCGGCTGCCAAGCCTTTCGAGGGCGCCGGCTGTTACCTGCCAGCCGAACTGCGCGACCTCGACCGGCAACGGTCCGGTCTCGCCGAGCCGATCGACCAGCTTGTCAGCATCGACGATCACGATGAACCGGCTGCTGGCGGCGGCGACGATCTTCTCGCGCAACAAGGCGCCGCCACGGCCCTTGATCAGATCGAGCGTGGTGCGCTGCACTTCGTCAGCGCCGTCGATCGCAAGGTCGATCCGCCGATGCTCGGCAAAGCTCGCCAACGGGATGCCGAGCTGGCGCGCCTGCGCCGCTGTTCGCTCCGAAGTGGGGACCGCGACGATTGCGAGACCCTGGGCAACGCGGGCTGCCAACTCCGCGACGAAGAAGGCGGCGGTCGAGCCGGTGCCGAGCCCGAGCACCATCCCGTTTTCGACAAAATCGAGGGCTCGTTCGGCGGCGGCGCGTTTCAGACGGTCGCGATCCTCCATCAGCCACCGCCTTGCGCCGGCGGCGCCGAATGGCGGATCGCGGCAATCGCAGCGCCATAATCGGAGGCTCCGAAAACCGCCGTCCCGGCGACGATCGCGGTCGCCCCGGCATCGATCGCCCGCCAGGCATTATCGCCGCTGAGTCCGCCATCGACCTCGATGATCGGGTCCAGCCCGCGCTCGTCGCATAGCCGCCGCAACGCGCGGATCTTCGGCAGGACCGACGGCAAAAACCTCTGTCCGCCAAACCCCGGATTTACCGTCATCAGCAGCACGATATCGCAGAGATCGAGGACTTCCTCGATCATCACGAGCGGGGTTGCCGGGTTCAGCACGGTGCCCGCGACCTTGCCGAGGTCGCGGATCTGGGAAAGGGTGCGGTGCAGGTGGATCGTCGCGCTCGGCTCGCAATGGACCAGCAAATGGTCGGCGCCGGCATGGGCGAACGCGTCGAGGCAGCGCTCGGGCTCAACGATCATCAGATGCACATCGAGCGGCTTTGCGGTCGCGTGCCGCAATGCCCGCACGACCACCGGCCCGATCGTCAGGTTCGGGACAAAGCGGCCATCCATCACATCGACATGGATCCAATCGGCGCCGGCGGCTTCAGCGGCCTGGACCTCCTCGCCGAGCCGCGCGAAATCGGCGGAGAGGATTGATGGCGCGACAATAATCGGCCTGTTCATGGTCGTGTCACCCGGGGCAGCTCGGTACGCTACGCTATCGGGCGCCACTGCCGGCCGCTGCGCCACAGCAGCTGCTCGGCGGCGTCGGGCCCGGCGGTGCCCGCAGTGTAGAACTCAAGCGGCACGCTCTTGTCCGAGCGCCACACATCAAGGATCGGCTGCACCACCGCCCAGCCGGCTTCGACACTGTCGGCGCGCTGAAACAGGATCGGGTCGCCGATCATGCAGTCGTAGACCAGGGTCTCGTAGCCGGTGCTCGGCTCAGTGTTGAAGTAGTCGCGGTAGCGAAAATCCATTCGAACCGCGCCGAGATGGATGTCGGGGCCCGGCCGCTTGGCGCCGAATTGCAGCGAAATCCCCTCGTCCGGCTGAATCTGCATGACGAGCACGTTGGGGGTCAGCGTCTCGACCGGCGTGTCGCGGAACAGCGCGAACGGCACCTGCTTGAACTGGATCGCGATCTCGGTCGTGCGGCGGGTCAGCGCCTTGCCGGTACGCATATAGAACGGCACGCCGGCCCAGCGCCAATTGTCGATGCCGAGGCGCAGCGCGACATAGGTTTCGGTCATGCTGCCCGGCGCGACGCCCTCCGCCTCGCGATAGGCCTTGACCGGAACGCCGCGCACGACGCCGGCGGTATATTGCCCGCGCACCACGTTGCGGCGCACATCGTTGTCGTCGAGCGGAAGCACCGCCTCCAGCACCTTGTCCTTTTCGGTCCGCACCGCGTCGGCGGCAAAGGAGTTGGGCGGCTCCATCGCGGTCAGGCTCAACAGCTGAAAGACATGGTTCGGCACCATGTCACGCAACGCGCCGGTCTCCTCGTAGAACGAGGCACGACGCTCGACGCCGACGGTTTCGGCGGCGGTGATCTGGACATGGTCGATATGGTCGCGGTTCCACAATGGCTCGAAGATGCCGTTGGCAAAGCGCAGGACCATGATGTTCTGCACCGTCTCCTTGCCGAGGAAATGGTCCATTCGGTAGATCTGATCCTCGGACAGGACCTTCGCCAGGCGCGCATCGAGCTCGCGTGCCGATGCGAGGTCGTGGCCGAACGGCTTTTCGATGATGACCCGGCGCCAATATTGGTCGTCTTCGCGGGTCAGGCCGGCGGCGGCGAGCCGTTCGACGACCGGAGCAAACAGCGAGGCCGCGACGGCGAGATAGAACACGACATTGCCGGCGGTGCCGGGCGCGGCCTCTTTGAGGGCCTGGCCGAGCTGGTCGTACATCGCCGGATCGGTGACGTCGCCCTTCAAATGGGTCATCCGCGTTGCCAGAAATTCCCAGGCCCGGGCATCGAACGGCGCCGTCACCGGACCGGTCCCGGTGTCGGAGACGAAGCTGCGGACGCCTTCGGCGAGATAGGCGCGGAACTCCTCGTGCGACCGGTCGGTCCGGTCGACGCCGATCAGCGCGAATTTGTCCGATAGCCGGCCCGCCTTAGCGAGGTTGTAGAGCGCCGGGATCAGCAGGCGCTTCGTCAGATCGCCGCTCGATCCGAAGATGACCATCGCGCAAGGCGGCGCCTGAACAGCACGCTGTACCCGGCCGGGCGGCGAATCGAGTCGGAGGTCCATGCCTTATCCCTTTGGATCCCTTTGGATTCCTTTGGATCCCTTTGGCTCTTATCCCTTGGGCGGCTCCTGGTGACCCCCGAATTGCTTGCGCATCGCCGACAGGATCTTCTCGGCAAAGGTATGGTCCTGGCGCGAGCGGAAGCGGGTGTAGAGCGCCGCCGACAGCACCTCGGCCGGCACCGCCTGCTCGATTGCCGCCTGGATCGTCCAGCGCCCCTCGCCGGAATCCTCGACGTGCCCCGAGAACTCGCGGAGATCGGGATCGTCGGCAAGAGCGATCGCGGTCAGATCGAGCAGCCAGGACGAGACGACGCTACCGCGCCGCCACACTTCGGCGACATCGGCCAGATCGAGGGTGTAGCGGCGGTTTTCCGGCACCGCCGGCGAGTTGACGTTGCGCAGGATGTCGAAGCCCTCGGCAAAGGCCTGCATCAACCCGTACTCGATGCCGTTATGCACCATCTTGACGAAATGGCCGGAGCCCGCCGACCCGCAATACAGATAGCCCTGCTCGACCCTGGGATCGCGGCCCGTCCGCCCCGGTGTTGCATCGATCGTGCCGCGCCCCGGCGCGAGCGCCGCGAAAATCGGGTCGAGGTGATCGGCCGCCTCGCGGTCCCCGCCGAGCATCATGCAATAGCCGCGTTCCAGACCCCAGATGCCGCCGCTGGTCCCCACGTCGAGATAGCGGATGCCTTTCGCGTTCAGCATCTCGGCGTGGCGGACATCGTCCTGGAAGAACGAATTGCCGCCATCGATCAGGGTGTCGCCCGGTTCGAGGAGATCTGCGAGCTCGACGATCGTCGCATGGGTGATCGCGCCGGCCGGCAGCATGACCCAGACCGCGCGCGGCTTGTCGAGCTGATGCACGAAATCGGCGAGATCGCGGCTCGGCGCGGCGCCTTCGCCGGCGAGGCCGCGGACCGCATCGGCGCTCTTGTCATAGACGACGCAGTGATGCCCGGCCCGCATCAGCCGCCGCACGATGTTGCCGCCCATCCGGCCGAGGCCGATCATGCCGAGCTGCATTGCGCTGTCTCCGTTCTGAGCCGCGGCCTACCGAAGCGCCTGTTCGAGCGCGGCGGCAAAGATCTCCAAACCACCATCGAGATCGGCCGGCAGGTGAACCCGCAACAGCCGGCGGCCCGCGCTCGGCCAACACATCGAAATCGCCGCGCGCCTGCGCCGCCTTGACCACGCCGAAGGTGTAGCGCTGGCCCGGCACGAGAAGAGCCTCGGCATCATCGCCGGTGATCTGCAAGACCACGCCGCTGTTCCACCGCGGCATAGAGGTGGTCGGCGGCTTCGGCGAACAGCTTCACCCCGTCATCCACGAGGCGGGCGGTGATCTGGTCGATCGAGATGCCGGCTTGCGCCAAGGCTTTCATCGACGCCTCGGCGGCGGGAACATCTTCTTCGAGGCTCCGCCGCGGCCGGCCGTGGTCGCGGAAGGCGTCCATTGTTGCCGGCGGCATCGTGTTGACGGTGTCGGGGCCGATCAGCTCCTCGACATAAAGGACGTCGCTGTAGGCCTTGTTCTTGGTGCCGGTGCTGGCCCACAGCAGCCGCTGGGTCTGAGCGCCCTGCCGCGCCAGCCGCTGCCAGCGCTCGTCGCGGAAGATGCGCTGGTACATCTGATAGGCGAGCTTGGCGTTGGCGATCGCGATCTTGCCCTGCAAGCCTTTGAGCCGCGCTTTCTCGGCTGGATCGGCGGCCGCGGCGATCTTCTTGTCGAGCGCCTCATCGACCATCGTATCGATGCGGCTGACGAAAAAACTGGCGACGCTCGCCACCCGGTGCGGGTCGCCGCCTTTGGCGACGTAGTCCTCGAGGCCGGAAATGTAGGCCTCGGCGACCTCGCCGTAGACCTTCTGCGAGAACAGCAGCGTGATGTTGATGTTGACGCCCTCGGCGATCATCGTCTGGATCGCCGGCAGGCCCGGCTTGGTCGCCGGAATTTTCACCATCAGATTGTCGCGCCCGATCTCGCGCCAGAGCCGGCGCGCCTCGTCGATCGTCGCATCGGTCTGCATCGCCAGATAGGGCGAGACCTCGATGCTGACATAGCCGTCGCGGCCCTGGGTCTGGTCATAGACCGGGCGCAGGGCGTCGGCGGCGCTCTGGATGTCGGTTATCGCCAGCCGCTCGAACAGCGCGCCGGGATCGAGATCGCCGGCCGCCTCGAGCTCGGCGATCTGCGCGTCATAATCCTCGCCGTGGCCGATCGCCTTCTCGAAGATCGACGGGTTCGAGGTCATGCCGCGCAAGCCGTCCTCGGCGATCAGCCGCTTCAGCTCGCCGCTGCGGAACAGATCGCGGCTGAGGAAATCGAGCCAGACCGATTGGCCGTATTCCTGAAGCATCCGGAGCGGATTGGTCATGGCCTACTCCCTCGAGGCTTGAGGCAGCCGCGTCGTTGGGTTCGTGACGGAAGTCAACGCCACTGCCCGGTCAATGTTGCGTGGTCGGGCTTCGTGTCGCGCGGCAGCAAGGCCGTCGCGATCCGCGCAACCGTGCTGGCGACAGGCATGTCCACCGAGACGGCAATCGCGTGCTCGCCGGGGGCCGGCGGCTCCAGCGCGGCAAACTGGCTGTCGAGCAGACTGGCGGGCATGAAATGGCCGCGCCGCGCCGAGATCCGGTTGCCAATCAGCTCCCGAGACCCTTCGAGATAGACCAACCGGACATCCGGGCGATCGCCGATCACAACATCGCGATAACGCCGCTTGAGCGCCGAGCAGGTGACGACACCGCACGCGCCCCGCCCGCGCCATTCATCGATCCCGGCGGCGATCGCGGCCAGCCAGGGACCGCGGTCCTGATCGTCGAGCGGGTGCCCGGCCTTCATCTTCGCGATGTTCTCCGGTGGATGCAGGGCATCGCCTTCCTGAAAAAGCCAGCCGAGCCGCCGCGCCAAGGCCCGCCCGATCGTCGTCTTGCCGGAGCCCGACACGCCCATGATGACCGCGACGCGCGCGGCCTGCCGGTGCTCCTGCAAACTCCGCTCCAACTGTATGAGGCGGGTATACAACTGCGCGGTTATATAGGCTCCAGCGGCCGGGTTGTGTCGTCTTTTTTTCGCGACAAACTCCGTCGTCAGATCGAGCTGCTATCGGCCCACAGCGTAGGTCTGCATACCGCGCGGATTGGCGCCGGCCTTGAGGATCGTGCCTTCCGGCGTCTCCTCGCGGGCGCATGCCGTCAGGCGGCCGCCGGACCAGGTCTCGCCATAGCGGACGCGGTGGCCGCGCTCGGCGAGGGCGCGCAGGGTCTTCTCCGGAAAGCGCCCCTCCAGCAGCAAAGAGCCGGGATGGGCGGCGCGCGGATAGAACGAGCTCGGCGCGTGGTCGTTGTTGAATTCCGGGCAGTCGATCGCTTCCTGCAAATTCATGCCGTGATGGACATGGTGCAGGAACAGCTGCGTCGACCACTGATCCTGCCCGTCGCCGCCCGGCGTGCCGAACGCCATCCACGGCTCGCCATCCTTCAATGCCAAGGTCGGCGACAGGGTGCTGCGCGGGCGCTTGCCCGGCGCGAGGCTCGACGGCGATTTTTCGTCGAGCCACGAGATCTGCAGCCGGGTCCCGAGGCAGAAGCCGAGCTCGGGGATGACCGGCGAGCTTTGCAGCCAGCCGCCGCTCGGCGTGGCGGAGACCATGTTGCCCCAGCGGTCGATGATGTCGAGATGGCAGGTGTCGCCGGCGACCATGCCGAGCGGGCTGGTCGTCGGCTCGCCGATCCCGTCATACATGCCGACCGTCGGCTCGCCGATGCCGGGGCCGGCAGCGCCTTCGAGGCCGCCGACCAGCACATAAGGCTCGCGCCCGTCCGGGCGGCCGGGGCGCAGCTCCAACGATGCGCGCTCGCCGACCAGCTTGCGACGCGCATCGTTGTAGGCGGGGCTGAGCAGGGTCGCCATCGGCACATCGACAAAATCCGGGTCGCCGTACCAGGCCTCGCGGTCGGCATAGGCGAGCTTGGCGCATTCGGTGACGATGTGGACGAAATCCGGGCCGGTCGGGTCAAGGGAATCGAGGTCGAAACCCTGAAGCAGCGCCAACTGCTGCAGCAGTACCGGCCCCTGGCTCCACGGGCCGCCCTTGACCACCGTATAGCCGCGATAATCGTAGGTCAGCGGCGCCTCGACCGGCGCCTGCCAGCGCGCCATGTCGTCGGCGGTCAGCAGGCCGCCATGGCGCCGGCCCGAGGCATCGAGAACTTCCTGGGTACGGCAGAAATGGTCGATCGCCTCGGCGACAGAGCCGCGATACCAGGCGTCGCGGGCGCGGTCGATGACCTGCTCACGGCTCCCGCCCGGCGCATCGGCCTCGGCGAGGACGCGCCGGTAGGTCGCCGCCAGGGCGGGATTGCGGAACAGCCTGCCGGGCACCGGCGGATTGCCGTTCGGCAGGTAGACCGCCGCGGAGGTCGGCCATTCGCGGCGGAACAATTCGGCGACGGTCATGATCGTGTCGCGGATCCGGGGGACCAGCGGATAGCCCTGCTCGGCATAGCCCAGCGCCGGGGCGATCAGCTCGCCAAGCGGCATCGTGCCGTAGTCGCGCAACAGCCGCATCCAAGCGTCGAATGCGCCGGGCACGGTCGCGGCGAGCAACCCGGTGCCGGGGATCAGATCGAGGTCGAGGCCTTTGTAGCGGGCGATCGTCGCCGCGGCGGGCGCGACGCCCTGGCCGCAGATCATGTCACAGCGCCGGTTTTTCGCGCTGTAGGCCAGGATCGGCGCCTCGCCGAGCGGCCCGTTCAGGTGCGGCTCGACGACCTGCAAAGTGAACCCGACGGCGACCGCCGCGTCGAAGGCGTTGCCGCCCCGTTCGAGAACGCTCATGCCGACGGCGGTGGCCAGCCAGTGGGTCGTCGCGACGACCCCGAAAGTGCCGCGGATCTCGGGCCGTGTCGTAAAACCGGGCATCAGAACTTGTCTCCGAAAGTTTCAGCCTATTCGGCGCAGGTTACCGCGTAGGGCGGAAAAGCGAAGCGCATTCCGCCGAATTCATGATGGCTCTCAGCCGGATCTTCACAGCCGCTGCCAGTTTCGAGGCCAAGAAACGGCGGAATGCGCTGCGCTTTTCCGCCCTACGGGCTTGCTCAAAGCCGCGCGAATTCGATGTCCTGGGCGCCGCTCCAGAGGACCAGCTCGCCGAGCGGGCGCAGCTGGTCGAGTCCGTCGACAATCGTCAGGAAATGGTTGCCGGCGAGCTGGCCGACTTTGCTGGCGAAGCGGACCGCGCCATAAGCGAGCAGGATCTCGGTCTCACTGACGCCGCCGGGGTAGAGCAGGATCTGCCCCGGCGCCGGAAAGCTCGTCGCGTTCTCGTGGCCGAGGCCGAGGTCGAGCGCGCCCAAGGGGATCCAGCACGCCTCGCCGCTCCACCGGACATGGATCAGCCGCTCGCGATACGGCAGCAGGGTTTCAAACCGGGCGCAGGTCGCGGGCGCCGCGTCACGCTCGAACCGCGCGGTGAATGCGAACGGCCCTGCGGTGATTCGGAGATCCGTCATGCCGGCGGCCAGCGCTGGGCACCGTGCAGCAAGCGCAGGATGTAAATCTCCTCGTCCGGCCCGCGGAACTCGTAGATGACGATATACGGCGTGCGTGACAACACCAGCTCTCGTGTGCCGGCAACCCGTCCTAGGCGTCCCATTCGTGGCATCGTCGCAAGCAGCGACAACCTGTGTTTGATCGAGTCCCGAAGCCCGGCTGCGGCTCTCGGATTGATTTCTCGAATTCGCTCATGATTTGGCTGTAGTCGAACAACCCCGGTCGAGACCAGCGGATCTCTGTCATTTCTTCCTTGCCAGCAGAGCATCGACCTCTCGCATCACCTCATCGTGGTCAATGACATCTCCTGCGTCGACAGCGGCACGGCCCTCCGCAACGGCAGCGGCAAACGCTTCTTCGCTGACAACGAACTCGGCAAGCGCTTCGCATACCAACCTTGACTTGCTCTTCCCCCGTGCGGATGCAAGCCGCGAGAGTTTCTCGTCGAGTTCTGAGGGAATAGAGATAGCGACATCATCAGGCATAGCGATCTCCTGACCGAAACAGCAGCTCAGGCGGCGCCGGCGTCGCGCAGCCGCATCTTGGCGTCGAATTCCTCGGCAACGCGGGCGTCGTTGTCGAGCAACGCGGCGGCGTCGGTCTTGGCGAACTCGATCGCGCCCATCGCGGCGAACGCCTCCTGCACCTTTGGCCCCCACAGCCCGATATCCTTCACCGTCGGCACGATCCGGCTGAAGAGGCGGCTGCGAAACATCTTCATCGACTCGGAATTCTCAGTGATCTCGATGCATTGCTCGATCGGCAGGCCGAGCCGCTGCCATACCTCCAGCTGGTTGAAGCGGTCGCGCATGTGCCAACACGCCTCGACGACGAATTCCTCCCGCTCGTTGCGCTCGGCGTCGCTGAGCTGCGGGTAATAGTCGCGCAAGGCCAGCCGGCCGAACGCGACATGCCGCGCCTCGTCCTGCATGACGTAGGCGTTGACCGCCGCGGCGAGCGGGTTCTTCGACTGGTCGCGAATGCGCTGGAAGGCCGCCAATGCCAGCCCCTCGATCAGGATCTGCATCGTCAGATAGGTCATGTCCCAGCGGCTGTCGCTGAGCCCGGTTTCGAGCAGGGCGCGCAGCCCGTGGGTGATCGGGTAGGCCAGCTCGAACTTGTCGTGCAGCAGGCGCGAATAGGCCTCGACGTGGCGCGCCTCGTCCATGACCTGCGTCGCGGCGTAGAACTTGGCATCGAGATCGGGGACGGTTTGGACGATCTTCGCGGTGGCGATCAGCGCGCCCTGCTCGCCATGCATGAATTGCGAGATCTGCGACGCCTGCAAATGGTGACGGACCTGCCGGCGCTCCTTCTCGGTCATGCGGTTCCAGATGTCCGAGCCGTAGATCATGATGACCCGATCGTCCATCTCCATCGGGTTCTCGGGGTCGAGGTCCTGCGACCAGTCGATCCGATCGGCGGCATCCCATTGCTGCTGCTTGCCCTTGGAGTAGAGCTGCAGCAGCCCGTCGCGGTTCTCGTCATATTCCCAGGTGAAGGTCACGTCGGTGTGGCCGTCGAACCTCCATTCGGACTGCTCGACCGGCAGCGTGTAGCGATAGCTCGTCGACATCGGGATCTCCCCGTGCGTAGGCCTCGGCCCCGATTATATGGGGGGCGCTTTATTAATCACGGTCGAGAATCTCGACCACCCCTGCCGCGGCATCGATGCGCAGCCGGTCGCCGGTCCGGATCAGATCGGTGACGTCGCCGTCGAAGCGGTCGACCATCGTCACTGCGCCGAAGGCGGCCCCTTGCGCCAGGATCGGGTTGACCCGGTTGAACACCAGCGCCAACGGCACGATGCCGCGCGACTGCATCTCATGCAGCATCCAGGCGGTCGCGACGCCGCCTTTCGCGGTGTCCAGCACCAGGATCTTGCCGGCGTAGCTCTGGCCGACGAGCGCGTGGGTCGGGCGCGAGAAAATGCCGCGCTTGCGGTCGAGATCGTAGCGGGCGCTGAAATTGTCCTTCGCGACCAGCGCCGTGCCGGTCACCGCCGGGCCGATGCCCTTGTGACAGCGCAGCAGAGTTGGCATCAGATGGGCGCCATCACACCACCCGGCCCGAGACCGCCGAGTCGATGCAGCGTTCGAGGCTCAGGAGGGTCGGGCGGTAGCCGTAGCCGCCGATGATGTTGACGAGCTTCGCCGAATTGGTCAGCAGCCGCTTCCAGCCATTCGCCTCGGCCAGCTCGCCGGCATAGCTCTGGTAAAAGCAGATGCCGGCGGCGACGATCGCGCCGGCTGCCTCGATACGGCCGGTCAGCCCCATGCGGTCGGCGGCGTGCTTGATCTCGGGCGAGGTTGCGACCAGCAGCGTCGTGTCTGGATGAACGAGACGGCCGGAGAGCGCGTCGGCGAGCGCCGCCATCTCGACCAATGATAGTTGCGGCGCGGCGAACACGACGACATCGACCTTGTCGCCGGCGGCACCATAGGCGGCCACAAAACCGTCGATCTCGGTGCGGCCGATTGCTTCGGACCGCCGGCCTCCGGCCGGCATGCCGGCGGGACGCCGGCGGTCCCGATGCGGCTCCTCGGCGGTGATGCCGGGCATGTGGAACAGCGCCGTAGAGCCATAGCTCGCCATCGCCGCGCCGAAATGCTTCAGCGCGTCGGAGCCGGGTGCGCCGTCGATCCCCTCGATCAGCGGCACCTCCCAATAGGAGCCGCATGTCCGGCCGACAATGCCGCCGAGGGCGCCCCATTCGCTGAGATCGCGCGGCTGCGTGTCGAGGCGGAAACGGCGGGTTGGGCGGCGGCATTCGTCGAGGTGGTAACCATAGCGCGGCGTGCGGCCGGTCAGGGCGGCCGCGAGGGCCGAGGGTCCGCCCTCGAAATTGCTGCGCGCGCCGAACACGCTGTTCGAATAGATCACGACGCCGGTGTCACCCATCGCGAGGTGCTCGCCACGGGTCGGCGGCATGATCGTCTGATAGTTGATGCAGGTGTCGGTCATCAGCACGCCGAAGGATTGCAGGGCGGTGATCGTGCGCGCCTCCAGCGCCGCCATGGCTTCGTTCTGGCCGAGCCGCTTGTAGACCTGAACATCGAGCCCGCGCGGGTCGGTCAAGGTCGGAATGCGCACCCGGCGCTCGCCCTCCGGCGCCGCCGCCAGGCCTTCGAGAAAGCGCACGCCGGCTTCGCCCAGCGACTCGGTATCGGCCATGATGTGCGCCTGCGACACCGGCACGAAATCGGCGGCGTCGAAGAATTCGCCGACCGCGATCTGGTGCGCGACTGCCCAGCGCCGCGGCTCGCCGGCCTCGCCGGCCAACATCGCGCGTTCTTCGTCATTGAGGCGCATCGCGAATTACCGGCGAGGCGCCTCGACAAAGCCGTGCGGACCGAGAGGCGGAGCGTAAAGGACGAGGCATTCGAGCGCCTCGTCGCCGGCGGTCACGACCTCGTGCGGCAGACCCTTCGGGATGCGGATCACCGTGCCGGGGCCGCAGCGCCGCGGCGACTCGTCGCCGAGCGCGACATCGGCCTCGCCCTTCAGGATGAAGACCACCTGCGCTTCGTCGACATGGTAGTGACGGCTCGCCTCGCCGCCCGGCGCGACCTGCCCGAGGATCATCTCGAAACCGGCGCCGAATTCGCGATCGACCAGGCGGCGGTTGACCGTGCCGGAATGGGCCGGAGGCGAATACGCCGGCAATTCCGTGACGTGCTGGATCAAGGCATCCATGGAAACCGGCATCGGTACCCTCATCAGGTTTCGATCGGAGTCGGATTGGGCGCACTGTACGAATCCAGCCGAGATCGAACAACTCATCGTGTCCCGCATACCGTAAGGTCGCAGCGTGCCGAACCCGTCATTCCTCGCGCTGTTGCTCGTGGTCTCTCTGTGCCTCGCGGGCTGCATGTCGACGCGCGGCCAGGAGGCGCGCGACCTGCTGGCAGATATCGCCGCTGGCGACGGGCCGAGCCGGCTGAAAGAGACGATTCCGGAGCCGTCGCGCGTAACAATCCGCTATCGCGGTGCTGCGGGCCCGGCGATTGCGGATCTGTACCGGGGCGTTGCAAGTCCGCGCGGCGTGGTCGTCGTGGTGCCGGGCCTGACCTCGGCCGGCAAGGACGATGTACGCGTCGTCGCCTTCGCGAAGAGCCTGGCGCGGGCGCAATTTCTCGTGCTGGTGCCGGACATCGCCAACACACGCAGTCTGAAAGTCAGCGCCGCCGACGGTGCCTTCATCGGCGATGCCATCGACGAACTGGCGCGGCGTTTCGGCGGCGGCGCCGAGCGTTCGGTCGGGCTGGTCGCAATCAGCTATGCGGTCGGTCCGGCCTTGCTCGCGGCATCGCAGACGCCGACCGGCCGTCATGTCCGGTTCATCGTCGCGATCGGCGGCTATTACGACATCGACACGGCGATCGGTTTTGTGGCGACCGGCTATTACCGCGCACCGGACGGGTCGTGGCAACACGCCACGCCGAACGAGTGGGGCAAATGGGTCTTCGTTCGCAGCAACGCCGACCGGGTCGCCGATCCCGCCGACCGCGACCGGTTGCGCCGGATCGCCGAGCGGCGGCTGGCAGACCCGAGGGCCGGGATCGGCGATCTCACCGCTCGGCTCGGCCCGGACGGCCGCGCGGTGTACGATCTGGTCAGCAATGGCGATCCGGCGCGGGCGCCGGTTCTGATCGGGCGATTGCCGGCGGCGATCCGCGACGAGTTGCGGCGCCTCGATCTCAAAGGCCGGGATTTCCGAGCGATCGCCGGGCCGGTCTTCCTGATCCATGGGCGCGACGATGCGATCATCCCGTTCAGCGAGAGCGTCAAGCTGGCCGAGGCGCTCGGTCCGCGGGCGGACCTCACCATTCTCGACCATTTCGCGCATGTCGACGCCGGCGATATCGGCTTCGCCGACGGTCTGCGCTTGTGGGGTGCCGCGATCCGCATTCTCGAACAGCGCGACCGGGCGGCGCCGCCGGGGAGTTAGCGTATCTACGCCTCACTAGATCCACTCAAAACCGCGTCCCGGCGAAGGCCGGGACCCACTTGTCAGCGGCACGAACTGCTGAAGGGTGGGTCCCGGCTTTCGCCGGGACGCGGTTTTGATGGCGAGAACGTATCCGCGCGAACGAGCGGGGCAGATCTTGCTTTCCGGCGGTGGCGGGGTTACCCGGTGGCGGTCATTCCGAAGGGGAAACGTTATGCCGGTCAGGATCTACCACAACCCGCGCTGCAACACCTCGCGCAAGACGCTGGCGTTGTTGCGCGACAGGGGCGTCGAGCCCGAGATCATCGAATATCTGAAGACGCCCTACACTGCGGCGCAGCTTAAGACCTTGCTCGGGCAAATGAAGATGCCCGCGCGGGCGCTCATTCGCAAAAAAGAGGCGGCCGAGGCCGGAGTCGATCCGGCACGGCTGTCGGAAGACCAGCTGATCGCGGCAATGGCGAAGCACCCGATCATCGTCGAGCGGCCGATCGTCGTCTCCGGCAGCAAGGCCGCACTCGGCCGCCCGCCGGAGAAGGTGCTGGAGGTGTTGTAGCCAGGATGGCTACTCCCTCTCTACCCCCGGGGGGCGGAGAGGGCTGGGGTGAGGTGCGGGATTCTGGAGGGAATGCCGGCCTCCGACCGGCCGGTTGGCCTGATGAGGGCCGGCGAGACGCCGGCGGTCCGATTAAGACCCACCTCACCCTCCCGTCGCTGCGCGACGGGCCCCTCCCTCTCCCCCCTGAAGGGCGGAGAGGGAATTCCGTCGGGCGCTGAGTCCTTGCTACTCCGCGGCTTGGGCTTGCGGCGCGGCGGCCTGGGCGCGCAGCTTTTCCATGACTTCCCAGTTGGTGTAGCGGGTGAAGCCGTTCTCGTCGAAGAACAGCACCGGCCCGTTCGAGATGAACAGATAGGTGGTGTCCTCGACCGCCTTGGTCTCGTCGTGCAGCACGCCGGACGGCTCGTAGACGTAATCGCCGGCGTTCAGCGTGCCGTCGCGCACCTGCAGCTTGCCCGACAGGATGTAGACATGCGCGCCGGCGAGGTGCTTGTGCGGCGGCGCGGCATAACCCTTCTTCCAATGATGCAGCGAGGCCCAGGTGCCGGTCTCGCGGCCGATCCACAGCACCTTCACCTTGTCCTTCGGCGACCGCTCGATCCACGGCGAATCGGAGCGGATCAGCGTGTCCTGGATGTCCTGGAACACCGGGCGGATGTCTTGCGGCAGTGGCATGGCTTTCCTCCAATCCGTAGCGGCGCTTCGATCAGCCGAAGCGGGAGACGTCGGTGGCTTTCTCGGTGATGAATTCGAGCAGGGCCGGCTTGCCTTCGCGGGTCTGGGCGATGCCGCGCTTGATCGCTTCCTTGATCTGGCCCGGCTCGGTGACGCGCTCGCCGTAGCCGCCGAGCGCCTTGGCGAAATCGGCGTAATTGCCGCTGATGTCGGTCGAGCGGTACTTCTCGGTCGAGATCGGCATCACCTTCAATTCGATCGCCATCGAGAAATTGTTCGACAGGATCGACAGGATCGGCAGCCGCTCGCGCACCGCGGTCTCGAAATCCATGCCCGTGAAGCCGATCGCCGCGTCGCCCCAGAAATTGACGCAGAGCTTGTCGGGGGCGGCGAGCTTGGCGCCCATCGCGAGGCCGAGGCCGTAGCCAAGCTGGGTGGTCTTGCCCCAGCCGAGATAGGAGAGCGGCGTCTCGCTGACCCAGAACGGCGAGATCTGGTCGCGCGGGCTGCCGGCGTCGTGGGTGATGATCGTGTTTTTGACGTCGACCGTGTGCAACAGGTCCCACACCACGCGGTAGGGCGAGATCGGGGCCGTGTCGGCGGTCAGGCGGTGCTTCCACTTGCCGAGCCACTCTTCCCGGTGGCCGGCGATCTCGCGGGAGACCGAGGCGAGACGGTCGCGGGGCTTGCCCTTGAGCCGGTCCTTCACCTCTTCGAGAACCGCGTCGAGGACCAGTCCGGCATCGCCGACCGCGGCGAGATCGACCGGCACATCCTTGTTGATGGCGTAGGGATCCAGCGTTGCATGGGCGATCTTCTTGCCCTTCGGCATCGCCGTCGCGAAGCTCGAACGGGTGAAGCTGCAGCCGATGCCGAAGATGAAGTCGGCGTTCTGCAGGAAATGCCAAAGATGTCCGCCGATGCCAATGCCGCCGGAGCCGAGCGACAGCGGGTGGTTTTCCGGGAAGGCGCTCTTGCCGCCGAGGGTCGTCATGACCGGCGCTTCGAGGAGCTCGGCCAACGCCTTCAATTGCGGCCAGGCCTTGGCGTAGTGCACGCCCTGGCCGACATGGATCACCGGCCGCTGCGCCGCGACCAATGCCTCGGCGATCTGCGACACCGAGCGCGGATCCGGGCCGCTCTTCAAGCGTGGCGCGGGCTTGTACTCGGCGACCAGCGCGTCCGGCACCTCGTCGCGCAGGATGTCGGTCGGGAACTCGACCAGGACCGGGCCGGGGCGGCCGTTCCGGACGGTCGTGAACGCCCGGCGCAATGCCTCGACCGTGGAGTCGGCGACGGTCACCTGCTCGCAGAGCTTGGTGACGTGGCGGAAATTCAGCGCCGCGTTGAAATTCGGGTGCACCTGATTGATGTTGCGCGCGTAACCCGCCGGCAGCACCACCACCGGGCAGGAATCGCCGAAGGATTGCGCGACGCCGCCAAAGGCATTCTCGGTGCCCGGCCCGTGCTGCATCACGAAGACGCCGATCTTGTCGCCCGAGGTGACCTTGGCGACGGCATCGCACATATGCAGTCCGATCCGTTCCTGGCGCACCATGATCGTGCGGATGTCGGCCTCGGCCGCGCCCTCGATGATCGGGTTGACCGGGTAGCCGATCAGGAACTCGATCCCCTCCTTCTTGAGGATCTGGGCGATCGCGGTGGTGACTTTCATCGGGGGCTCCTCGGCTGGGCGGCAATGGCTGCGATTGGCGGCCAGCTTACGGCATCGCCGGGTCCGGCGTATACCGGGTCGGTGGAGTTTGCCCTCTCCGCCCTTCAGGGGGGGAGAGGGAGGGGCCCGCGCCGGAGGCGTGGGAGGGTGAGGTGGGTATCGGCAAGCGCTCTGGAATCCCCCACCTCACCCCGGCCCTCTCCGCCCCCGGGGGCGGAGAGGGAGCCATGGGCGTCCGGTCAGATATCGGCATCGCTGCTGGCGCCGGGGAACATCGTCGCGCGGGTCCAGCCCGACCAGGCGCCGGCGACCGGGTTGTTCGGGTTGCGGTCGTGACGCCAGCAGACATTGGCGCCGACCGGCACGTCGACCGTCTCGGTCTTGTTCTTGCGCATGACGATCTCACGGCTCGAGACGTAGCCCTCGCCGCGGTTGTCGCAATCGGTATTGCTGGTGATCACGATCTCGACATTGACGTGGTCCCAATAAGGATCATTGAGGGTCAGCCGCGCGCCGCCGCCCGAGGGCGAGCCGAACATCGAGCAGCCGGCGAGCAGCAAAAATACAATCGGCCAATGGAACTGCATTTCCCCCTGCCTATTGTCCCCTTAAACCAGTGTCCCGGCGAAAGCCGGGACTGGCGTCTTAGAACGGCCGGTCGCCCTTGATCTGGGTGCGGTGCATGATTCGCCGAGTGGCCGGATCGAAGGCGTCGCGGCGGTGCATCACGCAGCGATTGTCCCACAGGATCAGATCGCCGGCCCGCCACTGCTGATACCAGGTGAATTCGGGCTTGGTGGCGTATTCCCACAACGCGTCGAGCAGGGCCTCGCTGTCCGTGAGCGGCAGCCCCGGGATGTAGGCGTTGCGGCGGCGCCCCAGGAACAATGCCTTGCGGCCGGTGACCGGATGGGTACGCAGGAGCGGGTGCTCGGCGCCGATCGTCTGCGACGCGTCCGAAGCGTCGACAAAGCCGCGCCGCAACTCGCCGGCGCTGTTGCGGCTGGCGTCGTGCCGGCACAACAGACGGGGAATTTGCCGGCGCAGCTCGTCGGGCAACGCTTCGTAGGCGCGGTACATGTTGCAGAAGCCGGTGTCGCCGCCCTCCGGCGGGACTTCGAGCGCATAGAGTGCGGAAGCGCTCGGCGGCTCGTGGACGTAGGACATATCGGTATGCCAGATCGCCTCGTAGGCGCCGAGTTGGCCGATCGGCTGGCCTTTCTCGACCACGTTCGAGACCACCATGACGTATTGGCGGCCCTCCGGAGCATCATTGGCAGCGGCGACCGGCGCCCAATCCAGCTCGCCGAACTGGCGGCTGAACCGCAGCAGATCGTCATCGGACAGGCGCTGTCCACGGAAGCGAAGTACGAGGTGTGCGCCCCAGGCCTGCTTGATCGCGGCAACCGCCTCCGGCGGTAGCGGGCCGGCGAGATCGACGCCCTCGATATCGGCGCCGAGCGCCGCACCAGTCGGCCGCGTCACGACCTGTTCGCGTTCGATGACCGCCGCCATTGCCACCTCTCCTTCAGCGCAGCTCCACTCGTCTAAAATGCCCCGTCATGGCGCGAGACGCAAACCCAGCGGACGATCCGGTCTGCATCCTCGATCTGGTTGTCGCTTCGGCCGGAACAATGTTCCACCGCCGCCTCCCTCCTCATCCGCTCGCGGGACGCAGGGCGGAAAAGCGGAGCGCATTCCGCCAATCGGCGGCGAGAGGCGAGGCAGGTTCGGCGGAATACGCTGACGCTATTCCGCCCTACAGGCTGCAGGGAATCGGCAGCAAACGGATCGGAAAAGTCAGCGAAGCGGTTTGCTCTCGGGCTTTCGTTTCGATGCGGCGCGTTGCTTTGGCGCCGATTTATGCGCCTTCGGCGGCATCGCGATCATCGCCCGAACCGTCGGTCCCGCCAGTCGGTTTCTTCCCCGCTGTAGGGATCAACCGCGTTGTCGAAAGCGGGCTTGTCTGCGATGCCCGGTACGCACGCTTGTCGCGTGGGTTCGCCAATCAGCGCCGCAAGCCAACCGCCCATCGACGCGACGGTCAGGAGCAGCACCGCCGCTATAACGACCGCATCGAATGTGAAGGAATCCATGCGGGGGAAATTGTTACCATAGATGCTATCCCTAGGGATAGGTTAATTATCCTTAGTTGCGTTGGTCCATCTCAATGCGCGATGTCCGTTCTTTCGTCCGGCTGTCGTAATTCGACTGCGCCTTAAAAGAGCCAAACGAAGATCGCCACAGTAACAGCGGCTATGACTGCGAATACGATCAGCTGCAAAACCCATTCGGGCAATCCTGGCTCTCCCTACCCGTTGTTGTTTGTTCCCCCTCCTTTAGTTCTATAGGCGGTTGAGGATAGGATCGTTTCCGCGAAATCGCCAGAAACCGCTGTACCAAAGATTGGGTCGGTACATTGACGACCATAACCGCCAGCCCGATCGAAGCGGTGGCGCGGGGCACCGGGAATGCCCATGTAGTTGCTACTTTGTTCTTCGATCCGGATCGTCAAGTAGGGCGATGCGATAATTTTTCGACCCGCACCGAGAATCCGGGCGGCACCCTTCCCGATCCCGCCATTGATCCCGCGCGGCCGCATCGCTACGGTGCCGCAAATCCCGGGAA
>Ga0210400_10001795_pt1 | contig 20913 bp, 15 predicted proteins | sample IncBWH26MmetaG_FD_155456 | JGI IMG/M metagenome (GOLD analysis project Ga0210400, IMG submission 155456) | Forest soil microbial communities from Barre Woods Harvard Forest LTER site, Petersham, Massachusetts, United States - Inc-BW-H-26-M | ecosystem: Environmental > Terrestrial > Soil >...
CAGGTGCGCGCCATCGCCGAGGTGGCGACGGCGGTGACGCAAGGCGACCTGACCCGCTCGATCCAGGTGGAGGCGCGCGGCGAGGTCGCCGAGCTGAAAGACAACATCAACACGATGATCGACAATCTGCGGCTCACCACCGACCGCAATACCGAGCAGGACTGGCTGAAGACCAACCTCGCCCGCTTCACCAACATGCTGCAGGGCCAGCGCGATCTGGCGACGGTCGGTCAGATGCTGCTCTCGGATTTGGCGCCGCTGGTCAATTCCCAGAACGGCGTCATCTACCTGGTCGAGCCCGAGGGCAGCCTGCGCCGGCTGTCGGCCTATGCCGATTCCGATGTCTCCAGTTCCGTGGAACGTCTGCTGCCCGGCCAGGGATTGGTCGGACAATGCGCGGCCGATGCCCGCCGTCTGCTGCTCAGCGAGATGCCCGACAACGTCGTTCCGATCGTCTCCGGCCTGTTCGAGATCCTGCCGAACAATCTGATCGTCCTGCCGGTGCTCTTCGAAGGCCAGGTCAAGGCGGTCATCGAACTGGCCTCGGTCGGCAACTTCACCGATCTGCAGATCTCGTTCCTTGAACAGCTGACCGCCAGCATCGGCATCGTGCTGAACAGTATCGAAGCGACGATGCAGACCGAAGGATTGTTGACGCAATCGCAGCAGCTCGCCACCGAATTGCAGAGCCAGCAGCGCGAGTTGCAGCAGACCAACGAGCAGCTGGAGCAGAAGGCGCAGCAGCTCGCCGAACGCAACGTCGAGGTCGAGGCCAAGAACCAGGAAATCGAGCAGGCTCGCCGCGCACTCGAAGAGAAGGCGACCGAGCTGGCGCTGACCTCGAAGTACAAATCCGAGTTCCTCGCCAACATGTCGCATGAGCTGCGCACGCCGCTGAACAGCATCCTGATCCTCGGCCAGCAGCTCGGCGACAACCCGGATGGCAATCTAAGCGCCAAGCAGGTCGAATTTGCCCGCACGATCCACAGCGCCGGCACCGACCTGCTGAACCTGATCAGCGATATTCTCGACCTGTCGAAGATCGAATCCGGCACAGTAACGGTCGATGTCGAGGACATCTTCTTCACCAACCTGGTCGACATGGTGGCGCGGCCGTTCCGTCACGAAGCGGAGAGCCGCAAGCTGACGTTCGACGTGCAGCTCGATCCGAAGCTCGACCGCAGCATCAACACCGACTCGAAGCGCCTGCAGCAGGTGCTCAAGAACCTGCTGTCCAACGCCTTCAAATTCACCGAGCACGGCGGGGTCAAGCTCAGCGTCTACCAGACGGCGAGCGGCTGGAGCCCCGATCACGCGGTCCTCAACAGTGCCCCCGGAGTGGTCGTCTTCGAGGTGTCGGACACCGGCATCGGCATTCTCCCGGAGAAGCAGCGGATCATCTTCGAGGCTTTTCAGCAGGCCGACGCCAGCACCAACCGCAAATACGGCGGCACCGGCCTCGGGCTGGCCATCAGCCGCGAACTCGCGAACCTCTTGGGCGGCGAGATCCAGTTGCGCAGCACCCCGACTGTCGGCAGCACCTTCACGCTCTACCTGCCGCTGCGCTATGCCGGCACGGGCGCTGGCAACCGGCCCACCATGCCGCCGGTCGGCGATGCGCAGGTCAGCGCCCTCGCCCTGATGCCGACCCACCTCGCCGAGCTGCCGGTGGAAGCGGTGCCTGATGACCGCCAGAGCATCGAGCCGGGCGACGCGGTGCTGCTGATCGTCGAGGACGACCCGCACTATGCCCGCATCATTGCCGATCTGGCGCATGATCAGGGTCTCAAGGTGCTGGTCGCGATGCGCGGCGCAGAGGCGCTGGCGCTCGCCCGCGAGTACCAGCCGACCGCGGTTTCGCTCGATGTGTTCCTGCCCGACATGCTGGGCTGGACCGTACTGAGCCAGCTGAAGCAGGACCCCGCGACCCGGCACATACCGGTGCAGGTGGTGACGCTCGACGAAGACCGCCAGCATGGGCTCGCCCGCGGCGCCTTTTCTTTTGTCAACAAGCCGAGCACTACCCAGGATCTCGAGGCGGCGTTGACGCGGATCAAGGATTACGTGAAGCCGCGCCGCAAGCGCCTGTTAGTCGTCGAAGACAATCCGGCCGAGCAGCGCAGCATCGCCGAACTGCTCGGGCATGACGATATCGATCTGGCGACGGCGGGTACCGGCAAGGAGGCACTCGCGGCGTTGCGCGAGCAGGCGCCCGATTGCATCGTGCTCGACCTGCGCCTGCCCGATATGTCTGGCTTCGAGCTTCTCGAAGCCATCCGCGACGATGCGGCGCTGACCGACATCCCGGTCATCGTGTTCACCGGCCGCGAGCTGTCGCCGGAAGAAGACGCACAGCTACACACGATCGCGCGCAGCGTTGTCGTCAAGGGCGTCGAGTCGCCGGAGCGGCTGCTGGACGAGACCGCGTTGTTCCTGCACCGGGTCGTGTCCGACCTGCCGGACGACAAGCAGCGCATGATCGAGCGCCTGCACAGCTCGGATGACGACCTCGTCGGCAAGACGGTGCTTCTGGTCGACGACGACGCGCGAAATATTTTCGCGTTGAGCAGCGTTCTGGAACGGCGCGGCATGCACGTCCTGACTGCCACGACCGGCAATGAGGCGATAGCCCTCGTCGAAGCGACACCGGATCTGGCCATCGTGCTGATGGACATCATGATGCCCGAGATGGACGGCTATCAGACGATGCAGGTGATCCGGGGCAATCCGGAGTTCCGGCGGCTGCCGATCATCGCGCTGACCGCGAAGGCGATGAAGGGCGACCGCGAGAAATGCCTCGATGCCGGCGCCTCTGACTACCTGGCAAAACCGGTTAACACCGAACAGCTGCTATCCGCCTTGCGGATGTGGCTGCATCGCTGAGCCAGCATAGGAGTGATAGCCCCCGTGGGTGCCGAGGAAAAAGTCAACATCCTGCTGGTCGATGACCAGCCAGGGAAGCTGCTCGGCTATGAGGTGATCCTCAGCGAGCTTGGCGAGAACCTGATCAAGGCGGGCTCCGCCAACGAGGCGCTTGAGCAGTTGCTCAAAAACGATGTCGCCGTCGTGCTGATCGATGTCTGCATGCCGGATCTCGACGGGTTCGAGCTGGCGGCGATGATCCGCGAGCACCCGCGCTTCCAGAAGATGGCGATCATCTTCGTCTCGGCGATCCAGGTCACCGATCTCGACCTGCTGCGCGGCTATGCGGCGGGCGCGGTCGATTACGTGCCGGTGCCGGTCGTTCCCGATCTGTTGCGCGCCAAGGTGCGGGTTTTTGCCGAGCTCTACCGCAAGACCCAGCAGCTCGAGACGCTCAACGCCGAGCTCGAGCGCCGCGTTGCCGAGCGGACGGCCGAATTGGCGCACGCCAATGCCGATCTGGAGCAGCGGGTCGAGGAGCGCACCCGCGAGCGCGAGGCCGCCCTTGCCCAGGTGCACGAGATGCGCAAGGTCGAGAGCCTCGGCCAGCTGACCGGTGGCGTCGCGCACGATTTCAACAATCTGTTGATGGCGGTACTCGGCAATCTCGAACTGGTGCGCAAATTCCTGCCGGACGAGCCCAAGATCCGCCGCCTGATCGATGGCGCGATCCAGGGCGCCGAGCGCGGCGCGACGCTGACCAAGCGCATGCTCGCCTTCGCCCGACGCCAGGAGCTAAAGCCGGAGACCGTCGACATCCCGAATTTGGTCGACAGCATGGTCGAGATGCTGCGCCGCTCGCTCGGCCCCGGCGTCCAGATCACGACCGAATTCGAGGCCGATCTGGCGCCGACCCGGGTCGACCCCAATCAGCTCGAACTGGCTCTGCTGAACCTCGCGCTCAATGCCCGCGACGCGATGCCGCTCGGCGGAAAGCTGACGATCTCGGCGCATCGCGAGCAGGTCGCGGCCGGCGATGTTCCCGGGCTGGGTCCGGGCGAGTATGTCTGCATCACGGAGCGCGACACTGGCGACGGGATGGACGAGGTGACCCTGAAGCGCGCCACCGAGCCGTTCTTCACGACCAAGGGCGCCGGGCGAGGCACCGGTCTCGGTCTGTCGATGGTCGACGGTCTCGTCGCGCAATCGGGCGGCGCGATGCGGATCACCAGCCAAGCCGGCGCCGGCACGACGGTCAAACTGTGGCTGCCGGTGTCGGAGGCCGAACAAGCGGAGCGGCCGCGGCCGGCGGCCCCGACGCTGGTCGAAGATAGCCGCTGCTGCCGGGTCTTGGTCGTCGACGACGATCCGATCGTACTGGCCGGCACCGCCGCGATGCTGGAAGATCTCGGTCACATCGCGACCGAGGTCGAGTCGGCCGAGCGCGCGTTGCAGGTGTTGCGGTCCGAAGCCAACATCGATCTGGTGCTGACCGATCATGCGATGCCGGGCATGACCGGGACCGAGCTAGCCAAGCACATCCGGCGCAACTGGCCCGCGCTGCCGGTCGTCATCGCTACCGGCTATGCCGAATTGCCCGGCGAGCCCGAATCCGGGTTGCCGCGACTGTCGAAACCCTATCGCCAGCAGGATCTGGCGGCGCTGGTGACCCGGCTCACCGGCGGGCAGCTGATCTCCCACCCCGCGCCGCTGAACGCCGCGGTCGGCTAGACCCAGGCCGTCAGCCGCTGGCTTCGAGGAAATAGGTTTCCATCCGGCCCTTGCCCTTGACCTCGACCGCACCGCGCGGCTCGAAGCGGAAACCGTCGCCGAGGACCTGCCGGATAATAGCCGAGACATGGATCCGCCCGGCAGCGCCATAGCTTTCCATGCGCTTCGCCGTATTCACGGTATCGCCCCAGACATCGTAGACGAATTTATGCGTGCCGATGACGCCGGCGATCAACGCGCCGCTATGTATCCCGATGCGCAGCTGCAGTCTCTCGCCGAAACCGGCGGCGGCCGTCCCCGCGGCTTCACGCATTGCCAGCGCCATCTCGGCGATCGCCGCAGCATGATCGGGACGAGGTTCCGGCAGGGGCAGCCCGCCGGCGACCATGTAGCCGTCGCCGGTCGTCTTGATTTTTTCGAGGCCGAACTGGGCGGCGAGCGCGTCGAATTCCGCGAACAGGCCGCCCAAGAGTTCGACCGTCCGCTCCGGTGGCGACCGGGCGGCCAGCGAGGTGAAATCGACGAGGTCGGCGAATAGGATCGTCGCGTCATCGACGCGGTCCGCGATGATCGTCTCGCCCCGCCGCAAGCGGTCGATAATCGTACGCGGCAGGATGTTCAGAAGGAGCGCTTCCGAACGCTCCTTTTCGGCGCGCAGCTCCTCGGCGATCGCGCGCTCGCGGTCGCGCAGCCGCTTTTTTTCGAGACAGGCGTTGATGCGGGCGCGCAGCAAAACCGGGTTGAACGGTTTGGGCAGATAATCCTCCGCGCCCGCCTCGATGCAGCGCGCCGTGCTGTCGATCTCGTCGAGCGCCGAGATCATCACGACCGGGATATCGCGGGTGCGCTCCTCGGCTTTGAGGCGGCACAGCACCTCGAAGCCGCTCAGCCCCGGCATCATCAGATCGAGCAAGACGAGATCGAAGCTGCCGGTATCGGCGAGCGCCAACGCCGCCGCGCCGTCCTCGGCCATCGTGACGAGATGGCCGTCGCGCGCGAGGCGCCGCGACAAGAGATCGCGATTGGCGGCGTTATCGTCGACCACCAGGATACGGCTCGATTGAGTCTGCCGCGTCGGCGCCTCGGCGCCGCCGATCGGAGCAATGGTCCGCAGCACGTCGCGCACGATTTCGATAGGCGGCGTCGCTGCGAGTCCGCTTGGCCCCTCGCCGAACGCGACCAGCCGATCGATATCGGCGAGCAGGCGGTCGGCGTGCCCCAGGACAGTCCCGAGATCCCTCAAGAAAACCCGATTCCCCCCGTCCTGCGCCTCTTCAGCGAGCAGCTCGCCATATCCTTTGATCGCATTCAGCGGGGTTCGCAGGTCATGGCGCAGCTTGCTGCGATCCGCTTCTCCGCCGGGAGCGTCCGGCAGGTCTGCCGCCGTGCCGTCGACGATCCGTTCGATCAGCGACAAGAGCTGCACCGCGGCCGTCCGCATCCGCTCGAGATCCGGGATGCAATCATCGAGGCCGTCGCACCTCGCGTCCTCGATCAGGATATCGACGAAACCGATGATCCCGGAGACCGGCGCGGCGAATTCCTGACGCACAAAGGCGGCAACCGCCTGATCGAGACGACCGGACGCGCGGGAGCCGCTCACCGCCACCTGCCCGGACGGGCCTCAGCCCGCCATGCCGGAGCGGCCGAGCAGGGCCTCGATCTTTTCCAGCAGCCGCGGCAGCTCGACGGGCTTGGTATCGTAATCGTCGCAGCCGGCCGCCATCGCCTTGTCGCGGTCGCCGGTCATCGCATGCGCGGTCAGCCCGATGACCGGGATCGCCTGCGTCGTGCTCTCCGCTTTGAGCCGCCGGGTCGCCTCCCATCCGTCCATCACCGGCAGGCTCATATCCATCAGGATCAGATCGGGCCGTTCGGCCTCGGCCGCGACCAGCCCCTGCTCGCCATCGACTGCGGTCACGACCGCATAGCCGCGCCGGGCCAGGCGGCGCGACAGCATGTCCCGGTTCATCTCGTTGTCTTCGACAATCAGGATCTTGGCCATTTCCCTCTTTACCCCGCAGCGAGCGCGCCCTTCGATCTGGTCAACCGGACGACTGCTCTCCGCAACACGCTGGCGAGATCATTCGCACCTTTTTCGATGATGTCGCGCGTTCTCCCGGCCAGCAATTCGCGTTCGGCGGCGCCGAGCTGCTTGGCCGTGAGGATCACGATCGGGATGTCGTGCCACTCCGGATGGTTCGCCATTTCCTCGAGAAAGGCGAACCCGTCCATGCCCGGCATCATCAGATCGAGGAGAATCATCGCCGGCGGCGTATTGCGCGCCAGCCATTCAAGCGCATCGCTTCCATCCGCCGCCTCGGCGATCGTCCAGCCCAGCCTGTCGAGGTGGCGGCCCACCAGATCGCGGCTCTCCGGATCGTCGTCGACAACCAGGACTGTGCTGCCGCCCTGCACATTTTCTCGGAGCACCGCGGCCAGCCGGGCGCGGTCGACCGGTTTGGTGACAAATTCGGTGGCGCCGAGCGACAGCGCGATGCCGCGATCGGCCAGCACCGTCACGATGATGACCGGGATCTCGCGCAGACCGACATCGGATTTCAGCGCCGCCAGCACCGCCCAGCCGTCGAGCCGCGGCATCAGCACATCCAATGTGATGATGTCGGGGCGATGCGAGCGAGCAAGCGCCAGCGCGGCTTCGCCGTCCGCTGCTTCGATGATGCGATACCCTTCGCGGCGCACGATCCCGGCCAGCAGCTCGCGCGACGGCGGGTCGTCATCGACGACCATGACCAGCGCGCGCTGATCCCCCGCTGTCGCCAGCGGAGTTGCGGCGACAATCTCCGGCCGTGCAAGAGCTTCCGGAGTCGCCTGGACGGGCAGCGTGATCGTGAAGGTCGACCCCGCTCCCGCCTCGCTCTCGACGGTGATCCGGCCGCCCAGCATCTCGCAGAAATGCTTGGTGATCGCCAGGCCAAGACCGGTCCCGCCATAGCGCCGCGTCGTCGACGCATCGGCCTGGCTGAATGCCTGGAACAGGCGGCCGAGCTGTTCCTCCGTCATGCCGATGCCGGTGTCGCTGACGCCGAACGACACCTCCTCGTCCACGGAACGCAGCTCCAGCGCGACCCGCCCGCGCTGGGTGAACTTGCTGGCATTGCCGAGCAGGTTGAGAAGGCTTTGCTTCAGCTTGGTGCGGTCGGTGTAAAGCGTCCCGAGATCTTCCGGGTAGACGATGTCGAGCCTGTTGCCGCCAGAGGCCGCGAGCGGCGCAACGATCGAGCGCACCTCTTCGAGCAGCGCCTTGAGATCGACCTCTTCGAGATAAAGGTCCATCTTGCCCGCCTCGATCTTCGACAGGTCGAGAATGTCGTTGATCAGATTCAAGAGATGCCGCCCGGCGTCGCGGATCTTCGTGAGATCGGGCACGAACTGGTCGAAGCCTTCGTCCTCGGCCATTTCCTGCAGCATCTCGCTGTAGCCGATCACGGCATTGAGCGGGGTGCGCAACTCGTGGCTCATATTGGCGAGGAAGGCCGATTTGTGCTGGCTCGCCGCTTCCAGCTGCTGATACAGCTCGCCCAACCGTTCGCAGGTGCGGTTGACATTGGCGGCGAGCGCGCCGAGCTCGTCCCGATTGGCAATCGCAACGCGCTGGGTGAAGTCGCCCTCGGCGATGCGGCTGAGCCGGGCATCGATTTCGTCGATCGGTCCGACCAGCGACCAGGAAATCGTACGGCCGAGCAACAGCGCAAATCCGATGCTGCCGATCGCGAACAGGATCACATTGAGCTTGGCGGTGCGATAGGCGCTCTCGCTGGCATCGATGCCCGCCACCATATCGGCTTCGGCTTTGTTGACCAGCTGATTGGTCAGGCGTTCGAGGTTGTTGGCGAGCGGCTGCGCCTCTTTCAGCTGAACCTCGCGCGCCTCTGCGACATTGCCGTGACGGATCAGCTCGACAACCTTGTTCACGACCGCGACAAAACGGTCGTATTCCTGCTTGACCCGCCCGAGGAGCTCGCCTTCGTCCTTGGCGACGAATTGCAGGCGCTCCAGATCGTAGCCGAACTGGTTGAGCTGACGCAGCGCGCCGTCGAGGGTCCGGTCGTCATTGGCGAGCAATGCCGAGGTGACCCGGTAGAGCTGGCTCGTCGTGTCATGCTGGACCTGGCGGTAGGCGGCGATCTTGCGCTCCGAGCGGATCAGCTCGACGGTCCGGTCGTTGACACCGGTCAGCACATGCAGGCCGGCCGCGCCGACCACGATCAAAAGCGCGGCGATTGCCAGAAACGCCATTAGGAGCTTGGTCTGGACCCGGAACGGCAGACGCGCCACCGCGCCGACCATCATCCGGTCGAGGCGGCGCATCATTTGGCGACCAAGCTCAACAGGTCGCGGCGGAATTCGGCGGGATCGAAGCGCATCCCGAGATATTGCACCCGCAAGACGCCGCGCGGATCGATGATCGAGGTTAACAGCGTGTGATCGATCGCACCCTCGTCGGTCTTGGCCACATAACCGCCATATCGCCGAACGACGTCGCGCACCGCCTCCGGCGGACCGCTCAGAAAGCTCCAGCCCGCGGTCTTGGCCTCCCAGGCCGCGGCGTAATCCTTCAGCACCTCTGGCGTGTCGTGCTCCGGATCGACGGTGATCGAGACGAAGGCGATTTTCTTGCCGAAATCCTCACCGAGCGCGTCCTGCACCTCGACCAGTTTCTGCGTCAGCAACGGGCAGATGTCGGGGCAGGCGGTATAGAAGAAGCTCACCGCCACGACCTTGCCGCGCAACCCGATCAGGGTGACCGGCTCGCCGTCCTGCGACATCAGCGCGAAAGCCGGCGCCGGCCCGATCTCGGGCAATGGTCCCGAGTCCCGGGCGGTATCGCTCGCGGCGAACGCCGGCCCGGCCAGCAGCGCCAGCAGGAATACGATTGCAGTCGCCAGCCGCTTCACGCCTTCATCTCGCGTTTCAGCTCGTTCAAAAAGCGCCAATCCGTGGCATCCACAATGATCTTCTGCGGCGTCGACTTGATCATTCCCGCTTCATGCAACCGAACGGCATAGAACCGGAGCGTGTCCTCCGCGTCATAGTCGCGCCATTTGTCGTAGGGCAGCTGCTTTAAGGTTTCCAACGCGTAATCGTACCGCGGCGTGAACCCGCCATCGACCATTTGCCGCGCGACGCGCGCGGGATCGGTGCTGCAGATCTCGGCCGCCTTCAGGATCGCGCGTAACACCCGCTTGGTCGCAACCGGCTTCGTCCGGACGAACTCCCGGTTGCCGCATAAAAAGCAGCAGAAATACTGCGACCATGGCGCGTCAGCCGAGCTGTCGACGACGATATGGCCGACCCCGCGGTCGCGCAACTCGAGGGTTCCGGGCGCAAACCCAAGTATCGCATCGACCTCGCCGCGGGCGAACAGCTCGACCGGGTTGGGCGACGTTCCGGTCACCCAATGGATATCCTTTCGGGGGTCGACTCCGACATTCGCCGCCATGACGGACAGAAAGACGTGCTGCGGCGAGCCCAGGGCCGGCACCGCCACCTTCTTGCCCTTCAGGTCGGTCGTGCTGCGGACCTGATCGTTGCCGAACAATTCGAAGCAGCCGAAATGGATGCCGGCAATCATCGTGATCGCGTCGCCCGCTTCAACCGCCAGGATGTCCGGTGCGACGTAGTTCATCCCGAAATCGATCTCGCCCCGCCCCGTCGCCGCGGCAACCGGAGCCCCGGCGGCCGCCTTGACAAAACGGATGTCGGTGAATCCTTCGGCGCGCAGCAGATCCTCGGCGATGGATTGCGGCGCCGTGCAAACCGCGCCTGCCCCGCCGCCCAGTCGAAGCGTGGTCGTCTCAAGGCGATCCTCGGCTGCGAACACCGCGGGCGGCCGCAGCAGGCCGGCGGCACCGGCCAGCGACGCCGTCGCCAAGAAACGCCGCCGGGTCTGGCGGGGCAGCATCGAAGGCGCCCCCGGTTTCTTCGTCATGCCTTCAGCTCGCGCTTCAGTTCGTTGAAAAAGCGCCAGTCCGTGCTCTCGGCGATCAGTTTCTGCGGGTTCGACTTGATGAAGCCGACATCATGCAGGCGCAGGGCATAGAACCGCACGGTATCTTCGGCATCGTAATCCCGCCATTTGTCGAAGATGTTTTCGCGCAGCGCCTCCAGCGCGAGATCGTAGCGCGGCGTGAAACCGCCATCGACGAGACGTTTCGCCGAGCGCTCCGGCTCTTTTGAACAAAGGTCGTTGGCCTTGAGCATGGCGCGCAACACGCGCTTCGTGGCTACTGGATTCTTGCGGATGAAGTCGCGATGGCCGGCCAGCATGCAACAGAAATAGTCCGACCAAGGGCGGTCCACCGCGTTGTTGACGATCACATGGCCGATCTTTCGCGCGCGCAGCTCCTGCGAGGCCGGAGGCACGATTTCGATGGCATCGATCTTGCCCTCCGCGAACATCTTCACAAAGAGCGGATCGGCGACCCATTCGACGTCCTTCACGGGATCGAGGCCGACATGGGCGAGCATCGCCGAGAGCAACCCGTGCGGGCTGGATCCCAAGCGGCGCACGCCAATTTTCTTGCCCTTTAGCTCGCCGACGCTGCGGATGCCTTCCTGCGCGAACACCTCGACACAGCCGACCATGACGCCCGCCAGCATCGTGATCGGCGCGCCCTGATCGATCTCGACAAGAAACTGCTGGATATAGCTGAGGGTCAAATCGATGTTGCCGGCAGCCAGCGATTTCGCGAGCTGATCATTGGTCGTGTCGATGTACTGGAGATCGGTGAACCCCTCCGCGCGCAACAGCTCCTCCGCAACGAGTTGCGGCGCCATGCACATATCCGGCATTTTGGCGAGGCGGACCGAGGTCGTCTCCAGCCGCTCCTCCTCCGCGGCGAAAACCGCAGGCGGGCGCACCAGGCCGGCGGCGCCGGCCAGCGACAGCGTACTCAGGAAACGACGCCGCGTCTGCAGAATGGACATTCGGAAATCTCCCTTTGCCTCGATTGTGGCAGCTTCGGCCCGCGCTGCAAAATCTCACGCCTTCAGCTCGCGTTTCAGCTCATTGAGGAAGCGCCAGTCGGTCGCTTCGGCGATAATCCGCTGCGGCGTCTTCTTGATGATGCCGAGCTCGTGCTGCCGCAGCGCGTAGAACCGCACGCTGTCCTCGGCGTCGTAGTCGCGCCAATGCCCGTAAGGGTTGTCCTTTAGTGTCTGCAGCGCATAGTCGTAGCGCTCGACAAAACCGCCATCGACGAGGCGGCGCGCCGCCCGTTCCGGCTCGGCGGCGCAGAGATCGGCGGCTTTCAGGTAGGCGCGGATAACCCGCTTGGTCGCGCCCGGGTTTTTGGCAACGAATTGCCGATTGCCAGCCAGCACGCAGCAGAAATACTGCGACCAGGGCGGGTCGAAAGCGGTTCTGACGATGACGTGGTGAAAGCCGCGCGCGTGCAATTCCTGCGGCTCGGGCGGCAGACCCATATAGGCGTCGATCTTGCCCTCGACGAATTGCTCAAGCGCCTTGCCTTGAGGATCGAGAATGATCTTGACGTCCTTGTTCGGATCGAGGCCGACATAGGCCGACATCGTCTGGATCAGATCGGCAGTGGCGCTGCAGCCGACGGTCTTGCCCTTCAGGTCCGCGATCCCGCGAATTCCGTCTTTAGCGAACAGCTCGTAGCACCCGGCATGGACGCCGGAGAGGATCGTGATCGGCGCGCCGGCATCGATCGCCGCAAGCTGCCCCGGCGTAACATTGGCGCAGAAATCGTATTTCCCGCGCCCGACATCCACCGGATACGTCAGCGGATCCGCGTCTATATAACGGATATCGGTGAATCCCTCGGCGCGCAGCAACTCCTCGCAGACATATTGCGGCGCAAAACAAATGACCGGGATCTTGGGGAGCCGGACGGTCGTGGTTTCCAGCGCCGGCTCCGCCGCGTGGAGGCCGGGTGCCGGCAAGAGGAAGGCGCCCGCGCCCGCCCCAGCCAAACTCGTCAAGAACCGCCGTCGTGTTTGCAGTGCGCGCATCGCCAAACGTCTCCCCCTGCCCTTATGGCCGATTGTTGTTTACCGAAGCGAGCGGGATTGCGCTGGAACAATACAACGGCGGAGGTGGAGCCGCGACCTCTCCTTCGGTGTTCCCCTTCGCGGTGACGGGATTAAAATGGCCCAGGATCTGTAAAATGGTGGGGAGTCTGGCGGCGGCGGAGGACAAACGATGAACGGGGCGGACGGCAACGCGGCCGATTACTTCATCGAGCGGCATCTGCGGGAAGGGCGCGGCGAGCGGCTGGCCTTTATTGATCCCTGCCGCAGGCTCACCTATGCCGCGCTTTCCGCCGCATCAGCGCGCTTTGCCGCCGCTTTGCGGGCGGCCGGGATCGAGCGCGAGCGGCGCATCGCGCTGTTGATGCTCGATACGATCGACTTCCCGATCGCGTTCTGGGGCGCCTTGCGCGCCGGCATCGTCCCGGTGCCGATCAATACGCTGCTGCCGGCCGACATCACCGAATACATCCTGAAGGACAGCCGCGCCGCGGCGTTGGTCGTCTCCGCGCCGCTCCTGGAGCCGCTGCGCCCGATGCTCGACCGGCTCCCCGACCTGCGCCAAATCATCGTCAGCCAGCCGAACGGCGAGCCGGTCGGTCATTCGGAGGCCGATCCGCGCGCGACCGGCTTTGAGGCGTTCCTCGAGAATCCCACCTCCGCCGCCGACATCGCCGAATGTTCGCCCGATGAGGTCGCCTTCTGGCTGTATTCCTCGGGTTCGACCGGTGCTCCCAAAGGGGCGCGCCATGTCCATTCGAACCTGCGCGCCACCTCCGACACCTACGGATTGCAGGCGTTGCAGATCGAGACCGACGACCTGGTGTTCTCGGTCGCCAAGCTGTTCTTCGCCTATGGGCTCGGCAATTCGATGACCTTTCCGATGGCGGTCGGCGCCGCCTCGGTGTTGGTGCCGGACCGGCCGACCCCCGATCTCGTGCTGGCGACGATGCGCCGGTTCCGTCCGACGATGTTCGCCGGCGTGCCGACGCTCTATGCCGCCCTCTTGGCGCTTCCCGAGCTTGGGCCCGGCGCCGGCTCCGACCGGCTGCGCCGCTGCATCTCGGCCGGCGAACCGTTGCCCGAGCATGTCGGCCGGCGCTGGCAAGAGACGGTCGGCGTCGACATCCTCGACGGGATCGGCTCGACCGAGATGCTGCACATCTTCCTGTCAAACCATCCAGACGACGTCCGCTACGGCACCACCGGCAAGGCGGTGCCGGGCTACGAGCTGCGCATCGTCACCGAAGGCGACGCCGACGCTCCCGACGGCGAAACCGGCGAGCTGATCGTCAAGGGGCCGAGCGCCGCCGAGGGCTACTGGAACCAGCGCGACAAGTCGCGCCGCACCTTTCGCGGCGAGTGGACCTATACCGGCGATACCTACATCCGCGACGCCGACGGCTATTACCGCTATTGCGGGCGCAGCGACGACATGCTGAAGGTCAGCGGCATCTGGGTGTCGCCCTTCGAGGTCGAGGAGGCGCTGATCGGCCATGCCGCGGTGCTCGAAGCCGCCGTCGTCGGCCACCCCGATCCGGAAGGCCTGATCAAGCCCAAGGCGTTTGTCGTGTTGCAGCAATCGGCACAACGCGACGATGTCGATGCCCTGTGCGAGGCATTGCAGAACCACGTCAAGGAGCAGATCGGCGTGTGGAAATACCCGCGCTGGATCGAGTTCTGCGAGGGATTGCCGAAAACCGCCACCGGCAAGATCCAGCGGTACAAACTGCGGCAATAGCCAATCTGCCTGCCGCCTATAGCGCTCCGAGGCCGCCGAGCGCGCCGCCGGCGGCGACCAGCCACAACGGGTTGATCCGGGTCATCAGCATCAGCCCGATTGCGGCGGCCGTGACCGCGAGGCTCGGCCAGCCGCTGTCGCCTGCGCGCGCCATAACCGCACCGCCGGCGATCACGAGACCGATCGTCACCGGCGCCAGCCCGCGCCGCACGCGCTGCTGCCAGGCCGCATCGCGAAAGCGGTCCCAGAAATGGAAGGCCGTGTAGGACAGCGCGCAGGGCGGCCCAAAGGTGACCAGCGCACTGGCGATCGCCACCGGCAGCCCGCCCACCTTCCAGCCGATCAAGCTCATCATCAGGATCATGTTGGGGCCGGGGATGCCCTGCACGATCGCGAAGCAATTGGCGAATTCGCGATCGGTCAGCCAGCCATTCGCGGTGACCACGAAATCACGCAGATCGGGCAGGACCCCGGGCACGCCGCCGAAGCTGATGATCGCCAGCAGCGCGACATGCGCGATCAGGGAAGTGGAAGCGCCTGGAGTCATCGTGCCGGCACGCGGTCCGGGCGTGCCAGCGCGATCGACAATGGCACCAGCCCGAGCACGACGATCAGCAATGGCAGCTTGGCGACGGCCAGGCCGGCGAAAGCCAGCATGGCGACGGCCAAGGCGATCGGGCGGTGACGGTGCGGCAATAACAGCCGGATGCCGGTGGCGATCAGCAGCCCGGCCGCCGCCGCGGCAACCCCGCGCAGGATGCCCTGAAGCACCGGCGTCTGCGCATAGGACAAGAACAACGCCCCGAGCGAGAAGCCGACCGTCCACGGCACCAGAATGAACCCCGCCAGCGCCGCTAGCGCCCCGGCCGGACCGCGGAATTTCGCGCCGATGCACACGGTGATGCTGACGACGTTGGGGCCGGGCATGAATTGGCAGAAGCTCAGCAGATCGGCGAAGTCCCGGTCGCTGAGCCAACGCCGCTCGTCGACGATGATGCGGCGCACCCAGACGATCGGCCCGCCAAACCCGTACATCGACGTTTTGAGAAACGCGATAAACAGCGCGCCCAGCGTGACCGGCGGGGTGGCGCCGGGCGACTCCCTCTCCGCCCCCGGGGGCGGAGAGGGCTGGGGTGAGGTGGGGAATTCCATCGGAGTTGGACCCACCTCACCCTTCCCGCTGCTTCACAACGGGTCCCCTCCCTCTCCGCCCTTCAGGGCGGAGAGGGCAATCTTCGCCGCACCGATCGTGCAATGGCTGTCCTCAGCCAAACGCCTGCTTGAACGCGGCCCACACGGCGCGCTGCGCGTTCATCGCGTCGTCGACCGCCGGCACCATGCCGAAAAAGGCGTGGATCATGCCGGGATACTCGCGGTACTCGACCGGCACGCCGGCTTCGCGCAACGCGGCGGTGTAGCGCTCGCCGTCATCGTGCAAGACGTCGCATTCGGCGGTGATGACGATCGCCGGCGCGACCCCGGCGAGGCTCGGCGCCTTGAGCGGCGAGGCCCGCCAGTCTGCGGCGTCGTCGGGGCTGCGCAGATAGTGCTTCTGGAACCACACCATCGCCTCGCGGGTCAGGATGCCGTAGCCGGTGGCGAATTTCTCGTAACTCCGCGTGCTCATCGTGTAGTCGGCGACCGGGTAGACCAGCGATTGCAGCCGCAGTCGCGGGCGGCCGGCATCGCGCGCCATCAGCGCGACGACCGCGGCGAGATTGGCGCCGGCGCTGTCGCCATGGACGCCGATCCGCTCGGGATCGGCGCCGAGGCCAGCGGCGTTGGCGTGGACCCATTCGAGCGCCGCGAAGGAATCCTCGACCGCTGCGGGAAATTTGTGCTCGGGACCCATGCGGTAATCGACCGAGGCGACGAAGGCCTCGGCGCCGGCGCACAGATTGCGCGCGACGAAATCATGCGTATCGAGGCTGCCGATCACATGGCCGCCGCCATGATAGTAGACGATCGCCGGCATCGCCCCGCCGGAGTTAGACGCCTTCGGCCAATAGAGGCGCAGGCGGATCGGCCCGCCCGGGCCCGGGATCATGCGCTCCTCGATTCGGGCGACCGGCAGGGGCTCGGCTTTGCGGGCGCGCGCGGTCGCTTCCATCTGCTCGCGCGCCTCCTGCGGGGTCATCGCCTCGATCGGCCGCAGATTGGCCTCGGCCATCACCTTCAGGACTTGCTGGATCTGCGGATGCAGGCTCGGCATGGCGTCACCGTGGTCGGTTCTATGTCTGGGAGATTGCTTCGCTTCGCTCGCAATGACAGCAAAAAAGAGTTGTCATCGCGAGGAGCGCAGCGACGAAGCAATCCCCCTCGGTTCAGCGTTGGGGGCCAGCCACTCGCGCAATTTCGACCAGCGGCGTTTCGCGCCAGGATTTGCTTTGCCGCCGCGCACCGCGATCGCCAAGGCCCGCTTCTGCCCGACGATGACGACGAGGCGCTTGCCGCGGGTGATGCCGGTATAGACTAGGTTCCGCCGCAGCATCGGATAGTGCTGCGTCGTCAGCGGCATCACCACCGCGGTGTATTCCGAGCCCTGGCTCTTATGGATCGTCGTGGCATAGGCGAGCGCCAATTCGTCGAGCTCGCCGGCGCTGTAATTCACGACACGGCCGTCGAACTCCACCGCCAGTTCGCCGGCCTCGGCGTCGAGCCCGGTCACGATGCCGAGATCGCCGTTATAGACATCTCTGTCGTAATTGTTCTCGACCTGCATGACCTTGTCGCCGGGACCGAACACCTGGCCGAAGCGCTCGATGCGCAACTCGCCCGGCGGGTTCAGCGCCTGTTGCAATTCGAGGTTCAGCGAGCGGGCGCCGAGACCGCCGCGGTTCATCGGGCACAGCACCTGGATGTCGCGGACCGGATCGAAGCCGAACCGTTTCGGGATCCTGTCGCGCACCAGGGTCAAGAGCTTGCGCACCCCGTCTTCCGCGTCGGCCGCCTCGACAAAATAGAAATCGCCGCCCTCGGCCGGGTCGAGCTCAGGCATCTCGCCATGATTGATACGGTGCGCGTTGGCGATGATCCGGCTCGCCGCCGCTTGCCGGAAGATTTCGGTCAGCCGCACGACCGGCACCGCGCCCGATCCGATGATGTCGGCCAGCACCTGGCCGGGCCCGACCGACGGCAGCTGATCGACATCGCCGACCAGCAGAAGCGCCGATTTGGCCGGCAATGCTTGCAGCACCGCGCGCATCAACGGCACGTCGACCATCGAGGTTTCGTCGATGACCAGGAGGTCGCAATCGAGCGGATAGGATTCGTCGCGCCGGAAACCGCCCGATGCCGGGTCGGCCTCCAGCAGGCGGTGGATCGTCATCGCCTCGAGGCCGGTGCTGTCGGCGAGGCGCTTCGCGGCGCGGCCGGTCGGCGCGCACAGCGCGACCTCGACCGATTTGGCGCGCAGGATCTTGAGCAGCGAATTGACCAGCGTCGTCTTGCCGACGCCGGGGCCGCCGGTGATGACAAGCACTTTGGCGCCGAGCGCGACCCCTATTGCTGCCTTCTGGCTGTCGGCGAGCGTGAGCCCGGTGCGCTGCTCGACCCAGGGGATCGCCTTGTCGGCATCGATCGCCGGCCAGGGCGGCTGACCCGCGGCGAGCGCCTTGAGCCGCTCGCCGATGTCACGCTCGGCCTGGTACAGCGCGGCGAGAAAGACGCAGCGTCGGCCGTCGACCTCGTCCGCCACGACAGCGCCAGCGGCGATCTCCTCGGCCAGCGCGGTCTCGACCAGGCTCGCCGGCACCTCCAGCAATGTCTCGGCCAACGGCACCAGCTCCTCGACCGGCAGTCCGCAATGCCCGTCATCCATCGCCTCGGCGAGGGCATGCGAAATCCCGGCGCGCACCCGCATCATCGCGGTCTTCTCGATGCCGAGCCGCATCGCGATCTGGTCGGCGCTCTTGAAGCCGATGCCGCGAATGTCGCGGGCGAGCCGGTACGGGTTCTCCGAGATCAGCCGCACCGCGTCGGCGCCGTAAATCTTGTGGATGCGCACCGCCCGCGCGGTGCCGACGCCGTGGTCGTGCAGGAACAGCATGATCTCGCGGATCGTGCGCTGCGCCGCCCAATCCTGGGCGATCTGCTTGGCGCGCTTGGCGCCGATGCCGGGCACCCGCCGCAACCGCCCGGGGTTGTTCTCGATGATGTCGAAGACCGAATCGCCGAACGCCTGCACCAGCTTCTTGGCGTAGACCGGGCCGATGCCGCGGATCATCCGCGAGCCGAGATATTTTTCGATCGCGGCGGGAGTGGTCGGCGCCGTTGCCTTCAGGAACGAGGCGCGGAACTGCACGCCATGGGTGCGGTCGTTGGCCCAGTTGCCGCTGACCTGGACGAACTCGCCGGCCGAGATCAGCGGCGCGTGGCCGACGATCGTGACCGGCTCTCGGCGGCCGCGCGCCTCGACCTTGAGGACGCAAAAGCCGCTCTCCGGGTTGTGAAACACGACCCGCTCCACCAGCCCGGCCAGAACCTCGCTGGCCTCACCCATTTGCGACACCGCTTGCGCCATCCGCCCATGATGGCAAGCGCGGCGCCGAGGCGCCAGCGGAGCGCGATGCGGTCACCGACAGCTCGATTGTCACAAAACTGACCGGGACGCGCGGCAAAACTCGCCCACACGGACACCGGGGGGTTGCTGCCGGGGGGCATGGGCAACTTCTACATTTGGACCGGCTCGGCACTGGGCAGGCGGGAGCGGTCGTGAGGATTCTGCTCGCGACGGACGCCTGGACACCGCAGGTGAACGGCGTTGTGCGAACCCTGACTGAGGTGCTTCGCGAACTCGCCGCGATGGGCCACCGCGTCAACACGGTGCAGCCCGGCCTGTTCCGCTCGATGCCCTGTCCGTTTTATCCCGAGATCCGGCTGGCGCTTGGCGTGCGCCGGCGGATCGGCAACATTATCGAGGCGGTAGCGCCCGACGCGATCCATATCGCGACCGAGGGTCCGATCGGGCTCGCCGTACGAAACTGGTGTCTGGCCCACGGCTACGATTTTACGACGGCGTTTCACACGCGGTTCCCGGAATACCTCGCCGAGCGCCGCCTTGCACCGAGCCGGCTGACCTACGCGCTGCTGCGGCGCTTCCATGCGCGCGCGGGCGGCGTGATGGTGCCCAGCGCCTCGGTGCGCCAGGAACTGTCGGCGCGCGGTTTAGCCAAGCTGCTCGCCTGGGGGCGCGGGGTCGATCCGGATCTGTTCAACCCGGCGCGGCGCGGCGATCTGCCCGATCTGCCGCGCCCGATCTTTCTGACGGTCGGCCGGGTGACGTGGGAGAAGAACCTGCCGGCCTTCCTGTCGCTCGACCTGCCCGGCTCTAAAGTCGTTGTCGGTAGCGGGCCGCAGCTGGCGGCTTTGCGCGCGCAATTTCCACAGGTGCACTTCCTCGGCCGGCGCGCCAACGGCGAGCTCGCCGGCCTCTATGCCTCGGCCGATGTCTTTGTGTTTCCGAGCCGTACCGACACCTTCGGTCTCGTCATGCTCGAGGCGCTCGCCTCGGGGCTGCCGGTGGCCGCCTATCCGGTGGCCGGCCCCCTCGATGTCGTGGGGAAAAGCGGCGCCGGCGTGCTCGACGAGGATCTGCGCCGCGCCGCGCTGGCCGCTCTGACGATCCCGCGGGAGCGCTGTCGGGCCTATGCGCTGAACTTCACCTGGAAGGAATCGGCGACCCAGTTTCTTGGCAATCTCCGGCCGTGCCGGGGAGTGTCGGCCGAACGCCCTGGCGCGGCCAGTACGGCGCAATAACGCCTGGGGGATGCCTGTCAGAGAATGTCGTGGCCGAGCAGCGCGCCTTCGCCGCTCGAGACGACCCGGATCTTGATCGGCGCGTACTGCCGGATCGTCGCGACCGCGAGATCGACCTCATCCTCGGAATGCGCCCGCACGTAGACAGCGGTCTCGCCGTTGCGGATGAACGGGGCGAAGGTGTCGCGGACATGGTCGACGACCAGCGGGTCGACCGAAAGGGTGTCACTGCCGGGCGGAATGACGGAAGGCGGCGGTGCGGTCACATGTATCAGCATCGGGAAGACATTGCCCTCCGGCACGCCCTCGTATCTGAGCCGATTGATCGCGTCCTCGGCGATCCCCTTCGATGCGAACAGCCCGACCACGAATTTGAGCATGGTTTCTCCTCGCACCCGATCGGCGCCTGATGATTCAACGGCGCACCCGGCATCTGGTTGCGCCGGTGACCGCTATAGGCCGAGCGGGCAGGTCTCGGAGAGGAGTCAGCCGCCCGATCTCATTGCGCGGTGATGCCGCCGTCGATCACGAGGCCGGCGCCGGTCATGAAGGCGGCATCGTCGGAGGCGAGAAAGACGATGCCCTTGGCGATGTCGGTCGGCGTCCCCATGCGGCCGATCGGCAGACGTTCGATGACCTGCCGGCGCGCCATCTCGATATCATTGGTGCCGAGGTTGCGCGCCCGCGTCGCCAGCACCTGGTCGCCCATATCGGTATCGATCGTGCCGGGATGCATCGAGTTGACGCGGATCCGGTAGCCCTTGCGCGCGAATTCCAGCGCCGCCGATTTGGTGAACAATGTC
>Ga0210400_10001797_pt1 | contig 20908 bp, 24 predicted proteins | sample IncBWH26MmetaG_FD_155456 | JGI IMG/M metagenome (GOLD analysis project Ga0210400, IMG submission 155456) | Forest soil microbial communities from Barre Woods Harvard Forest LTER site, Petersham, Massachusetts, United States - Inc-BW-H-26-M | ecosystem: Environmental > Terrestrial > Soil >...
ATCGAGGCCGCGCATACCCTAACCACCGCCAAGTTCGCTGAGTCGCTGATCGACCGGACGAGGGAATTCTCTCAGCGACGGCCAGCCTATTTCATCCTCCGCGATGCCCCCATCAAACTTTCTCGTAGCGCAGCAGCTCGGAAAACTCTGCGAGAGGCTTTCGTACAAGCCTTTCAGGCAAAAAAACCGACGCTTTCACATGAGGAAGCGCTTCTCATTGCCGACGTCGTCGTGGAAACGGTAAAGGGTTTTCTGGCGGTGATCGCTGCGGCTCCTCCAAACCGACGCGCGCCCGTGACAGCGGAATTCACCAAAATGCTCTCGCTGTATCTTGAGGCCAAGTTCCGTTAGCGCGTGGCGCGCCTTGGAATGGATGGCACGGGGCTCGCCAGATTAACCAGCCGCCGACGACCGCTAAGTGCTTGGTAGACATGCTTGTTCCGATGGCCGTGGCGTATCAGTTGGAGCACACCCCAGATCACCCTTCGTAAGGCCTCCCACCCAGATGCTCGGCTAGCCGCGCGGCCACCTCAGCGTGAACATGTTTAGCTCCCGTGCTGTCCGCAAACTGGAAGTAATCCAGATAGGGACATGCGGATCGGTAATCAGAAGTCGGCTTGTAGGAAGTGATCTCCGCACTTGGCATGGACTCAAAACCAACGATTCCCTAGAGTGTTGCAGATGACAGCCTGTTTGGGACGCAGCAGTTTTCCCTGCAACGGTTTCAAACAGCGTTGCACTCCGGAGCACAACGGTTGCACAGACCGCCGTGGCGCAATGTCAACGGTTCCCTAGACCGTTGTGGCTGCAGACCGCTACCTTATATAAGATAGCGCTTCGGCGGTTTTCCAAACCGCCGCCGACCCGAGTGGCTCTCGCGAATCTATGTCTTCGTGATTGGTGGGAACCGATCAGAGGAGTTTCGGTGTTATTTCGCTATGGGGAAAATTCGGGGGACCTTGCGCATGCGGAGCCACATTGTGGCACTCCTTCCCACAATCAAAATTTTTGACAAGTCTTTTGTTTTCAAAAATATTGTTGCAAGGAAAGGGCTTCCGAAAGATGACCCGGCTGGCTTGGGCGCAGGAGTGCTATCAATGTGGCGGACCATTCGGTTCTCAGCCGAATGATAGGGAACATTTCAAACCGATAGTCATAGGACCAGCGGAAGACCTGCTTCCATAACAGCCGTTCCCCAGAGCCATGTGACTACAACGGTGTTTGAAACCGTTGTACCAAAGGGTGGGAGATTACTGTCGCGACGGAGATTCGCTCCGTGCTGCCGGCAAGCAAAACCCTCCAATCGCAGATCGCCGCTGCGTCGTCCGTCCGCTCACTCCTTCGCCCTCACTGCTTCGCGGAACTCGCCGCCGTAGGGTGCGGCTCGCCGAAATAGGGAAAATCCGGGCGTATCAACCGCATATCGGGCGCCACCCCATCGCCGAGGGCCGTGTTCGTGACCAGCGTGAGAATCACGTCCATCACGTCGTCGCAGAGGCCGCGGCCGTTGAAGACGGCAAAGCTGAATGAAGCGGGCGTGCCCAGTTCATACGGCAGAACCGACGGGCAGAGGCGCGCGAGGAGTTGCGTAGCGTAGGCGGATGGGTCGGCCGCTGAGTGGGCGAGCGCGGTGACTTTTTCCACGAAGTCGCGGATCGGTTTGGAGAACAACGCCACATCGTCCGCCGGGACTGCGCGGTTGTAGTTTTCCGATGCGTCGCGCAGCGAAGGATCGGAGAGCAGGAAGTGGGTGATCATCGGCAGGCCCCAACGCGACACCTGCACCTCCGGCGCGTGGCCGTAGAGCGATACGGTGGCCCAGGCGTGCACCAGACCTTGGCCGATCAGGCTGCTGGGGAGCTCGAGGACGATGGCGCTGATATTGTTGCCGGCGAATAAGCTCTGGCCATTCTGGAACGACTCCGGGGCAAACCTGTTTTCAGACCACAGAGCTTTTCTGAAGGCACCGAAACCAACGCCATTGGTTGCGAACAGATCGGGCGCGAGGCCTGCGTACGCCAGGCAGCCCTGATCCGCTTTCACGACGCGTCCCGTATTCCCGGAAATGATGAGTTCGCCCCCGGCACCCTTCAGAGCGTCCGCTCCGGTGGCGCGCCGCACCTCGAAGGTCTGAACGTGCCGGTGCTCGCCGCCATCGGCGTGGGCGGGCGCGCCGAACTGGACCTTGAAGGCGACGTCTTCGCGAAGATCGCGATCCGTGTCGAAGCGAAAGGCGTAGAGACCTTCGTCGCGGAAGGTGTCTGGCGCGCCGACGCCGGCGTTCGGATTCACGGTCAAAGCCATGACCGTTGTGCCCGGGCGGCCGCGAAACAAGTAGAAGTCGCAGACGTTGATGCGGGGGTCTTCTTTTGCGGTAGGCGTATCGAAATGATGCGACATGGCGAATCTTCTCCTAAAGGGTTAGACGCGAGGCCAAAAGGTCGAATCGCTTGGATGCGGGGTCGATGGGGCGATCATCCTCAACATCCTCAACCTCATCGGAAGATTTTTCAAGTTTGGAATGGAAACGGAGCAATTCCCAATGGTTCTGGCACGCGCGGAAGAAATGCGGCACGACGTACCGCAACAGTTTAAAAAACCGCCGTATTTGACGGTGTCTGTCGGCAACGGTCCAGGAAACCGTTGCGGTGCCGTCGGAATCAGTATTGGTGCTGCGACGGTCTTGTAGTCCGTTGTCCTTGCCCTAACTGCCCGCGGATCGGGGAGCACGAGGAGCCTAGAATTTCAGTGGGTTAAAGTTCGTTCCGTTATCGAAGTAATCTACATTTTCGATTCTCTTGAGCCACAAGGATACTTTGAGTGTTACCGGGAGCAAGAGAAGCTCCACACTGACTTTCGTAAGGCTTGCAACGACAATGCTTTTTGTTAAGACGCGTGGCGGTATCATCCTCCACAGACCGAAGATGTAGAAGACGGCGGTGTTCACCATTTGCCCGCATAGAGTCGAGGTCACGAAGCGCGCCGATATATGACGTCCGTTGGTCCACACCTTCATTTTTGCCAGGACATAATTGTTGGCGATATCACCGGCGAACATCGCAAGAGTGCCAAATAAAACCAAGCGAGGGGCCGCGGATAACACATCAACGTACGATTGATTGTTTGTCATAACCGCAGAGGGCGGGTAGAAAATCACAAATTCGAAAATTGCGATCACCAAGAGCTGCGCGAAGATGCAGTACCACAAGACCCGCCGCGCGACTGCATAACCATAAACTTCGGTCAAGATGTCGGCAAAAATGTAGACAAAAGGAAAGTAATAGATGGAAATCGAGAGTGGAATTCCCATGACGTCAATCAGCTTGCCGGCCGTGGGAATGCAAATGATGGCGAAGAAGACGTTCCAAAGCACAATGTGGTTCAGGAATTTATAGTTCTGCATTCGCGGACCCTCGCCTCTGTAATCCGAATTATCCCAATTATGGAAATCTAATTCCCGGCTTTGCCGTCTAGTGGGAGGGATGGTGTTCCCCTACTCTGCGCGGCAGTTTACTTAATCAATTTCAGTCAGAAGGAGAACCAGAAATGAGAAAGTTGGTGCTTCTATTCATGCTCGCTGTCGCGCTGAGTAGTCAAGTCGCATTCGCACAAGAGTCGCAGCCTAACCCGAAACAGCCTTCCGCTTTGGCTGGAACCGATTCACCCGAGGCGTTACGGGAACACTTTCCAGTGCTACCCGCGGTGAGGGCAAAATACTGGAACATCGATCCTGCAGTCGGATACGGGATGAAGGATTTCGGAAACGGCGTCTACGCACTTTCTGACAACGGTTGGCAATCCGCCTTTCTCGTGACCGACGCGGGCGTCGTCGTTTTCGATGCGCCGGCCAGCTATGGCAAACACATTCCGGAAGCCGTCGCTAAAGTCACGAACAAGCCGATCAAGATGCTGGTCTATTCCCACATTCATAAGGATCATATTGGTGGGTCAGCAGCGTTTAAGGGCATCCCTGGCTTGCAGATTGTCGCTCTCGATACCGTCAGCGACTTTCTGAAGGAAGTGAACGATCCGAATCGCCTGATTCCAACCGAGACGTTCAAAACCTCGAAGACGATCAAGCTCGGCGGCAAGACTGTGGAACTCACACGGCATAAGTACCACTCCAACGAAGGCGATCTTTTCATCTATGTACCAGAGGCGAAATTCTTGATGGCTGTAGACTCGGTGACGTCGGGATACATACCGTTTCAGGACTTCGATCTGTCGACCAACTCCCACCAATATTTGAAGATGGTCGACGAAATCCTCGCCTACAAATTCGACCACTTTATCGGGGGCCACCTCACCGATACCGGGACTCGGAAGGATGTTGAGATCACCAAGGAAAACACGAACGACGTGTACCAGACCGTGAAGCGGATTCACAACGGCTTGAATGAAAGGGCCTTCGATGCTGAGATTGCCAAGACGATCGGTCCCGACAACGAGTTCCTGATATTCAAGGCTTTGCTGGATAAGGTGACGAGAGACTCTGTTGCTGAACTTGAGCCTCGCTGGATCAATCGCCTGGCTGGCGTCGACGTTTGGCTGCCAAGCCATGTGCGTGCTGCTCTCATCTACGTCCGGTGGGACGATAAGGAATAAGGGATCGGCAGGAAGCCGGCTGACCGGTCCTCAGGCCGGAAGTGAGGGAAAGAGCGTCGGCGCCATTTGGGCTGCGAATTCTTTGAACACGCGGACGGGCCTCGTGAGGTATCGATTGCCCACATGGACTACCCAGAGATTGAAGACGGTGAAGTGCCATTTCTGCATCACCTCAACGAGCCGCCCCTCGCGCAACAACTCGGGCTGCACCAACGGCGGAAGGTCGCCAATTCCGGTGCCCGCAAGCAGGGCAGTCGCAAGGCCAGCATAGTCGTTCATCGCCAGGAAAGGCTGGAACGTCAGCGTTTCCTTTTTCTTCCCGTTCGTGTGAACGAAGTTCCATGCCTTTGTCGGCGTCCAAAACGAGAAAGCAAGCAGCCGGTGTTCAAGTAAGTCCTGAGGTTTTTGAGGACGCTTGCACTTTGACAAATAGCTCGGGCTCGCTACGAGCTGGTGACGGTAGGTCAGGATTCTGCGCGCGACGAGTGACGAATCTTTCAGTTGTTCCCCCACCTTGAACGCCAGGTCCACGCCCTCGGCGATTTGATCGACAATCCGGTCCGTGATGAAGACCTGTACCCGGACCTTTGGATACGATGCCTGGAATGCGCCGATGAGCGGCGCAAGCAACGAGTCGGAGATGCTAGGTGGCGCGGAAAGCCGCAGTTCACCGGAGACATTCGACAAGTGGTTGGAAGCGACGTTGTCTACCGCTTCGTTGAGCTCGACGGTGTGACGAGCATGCTCGAGAACTTCGGCCCCTACATCCGTCAGCCGCAGGCTGCGCGTCGAACGTTCGAGCAAGCGCACCCCCAGTTCGTCCTCAAGCTCGGCAACGCGACGGCTGACGGTTGAGGTCGGCATTTTCAGAAGGCGCGCCGCCTCTGAAAAGCTCTTCGCTTCAACTACCTTGGCGAAGATCATGAGGGAATTCAGGTCCGTCATCACGATCCTCCATCTCCGGCAGACCTCCGATAGTCACTTTACGTTGAACTCCCGAAGGATTTCCCGCACATACTACGTCCTCTCGGACACGTGGTCCGATAAAGATTATCCCAAATTTGGAAAATACATTTGCTGTTTCACCCGCTAGTCGAGCAGACCTGGCCCGACTACATTCCGAATGAAAAACGAGGCCAAAAGCAAAGGACTCGCATCATGAATGCAAACGAGCAGGCCGTTGCTGCAGTACTTACGCAATATCAAAACGCGTTGAATCAATCCGATACCGAAGCAGTGATGAAGCTCTATGCGCTCGACGGAGTATTTATGCCGCAGAACAGCCCTTCCAGTGTCGGTGCCGATGAGGTTCGCAGGGCCTATGATGCCGTGTTCAAAGCCATCAAGCTGACCGTCAAATTCAATATCGCCGAGATTGTGGAAATGGCTCCGAACTGGGTTTTTGCGCGAACCAATTCGGCCGGGACGGTCAAGGTTCACGCCACGGGCGCGGGTGGCCCTGAGGCAAATCAGGAACTATTCCTCTTCCAAAAATTCGGCGGAGGCTGGAAGATCGCGCGCTACTGCTTTTCGACGACAAACCCGCCGCATACATGAGAAGTAAAAGAGGCTTCCGATGGCGACGATGAAAGAAGCGGTGATTCACGAACCGGGTGGGCCCGAGGTTCTCAAAATTGAGAGCCTTCCGGTCCCGACACCGCAGAAGGGCGAAGTTTTAATACGGGTCAAAGCGTTCGGCCTCAATCGCTCGGAGCTCTTCACGCGCCAGGGCCATTCGCCGGACGTCAAGTTTCCTCGCGTTCTAGGTATCGAGGCAGTCGGTGTCGTCGAGGCAGCGCCTGGAGGCGAGTTTCGCAAGGGCGATATCGTCGCGACGGCGATGGGGGGACTGGGGCGGGAAATCGACGGGGGCTATGCCGAATATACTAGCGTGCCCGCGAAACAGGTGCAGGTCATCAAGACCGAACTTCCCTGGGAAACGCTCGGAGCGATCCCCGAGATGCTGCAAACGGCGTGGGGTTCGCTGTTTAAATCGCTGCGCCTCGAAAAAGGCGAACGTCTGTTGATCCGCGGTGGCACAACTTCCGTTGGCTTGGCGGCTGCGGCCATTGGCAAGAAGCACGGTGCCTTTGTCGCGGCGACCACACGAAACCCGGACCGCGAAAACCTGCTGCGCGCCAGTGGTGTCGATCAAGTCTTCATCGATACCGGTTCAATCGCCGAGCAGGTCATGGAGGTTTGTGCCAACGGTGTCGACAAGGTGCTCGAACTGGTCGGTACGACGACACTGAAAGATTCGCTTCGGTGCGCCAAACAACGCGGCATCGTGTGCATGACCGGAATCGTCGGCAACAAGTGGTCCTTCGAGAATTTCGCTCCCATGGAGGCGATACCGACTGCGGTCAGCCTGACAACGTATGCAGGCGAATCGGAAGACTTCATGCGGATGCCTCTGGAAGACCTGGTTGAGCAGATCGCTGCCGGGGCGCTCCATGTTCAGATCGGTAAGGTCTTCCACCTTGACGAGATCGCCGAGGCGCATCGGTGCATGGAGGAGAACAAAGCCGGTGGAAAGATTGTGGTCCTGACCTAACAGCTCAGCAGATATTCTTCCGGGTCCAGTCGCAAGCGCGATATGACTTTGAATTCTGACTCACAATTTCCCGAGGGCGATCAGGCACAGGGGTTTTTCGAGATCGGTTTCGACCCGCTCTCGGACCAAGTTGCTTATCCCCACCTCAATGAGGCTGAGATTGCGGAGGTTGCACCTTTCGGGGAACGATGCGACTTCTTCGAAAACGATCCACTCTTCTCAGCCGGAGACTATCCCTTCAATAGCTACGTGATTCTTTCGGGAAGGGTGCGAGCTGTCGATGTCTCGACGGGCGAACGCGTGGTGTTCGTCCGCTACGGTGCAGGCTATTTCACCGGCGATATCGATCTCTTGACCCGTCGACCCGCAATTGTCTCGGTCGAAGCCGAAATCTCTGTTGAGGCGGTCCGACTTACGCCGAAACAGCTTCGGAATTTGTTCACGAGAAGACCTCAATTGGGTGAGAAGTTCTGGAAATCGTTCCAGCGTCGACGGGAATTACTCCTCAAGTCTAAATTTCGCGGCTTGAGCATTTACGGTCGGAAAGACGACAAGGCAACACTCGAAGCCGTGGAGCTGCTGTTCCGCAACAGCGTGCCGCACGAATGGTTGGATACGTCTTGCGATGACAACAAGATCAAACTCGAACAGATCCGCGAAGATGTTCAGTCCTATCCAGTGGTGGCCCACGGCAGCCGGGTCCTTTATGAAGCGCCCACCCGCGCCCAGTTGGCGGACCACCTTCGGCTTCGCTGCCAACTGCCGAATTCGGTTTATGACGTTCTGATTTTGGGCGCTGGCCCGGCTGGCCTCGGAGCGGCTGTCTACGCGGCCTCGGAAGGGCTGTCTTCGCTCGTGCTGGACGGTTTGGGTCCTGGGGGACAGGCGAGTTCGACATCCCGGATTGAGAATTATGCCGGTTTTCCGGATGGTGTCACCGGCCACGACCTCGCCCATCTGATCTATCTTCAGGCTCTGAAGTTCGGAGCAGACTTCCACGTCCCCAGCACGGTGTCCAACTTGGAGCGACGCAGCAACGGGTTCTACCGTGTGAGAACAGTCGAAGGTGATTATGTTCTGGGCAAATCGGTGATCGTCGCTGCGGGGGTGTCCTACGGACTCCTGGACGTCGAGGGCCTTAATACTCTGCAGGGCCCTGGCGTGTATTACAGCGCGACCAACATCGAGGCTCGACTCTGCCGAAGTTCCGCAGCCCATGTGGTTGGTGGCGGCAACTCCGCCGGGCAAGCCGCAATGTTTCTTTCCCAAACCGCCGACGAGGTCTCTCTGTTGGTGCGCGGCCCGGACCTGCGAAAGATGTCTTCCTACCTGTCGGAAAGAGTTTTGGCGAACCGGAAAGTCAGAATCCGCTGCAACACTGAAGTCGTCGGAATCGAGGGCGTCGACCATGTCTGCGGTGTCCGCGTCCGCGAACCGAACGGGGAAATAAGGGAGGAATTTACCTCCGGACTGTTCGTTTTCATCGGGGCAAAGCCGAGAACCGACTTCCTCCCTGCATCCATCGTTAGAAACCAGCAGGGCTACCTGCTGACAGGTCAGGAAGTTGCCTCGCTCGCAGCTTGGAAAGAATCCAGGCCGCCCTGCGCTGTAGAGACCAGCCTGCCCGGCGTGTTCGCTGCCGGCGACTGCCGCAGTGGCAGTCCGAAGCGTGTTGCTTTTGCGATCGGCGATGGCGCCGCGGCCGTGACGTCCGTTCACAAGTTCCTCGAAAGTGCTTTCCCTCAAAGAAGGAGCGGGGAATTTATCTCATGATGGGAACGCGAGTTTCTTACCTTGACGAGCAGCAGTCTCTCGAGGGCTACCTCGCCGCGCCTGAGTCGGCCCGCGACTTGCCGGGCGTTCTGATTGTGCCTAGTTGGCTGAACGTCAACGAGTCTATATGCAGGCGCGCGGATCGATTAGCGGAGCTGGGGTATGCGGCCTTCGTGGCGGATCTGTTCGGAGCCGGTGTACGGCCAGGCCCACCACAGTCGCCGGTGACAGTTGTCGGGCCATTCCTCGAGGATCGGTTACGATTTCGCCGTAGGCTTTCGGCCGGTTTAAGAACATTTCAACAGCGGCCGGAGTGCAATGCGGATCGCATCGCGGCCATTGGATACTGCATCGGAGGCTGCGGTGTTCTCGAACTTGCGCGTGCCGCCGCTCCATTGCGCGGTGTCGTCTCCTTGCACGGTATTCTGAATACGACGATGGCTGCGCAACCTAAAACTGTGGTGTCCAAGATCCTTGTCCTGCACGGTGATGCCGACCCTGTGGTGCCACTGGAAAGTGTGATTGCATTTCGAGAAGAAATGAGACGCGCGCAGGTGAACTGGCAGATCAACTTTTACGGTAACGCGAAGCACAGCTTTACGGGCGAAGGAGCTGTCGGCGACAAAGCACCCGAGGCTCGATTGCATCCGCAAACGGAAGCGAGGGCTTGGCAAACGACGGTCGAGTTCTTGCGAGAAGTATTCAAATAAGGGTCCCCGTGTATCAGTGGAGCGCGTGGTGGACAACCCCGCACCCCTGAACATGCCCATCGACGGGCCGATGATTACTGCCAGACAAGTGATTAGCTCGTAGTCGATGCCGAGGGCAGAGATCACGTCCGACAAGCCGACTTCTCGTTACCTATCCGCATGTCCCGATCTGGATTACTTCCGATTTGCCGGCTCCACCCGCGACCTTCTCTGTCATACCTTCTTGCTTTCTAGAGCAACTCATTTAGGCTGAACGGTGAATCAAAATTCCTCCCGTGAGCATGAGCGTTTGATGCGACCAGAGCCTTGGCCGTGGTGTTGAAGCCGCTCTCACCGCAGTCGGCGGACGAAGTGGAGATCGAGCCCGGATAAAGGAGCGCCGACCTCATGCATAGCACCGCCTATTGCCAGTGATCCGAGATCAATCGCGATCAATCCAGTGCTGTTGACCAACTCGATCACTAGCTGCTTGGCTTCGATGTCATCGCCGGATGTAAAGATGACGGTGCGGGGTTTGTTGGGCGAGAAGTCCTGTATCCAGGCCATCGGCATGTTGCAGATCGATTTTACAAGCCGTGCGCCAACTGCCGTCTCTGCAACGATCTCGCTAGAGGTGCGTCCCTTCAATGCGGCGCGCGATCTGGTCACGCCAGCCAGACTAATGTCTGGCGGCTCCAGATGTGCGTTCGTCGCATCGATCAGGATGCGGCCTCGCCAATCAATACCCTTGAGAGCGTCAGCTACACTGACCCAATGTGTGGCAAGGATGACGACGTCGCACTCGGCAGCCTGTTGTTTCATTCCGGCGATGGCGCCTGGACCAAGATCAGCGACAAAATCAGCCAGTGTTTCCGGACCTCTGGAATTGGATACAACTACGGTATGACCAGCGGTGATCAAGTGACGGCCAAACGTCCTCGTTACGTTGCCGGCACCTATAAATCCTACTTTCATGACCAACCTCCCTTCTTCTATTGGAATTGCGAAAGAGCACGCCCGTTAGTTGGTGAAGGCGCGTAAGTCGAGACTTCTATCCTGCGCTGCGAATTATCTGGAAACGGTGCCGCCATCAACCCGCAGGGAGAAATTTCTGTGTTCTTCCCGGATGACGGGCGGAAGTAACCGGATTGCTTCCTGCTTGCCGACCACTCAAAACTTGGCCAGACCAGTTAATATGAGGGCTTGAATCAGGAGTTTTGCGCAGTATGAATCGGCGCTGGCGGTACTACGGTCTCAACAAGCCCGGTCGCCACGTCGTAGACGAGGCCTGATATAAGCCAAGAGCCCGGCAATGCGGGAATCGCCCGGAGCGCAGCAACGTCGAAGGCGACTGCCGCCCGAGGATCGGTGACCGCTTTTGTCTTGAGTTCGCCTTCCTGTATTTGAAAATAGTGCGCCAGCTTTGCCGGGTCCCCGACAAGGCGAGTGATGCCGCAATCGGTGTGCTGAAGTACGATGATGTGAAACTCACCGCCGCCTCCAGGAATCTCTCCGGCAACTTCACCGATTCGCCCGAGTAGTCCCAACTCTTCCAACAACGCCGGCGTGATTCGACCGCCGATGTTACGCATCACGACGGCCTCGCCCGGTCTGATTCCAAGTATGTCAGCAGGATCTACACGCATATCAGCGCAACCGATGATGATCGCCTTTACTTTTGGCAGCGCCCTCGGAAGCGAAGGCATGAGTGTGCCCTCAGCAGATTGCCGCGCAGCAAATTCTTTGTTACGTTGTAACATGTGGTCGAGATTGTTCAGCTCGCTGGCTCGTTGTGTAGCACTCAATTGGGTCATGGTGTCCTCCCTTTTCAAATAGATTCCGCGGCATTAGAGTCCGGTACATCGGCTTGTGGGACGTGATTGAGCGCTATGGCCTAAATTAGTGGATTACGGGCCACTCGGAAGCTGCGGGCACTTCGTCGGATCAGTACCGATAAACGCGCTTATGGTGACCGGAGGGATTGCTCAAGTCGCATTGCGATTAATGCCGTCCGCGCTTGCTACGCGCATAAATGAAATGCCTCACCTTGATAGGCTTCGATTCGAAACGACCCACGTTTTCCTCAAGGTCGCGGTCTCCTATCGTCAATCGCTCGTGCTGCCGCAAGTGCTCCGCCCAAGATTCGACGATGAACGTTTCGACGTAGTGCGCCGGATGCTCAGTATCGCGATAGACGCCCCACCTTGATGCTCCGTCCCGCCGCCGCACTCGTGCAAATTTGTGGAGAGCCTCCAGGAACTCGTCCGCCTTCATCGGGTCAACCTCATATTCCACCGTAACCAGTACGGGTCCTTGATTTGGGTCTGCGTCTCCGACCAGCATCGGCTTGCCCCAGTGATCCCAAGCCCCAAGATCCACAGGCGTATCCGGCAAGCGCGAAATCAAAACCAATATTGGACAAACGGCGGTGCCAATAGCCGCGGTAATCAGAGAAAAGTGTGTGCCCTGCCGGCCCGCGACATATCCCCAGAAAGCGCTGCCGGCTGTCCACGTTCCCATGTAGACGAGCATGAACACAGCCATTGCACGCGCGCGCACCCAGTCTGGCGCCAGGTTCTGCATAACCGTGGTCATCAAAGACATGATCGCGGTCCATGCAGCCCCTCCAAACAAAATGGCAACGGACAGAAGTGCTACAGATTTGAATGCGGCGACGCCCCAGAGCGCCCCAGCAAAGACGGTCGTTCCCAGTCCAAGCATCGCATCAGACGAGAACAACGAACGCGTCCGCTGTAGCACCACGGCTCCCAGCACTGCGCCAGCGCCAAAGACAGTTAGGAGCAGTCCATAAAGGGTGACGCTCCGTCGCAATTCGTGAGCGACGGTGGGCAGGAGCGCCCAAAATGCGCTTGCAAAAAACATGATGCATCCGATTCGTCCGAGAACGGTCAGAATCTCAGGCGCGTTTCTCGTGTACCGAACCGCCGCGCGGATCGCACCCGACACGGTCTCTCGCAGCGGGCCTGTCTGGTGTGGCGGTCGCTTCCAACGTGCAATCACCCAAAGCACGCCAAGATACGATGCGGCATTCAGCGAAAACACTGTGGTGATTCCTAACGCCGCAATCAGAAATCCACCCAGTGCTGGACCGATCGCGCGGGCCAGATTAAATTCAATACCGTTTAGAGCAATGGCCGACATCAATCCTTCTTGCGGCACCACTTCTGGAAGGACCGCTCGCCAGGTTGGCGCTTCGAGCGCATCTCCGATCGACAAAGCAAGCGTTAAAAGGAGCAGCACCAAAGGCGTAAGTAAATGCAGCACCGTCAGAACAGCGAGCACTATCGCGACAGAAAACATCCATACTTCCGTCGTCAGTATCAGTTTCCGCCGATCAAGGATGTCGCCCAAAGCTCCTGCTGGCAGCGCGAGAAGAAAAAACGGAAATGCCGAGGCAGTTTGTGTCAGCGCCACAAGCAGCGGCCCGGCCCCTTGCGAAACCATCAGCCATGCGGCACCAACACCTTGCATAAACGTGCCCATGTCTGAGATCAGGTCGGCAACTAGCAGATTCCGAAACATAGGCAAGTGCAGCGTCCGCCATGTACTCCATTCGGTTCCACCCTCGCTCGGGTGCGCCTGGGGCACACTTATGGCATCTTTGTGCATTTCAAGACGCTGTTCATCGTCGGCCATGGCCGCATTGATTTATAGCATTAAGGGGGAGAAGAGTGGTTTGTGTCGTGAAAATTTGATAGTTCCTGAACTGACCACGACACCAATAAATCTTCTTTTGAAGTCAGCCCGTACTGAAATTGTGAGCGGGAGCAGGTGAGAAGCACCATCTTCCAAGCGAAGCCACCCGTACGTAACTTAGCCTTGGTAATTCTTCAACGTCTGCGGAGGTCAGCACTTTGTATCTGAAAGAATTTGACTTGGTCGACCAACCCTACGGCGAACGAGACGACATCTGGTTTCGGTACGCCAGCAAGGAAGATGTTGCCCGGTGGTCCGACTTCCTCCTCGACAAGCTCCCAAATTGCCTTCGACAAGTCGAGATGTGGGACGAGTAGACACCTCGGTACTAGTAGCCACTTCTCCGGTAAGGGCGTTAATCGGGACCTTGCCGTTAGTTTGTGACAACAAAGTCTTTCCCGAAAACGTGATAGTTTCGACTTATGACTGATTGGCGAATCGATAACGCGAAATGGACACGCGGGGCCGTGCTGCATTTCAGACAGTACACACCCTACAGAGAGGGTTGGGAACACGATCATTGCGAGGCGTGTTGGGCAAAATTCATGGAATCTGGTTCACCCGAAATTCTCACGGAGGGATACGTCACTGACGATAATTACCGCTGGATTTGTCCACAATGCTTTGGAGACTTGAAGGAAGAGATGGGGTGGAAGGTGGAGTAGGTTCTATAACCCACTTCTCCGGTTACGGCGTTAATCAGGACCTACTCTCGGTCATTGTCCTATAGTCTTGGGGAACATGAACAAACGACTTCGAAGAGTCATGGCCTGGACCTTCGGAATGGCAAGGGTGGGAGCTTTCCTAGGTATGCCCGTCGGTTACCCTGACTCATTGTATCGAGCTGTGGTCAATGACCCAGCTCCCGTCCTTTGGGGCGCTGGTGCAGGCCTGGCACTTGGATTGATTTTCTCAATGCTGGTAGAGCTGTTAAGAGGCTCGAAGTAAGCCTTGCTTCCACTTCTCCGGTAACCGCGTTAATCAGGCTTTACTATGCTTATCGTGGAGTGGTCCTTCGTAACAAACTGCATCGAATGACCCCGAACCATTAAGGGCCAACGTCGAAGTCCACGCTCATCTTCGGTCAAGCGCTCGCAGGGCGGATAAGTGCGCGTCTGAAGCAAGAAAGGAAAATGGGGGGCAACCCATTGATCGCAATCCGCGACACTGCCTATGTCCCCGGTAAAGTCTACGTCTCCCTCGTAGAACAATTGATAAGAGTGTTTTTTGCCTGCATCCCTTCTAGTCACGATTGCGGAAAATCTATTGCTTAGAATTTCTCCCTCCGCAGGAACTCCGTCTACCTCAATCCTTAAACGTCTTTCCAAAGTGAAATACGCAACTCTGCGGGAAAGGACGAGCCAACCAATTGCGGACACAATCACAAGAATCGTCAGGGCAAAGAGCAAGAACCATCTGTTTGTCATGCTGAATATTGGACGCTGGCGCTGGATAAATTGTTTCTCGGCTAGGTCAACTCCTGATTAGTCGGCTAACCGGAGAAGTGGAGGCTAGTACCCACATGGACGGTTACCGTGTTTATCAGGCACTGACTGCGCCTACTTGGTAGCGAAACCTATTTCAGGATTCTGGACTGCGCTCCCGGTGTGGTAGTAGGATTTCGGAAATGCCGTATGAGTTTAATGAATGGGATCACGAGCCGGAGACGCAGACATCCTCTTCGCGTGGAGGCGGTCCGCCTCGAAAAATTACGGGAGTTGGCCTGCTTGACCCAACAGTGCCGCCGAAAAGACAAGGCCCACTTCTCCCAATATCCGCAGCAATGCTCATGCGAATTTTCGGAGCAATCATCCTGGTCGGCTTGCTTGTAGGCATATTTCTACTATTTCTGCGACCGCACTAGCTTCCACTTCTCCGGTAACCGCGTTTGACAGGTTGTGGCACCCTCCAGAGTTTTTTGCCTTGTCAAAGCAATGAGTTCAGTAGGTTACTGTTAGTGTCAGAATTCAGACGGAAGAACCCACCGTACCGCTAAGGAAGGTGATCATGAGTTCCCTGGCCGTCGGTTTAATCGCATTCGCCTTCATTTTCGGAGGCGCGCTGTTGGGCATGTTTCTCAGGGGGGCCATGCCGCAGAATCATCTTAGTGACGATTCGAAAGACTCAGTGAAGTTGGGGATGGGATTGGTGGCGACAATGTGTGCGCTCGTTCTCGGTTTGCTGATCGCCTCCGCAAAGACCTACTACGACACGCAGAACGCCGAACTGACAGAGATGTCTGCCAAGATCGTCTTGCTCGACCGGATGCTTGCTCACTACGGACCGGAGACCAACGAGTCCCGTGCTCTTCTGCGCAGCGTCGTCGAGCGCTCAATCGATCGACTGTGGCAACGTGGGGGTCCGCCGGGATCCCATTTGGACCCAGCTGCGGTCAGCTCAGAAAACCTGTCAGAAAAGACGCTAGGGCTTTCGCCGAAGGACGACAGACAGCGCGTTATCCAGTCTCAGGCGATAAGCCTCGAAATATCTATGGGACAAACCCGCTGGCTAATGTTCGAACAGGCATCCACACAGGTTCCTAAACCATTGGTGGTCACGTTAGTTTTTTGGCTGACCATCATTTTCATCGGTTGGGGCATCTTCGCTCCCCGCAACGCTACGGTAATGGCTACCTGGTTCGTTAGTGCCCTGTCCGTTTCGAGCGCGATATTCTTGATCCTGGAGATGTACACGCCTTACGCGGGCCTGATTCTCGTTTCCAGCGAGCCGCTGCGCACTGCTCTTGCACATCTCGGCCAATGAGGCAGTCATGCAAACGTGACTCTGTCAAGATCCGGGACACGTGTCAGATTAGCGTTCACGGAATTGTGTACCTGTTCTTCGTCCGGCGGTTGGGTGCGGCAGGGCTATTGCTGAAACACCGGAGGAGGACCGCTGATTCGCTTCCACTTCAGATTAACGTTTACTTCCACGCGGTTAGCGATCTTGATGAAGGATAGCGTAGTCCGTACTAGCCTCCACTTCTCCGGTTACGGCGTTAATCAGGACGTAGGCGACTAGTTCCGGTTTGCCGACGATTCGCCAGTTTGAGAGGATCTAGCTCTGGACGATGGCAGGTTTAGACTCACCCGCCTGTCGGCATAAAACAGTACGGCAAGTTCTGGGATGGTTGGCTGTAGGTCGTCTAAACAAGAATTAGTCCGCAGAGGGGACCCGATGAAGCGCACGTGGACGATCATAGGGGTAGGCGACGTGCCGGGCAGCTTCAAATGGTACCAGGCGCTGTTCGGTCAGCCCGCTACCCTTCCTGCCCATGATTACTTTGCGCAAATCCTCGATTCAGATGGAACTGTTTTGCTCTGCCTCCACGAGTGGGGCGCCCACGAGCATCGCTCATTGATGAGCCCCGATCAGGGGACACCAGGCAACGGGCTCCTGTTGTTCTTCCGTGTTGATGATTTCGACCTTGCGCTTCAAAGGGCACGCTCTCTTGTCACTCGGCTCGAAGAGGAGCCACACGTGAATCCGAACACTCAAACCAAGGAGTTCTCTCTCCGAGATCCAGACGGATATTACGTTACGATCAGTGCGCTCTCTGCGGCCTGACAAGGCACTGCGGCTGCCGAGCACTGGCCAGGGCTTCAAGCGGCTCTTGACGCTGCGTCCCAGTACCCACATGGACGGTAACGGCGTTAATCAGGACCATGTGCTTCATTTCCCCCAGCGCCTTCACTCGGACACAGCTAGAGAGGCGTTAGCCCTCCCCGCCTTCGTCTCCAGGATCGAGCACGCACGAATGCCAAGCTTCGTCCTCGGCGTGTGCATCGCAAAACCATCTCTTGCACGTCGGGCAGTGTACTGTTGCCGGATAATCACATGGCTCATCATTGGGTGACACGCCTTGGCATATGCGCTCGAGGTCTGGGCCTTGCGATTCATCCAATTCTTCAAACATCCGCACACCTCGAGGCGGAATTATACGCTCGTATTTCTACAATCCGAGTCAAGATGTGTGCCCTTACTTCCGATTCGTTGAGATGCTCCTCTGGCTTGGCCCAACTGCGAGCGGGAGGTCAAACCGAATACATGCGGTCCCAGTACCCACTTTTCCGGTTAGCGCGTTAATCAGGACCTTCCCACCTCAAAGGGTTCGCAATCTAGTTTTTGCCGGAAAAAGTATCAATCACAATCGTCGATTGTTCAGAGCGCAAGTGGACACATTCGGGGGCCGCGCTGCCATCGCCTATATGAGTGAACACATGGAAACCGTTCTTCCGTTGATGTTTTATCGTCGTGCAGAGGTCAGCCCGACAGACGAAATCCTTTGATCGGTTCACTATCGCCTGAAATGGCGTCTGGAATCCTAAGGGTACCAGCATTCGGACCGGTCGCTGCGCCCACGCCAAGAGCGTTCCCTCAAACTTGGATGCCGTAATCCTCAAATTGATTTCGGCCTCAGCGTTCAAGGAAATTCTGCCGCGTGACCCGGCGAAATCAATCACGAATGCGTTGGCGTCTACTTGTCCTGTCGTTTCCAAAATCTTGGCACGCGCATGGGAGGCAGTGACTCGCACTGGACCGTTCATATCTCGAATCTCGACAGGTGCACTCGATGCATGAACGACCGTTTGCACATGTGTCGGCGCTTCCAAGAGAAGGTGACTCATTGCAAGGTGTCCGGGGTCGAAAGTACTGCGACTGAGTGAAACGACGCCACCCCGCCGAGTCATAGCGATTTGTTGAAGCCGCTCACGCGCTTCGGCTTCACTGTTGCCCTCAGCACGAGCGCAAAACCGTATGAACAAATCGCTTCTGTCGCTCCCACCGACAGCTATCACGTTGGACGGATCGGCTGTAATGATCAGGGCTGGCACGTCGGAAATCGAAACATTGAGTTCTTCTGAGCGGGTTAGTAAGTATGGAGCCTGCTTGCCGCCTGCAAGGGACGCTCGGATTTCAACCCGATTTGTTGCACTTTGACCAGGAAACCTGCCACCGCAGTCGAAAGTGAAAGGTCGCCGCTCGAACAGAAACTCGGGTGCAGGCTGTCGGTCGTACTTGGACGCAGACCGCGCGGTGAAACGTGTCAAAAAAGCGGGCCAATGAAGTCGCATCGCCGTAGCCTCACTGTGAATTGCTCAATCATAGCGGGATTTGGCGTCGTTTTCTTTTGAGTGCCCGGTAAGTCGGCTACCGGGAAAGTGGCTCCTAGTACCCACATGGATGGTTACCGCGTTGATCAGGACTTGAGGCCGACGTCTGCGAGACTTAGTCAATTAGGGGTTGCAGGCATCGGCGTATCAGCCACTTGGTAGCGGGTCCCGTCGTAGTGCCAGACTGTTGGATTACACGTTCCCGTTTTGGAAGATGGCGCGCACTCTACTGGCAAGCAAATGTCATGGAGCCCGCCGTGCTCGGTCGCCAAAACAACAAACTGATTGCATGGGCCTTCAAAGCCAATCATGCCGGTCTTTGCCGTGAGGTCCTTCCATTCTCCTTCGATTTTCCCGATCAGAACGGCGCCGCAGGGGCCGTGGGACGCTTCATGGCAGCAGAATTGATATTCCGAGACACCATCGCCGTTGAGGTCAACCGCAGTTCCGTAATTGTAGTTGCTATTCGGACCGGTGTCGCATTTCAATTGGCGCAACAATGCCCTTGCGCTGACTGGTAGGTCTTTATAGGTGATTGCGCGGCACGTTGCATGAACATCCCCCGAAGGCGCGGGACAGCGGGATGCAGATTCGTCATCAGTTCGTTTCTTTATAGTTTCGATTGCTGCGCCGGGGGGAGAAACGCTCTGCGATTGGAGGGTGGGGCCACCGACAGTCGTCGGTACACTCTTGCCACTGCACGACGCCATGACCCACAGCACACACGGTAGCAAAATTCGCAGTAGTCTGACCAAAAGCACGGAAGGCTCCTTCCACGAGAGGCCGTCGATGTGATTGTATATTTCGGGGGCCAATTTTCTGCTACTCAACTCCTGGTTAGCTGGCAAACCGGACAAGTTCGTTCCAGTACCCACATAGACGGTTACCGCGTTTACCAGGAGTTGACCAGAACCGGGGAATGATAAACTCAGCAGAGATGCCAGAGAGCTTTATTGACCGGCTGCGGGAGCATCCATCGGTGCTATGGGTTTTAATCCCGCTCATCGCGCTAAATATTTGGTTCGACTATTACCATCCGGGCGCAATTGTGCTCGACATCGTCATTCTGTTAGTCCTGTTCTGGCGTTTCAACACCTGATTGCGTCGGCTAACCGGAGAAGTGGAGGCTAGTACCCACATGGACGGTTAGGGCGTTTATCAGGACTTGACCCTAGACTTTGCTGAGTCTACCCGAATAGTGACCTTTCCGAAGGGCTTGTCTTCGGGTAGATGCACCCGCTGTCTCCAACGGCTAAGCATCGAGGTCGAGTGGCTGGGAACTGCAACGACATCGTAATCACCAGGCCTGAGGTTCACGATACGGAACTCACCGTTTTGGCCTGTCGTGACATATCGAACCGCTCCGATTTGTGGCCGGTTGTGTTCTCTGACGTAGACTCTTGCATCCGGAAGTGGGTGGCCGTCGGAATCGATGACCGTACCCGTGATTACACCCGGCTCACCGGGGTCGTTTGGCACCTGCGTACCTGCGAATGAAACCACGCAGCGAAGGATCAGCAGAAGAGCGAGGCAGAGCGGTCGCATACACAGAATCCTATGGCAGTTCAGACGTTCTCGATCTTACTCCCGTGTGCTAGGTCGCGAAACCGGACAACTCCGGCCCAGTACCCACATAGACGGTTAGGGCGTTAATCAGGCACTACCTAGAGTCGTTGTTCATAGCTAAGATGGTATTCGAGATGGCCGCCTACTCGACGATACAACCTCCCTTTACTCTCAATTTCTCGGAGATGCCGAAAGCGGAGCTGAGAAACTACTTCAAATGGTTTCAGGATATAACGCCCGAGAGAATCGCGCAGCTTGCTTTCGTAGTGCAATCATCGCCCGGATTTGAAAATTGGCAGTCTGATTTTTCTCCCGATTCTCTTAATGCCTTGGGCGACTGGTTTGCCGGACAAATCGAAACTCGCCCTCGAACGAAAGAAGAAATTGACGATTTCAATGCGAAGGCTCCCTTTCCCATCGAAATTTCGGACAGTGAGCTGACCAATCGCACCTTCTCGCTGGCGATGGACATTGCAATGTACCTCGGTCAGGTTTTCTTGAAGAATCATCCCTCTTTGAAATGGGACCAGCCGCTTGGAGGCAAACGAAACATCGATTATGGGCAACCCGTGCTCGCAGGTTTCTGGGATGGAAAGGTCCCGTTCAACCCGGTCGGCATGGTTGTGACATTTGCCTACGGTCTCAAGCGGCAGAGCCGTACGGGTGGGGGACTGCGCGAAATCTACGAAAGATGGTCGAACAACATCACACCGCAATAATGACGTATAGCCGAGCGAATACTAGCTTTCTGCCTGGTTAGTCGGGTGGTCTCAATGGGTCGACGCAACACTTGCTTGAAGTTTACTCGCAGGAGTCTGAAAACCTAAAGTCTCTCGTGGGCGTTGATTTAAGCGCAGTGCTACTTTGTCCAGATCCGACTGGGAATAGTC
>Ga0210400_10001799_pt1 | contig 20904 bp, 10 predicted proteins | sample IncBWH26MmetaG_FD_155456 | JGI IMG/M metagenome (GOLD analysis project Ga0210400, IMG submission 155456) | Forest soil microbial communities from Barre Woods Harvard Forest LTER site, Petersham, Massachusetts, United States - Inc-BW-H-26-M | ecosystem: Environmental > Terrestrial > Soil >...
GATTCACCATCGCTTTTGGATCTGTGGAGCCAGCGGCTTTAATTTCCATGTGCCAACAGACAGCAATGATTCCCGCCACGAAGAACGCCGCAAGCGCGCCTATTCGCTGCACGGTCGCATTCATAGGGATTGTCTCCCTTCACGTCCAATTCGAAAATGGATCGCGCCCATTCGAACCAAGCGCAGGAAACATCAGTCCAATGTGAAGAGGTTACCACGAACAAGCCTGTGGACCGTGAGGGCAACATGTCCGATAATCCGGCTTTCATGATAGGTCTTTGTCAAGAGGGCAAGATCTCTCCCGGCGCGCTTCGGAGGAGCGGGAAATTCTTTCTGGTTCTTCGCCGCGTGTGCTAGGCTCTCCACGAAGGTGCGTTCTTCTTCCAACCCCCTTCGACGCGTTCCTTTCGGAAACAGCGATTGCAATCCATCTGATAGGTTTCGCAGCAGTGAATTAGGTCTTTACTCGGACGGTTGTGGCCATCCTTGCGGCATCGACTCTGTACCGCGTGGCTGCAACTGCGGGGATTGAGTTTTTCTCAAGTGATTGCCTCGGGTCTTGGTCGGAACAATATAGGTCGGAAACGAGAGCGCAGATGACGAGAAAACGATGGACGTCTCCGGGAGTCATGGCTAGCACGGCAGCCGCTGCTATCTTCTCGTAGTCCACGGTTTCAGCACTCCACGAGGCTTCGCTCTTCTTCTCTTCCTATGCGTAGTTTGCTCAAGTGAATTGTCAAAGACGAACTACTTTGCAATGACGAAATCTGCACTCTCGCCCTCCGCGGAGTTGGGACCGATCCACACGCTGGCACTTGCCGGCTCAACCAAATCGAGCATATCAATGTTCCAGAAGGCAAGCTCATCGCGTCCCACGGCGAATTCGACCCGCTTTGATTCTCCTGGCGCGAGAGTAAGCCTTCGAAATCCCTCGAGTTGTCTTGTCGGAAGAGCGACGCTGGTTCCCCGAAGGCGGACGTAGAGTTCTACAATTTCATCTCCAGCGCGCGATCCAGCATTCCTTACCGTGGTGGACACATGCAGCGGTTGCTCGGTCTTCCCGTTGAGCGCGCTAGCACTCAACCGGGAGGTGCTCAGCTCCAAAGGAGAGTAACTAAATTGGGTATAACTGAGCCCGTAACCAAACGGAAAGAGCGCCGCATTCTCTTCGTCCACGTAGCGCGAATGATATTTTTCGCGGTTGCTGGCCGGCGGTCGACTGAGATCAACGCCATCAGCGGGACGGCCGGTATTCAATGCATCATAGTAGAGGGGTTCCTGGCCCACGCTGCGAGGCACGGAAACGGTAAGCTTCCCGCTCGGATTCACATCGCCAAATAGTGTTCGTACGAGCGCCGGTCCCGCTTGCACTCCCGGAAACCAAGCCTGCAAAATTGCCGAAACGTGATCTGCGGCCCAGGGGATGGCTAGTGGCCGGCCGCTGAAAATGATCAACACTAGCGGTTTCCCAGTCGCCGCTACGGCCTCCAAGAGCTGCTGCTGGTTTCCCGGAAAACCGAGATGGGCTCGGGAAGCCGCCTCGGCGGTCATCCACAAGGAGTCTTCTCCAAGAGCCATCAAGACAACGTCAGCCTGTTTGGCCGCCGCAACGGCTTCCGCAAAGCCGTTATCTTCGGCAGTTAGAATCTCCGTGCCTTTGGCGTAGAGTACTCGCCCGCTCGATTGCTGCACGCGCGAGGTCAGGGCTGTCCGCAACGTCACTACGTCTGCTGCATTGCCCCTTGCGCGCCACGGACCCAGCATATCGGAGGCACTATCGGCTAGAGGGCCGATGAGGGCGATGGTGTGGACGTCCGGGCCAAATGGGAGAGGCGCCTTCCCTCCCGCGTTGCCGTTCTTCAGAAGCACAAAGGAACGTTCCGCAACGGTGCGGGCGAACTCCACGTCGGCAGGATCGAGTTGAGGCTTGCCGCCGCTTGCCGGTTCGGGAGTATAAGGACGATCGAATAATCCGAGCGCGAATTTTATACGAAGCATACGGCGCGCAGCTTGATCCACGGCGGCTTCCGGCACGTCTCCTGACCGCACCAGTTCCTCCAAATAGCGGGAATACTCATTGCCTTCAAGATCCACGTCGAGGCCCGCGAGAATCGCTTTGCGCGCCGCTGTTTTGCCGTCCACGGCAATGCCGTGGGCGATCGTTTCCCGCACCGATCCATAGTCGCTGATCACCACTCCCTGAAATCCCCACTCTTGGCGAAGGATGTGCGTCAGCGTAAACCAGTTGGAAGTAGCGGGCACGCCGTTTAGGGTGTTAAAGGCGCTCATGACCGACCCGCTTCCAGCTTCCACGGCGGCGTGGAAGGGTGGCAGATAGACTTGACGCAACATCCGCTCGGACATGTCCACCGAGTTGTAATCTCGCCCCGCTTCGGCGGCTCCATAGCCAACGAAATGCTTCATACAGGCCATCATGGATTCCGGGTCGTCCAGGCGAGCGCCTTGATATCCGTGTACGTAAGCAACGGCCATGGCGGAGCCCAGGAATCGGTCCTCTCCGGCTCCTTCCACAATGCGTCCCCAGCGGGCATCACGCGCGATGTCAACCATGGGCGAATATGTCCAGCGGATGCCTTCTTTGGTGGCTTCCTTGGCAGCGATGCGCGAAGCCCTTTCCACCAGCGCGGGATCCCAGGTCGAGGCCATGGCTAGCGGTACCGGGAAAATGGTGCGGTATCCATGGATTACGTCCAATGCGAAGACAAGTGGAATGTGTAGCCGGGTTTTTTCGACTGCAAGCTTCTGCAAGGCATTGGTCTCGGCCGCTCCGGTGATGTTCTCGAACGAGCCCACCCGGCCCTGGGCGGCCTGTTCGCGATAGTCGGCATGGGGCGAACCAGGTCCCGTGGAACTATCGGCGAAATGAACGGTTTGGCCGATCTTTTCTTCCAGTGTCATTTGGCCGAGCAATCGGCTGACGCGCTGCTCGATTGCGGCATCGTCCAACCGCGGCGGAGACTGCGCCCTGAGCAAACCGTAGGGCCACGCAGAAGCAACAGTCAGAAGCAGAATACGAACCGAACACATTTTGGACGCCATGCTCCTTCTCCGTCCCCTCATCGGACCGCCTCGGTCAGGCAGACCGCGAGTGCGCACTACAGTGTCGTAGCAAAGCACCGAAAGTAGTGGGTATGCAAATAACCCGTCCGGTCGTTGGGCGTTGGCAACATTCAGCGCGGGACGCCTATTCAGAAAATCGTCCCCTATCAGGGCGGATGCTACTAGAAAACCGGTATTCTAGCAATCATTAAGTGAAGTGAAGCGGTGGAAGCCACAGAACTAGCGCACTCGCGGTCTGCCCGCGTGATTTCCAATCCGAAGGGGCCTTCGAAAATAGCTTTGTGACCCTGGTACCGGCAGAGAAACAAATGCAGATTTCTGGTGAGTCAGTGCCGTGGCGCTGAAACGGGCCGCATCCGTTCGCGTGACACCACTCCTTCTCCTTCTCTCACCCCGTAGATGTGATCGGCTGCCAGATTCGTTATCGTCTCGGTTTTCCCCGTCGGCCAGAGTATTTCGATACGGTCCAGTCGATCGTGTGATCCCAATCCGAAATGGATTCGCAGATCGTTCTGCGAGAGATAGCTTCCACCGCTGCGGACCTCATCCACTTGAACCAAGTCTCCGGCAATGACCTTGACGCGGGCGTTCAGGGCCAGACGATTGCTCTTCGTTCCCGCGAGGTCGAATCCGACCCAGTGGTTATGGTTCACGCCCACGTTGCGAAGAATCATAGGTTTCCCGTCTAAATTCTCGACTACGATGTCCACGCGTCCATCATTGAAAAGATCCCCGAAGGCCGCGCCGCGGCTGACCTGTGGCATCTGAATCGCCGGGCCAACCTGTTCGCTAATATTGCGAAAAGTACCGTCGCGCTGGTTCAGCAACAGTAGTTTTGGCTCCCGGTATCTGGCCCCCACGTCGAGAGTGTCGACCTGCGGATAGACGTGCCCGTTCACCATGAAAATGTCCGCCCAGCCGTCGTTATCAAAGTCGAAAAATCCAGTGCCCCAGCCAACATAGGGAATCGTCGGAGCCGCTACGCCTGCCGCAAAGGAAACGTCGGAAAAGCTCGTTCCCCCATCATTTCGAAACAGGTCCTTGTATTCCTCCGTGAAGTCCGTAATGAAAATGGAAAAACGACCAGTATGCATATAATCGCCTAGAGCCACTCCCATGGCGCCCTGCTCGGAACCGTCCTGACTCACGGCCGTCCCAGCCAAGAAGCCCACTTCCTTGAAATGGCCCTTGCCTTCATTGCGATAGTAGAAATTCGGCGTGGAATCGTTGGCCACGAAAAGGTCCAGCCGTCCGTCGCCATTGAAGTCCGACCAAACCGTGCCCAAGCCGTAGTAACCGTGCGGGTCGTCCACGCCGGCCTCTTTGGATACATCGGTGAACGTACCGTCCCCGTTGTTGTGGAAGAGCAGATCGCCAGCGCCCTTCAATCCTCTCGGACCGCATTGCACAGCCAGACCGTGATACTGACAGCTCTTGCTTGAACCAAATTTGGGAAGGTCATCGAGGTGGAAGTCTACGTAATGGGAGACGAACAAATCCTCCCAGCCGTCTCCATCGTAATCCCCGAAAGCGGCGCCGGTGGCAAACTGGGTATCGTTTAGGCCAGCCTGTTTGGTAACATCCGTGAATGTACCGTCGCCATTGTTGCGGTAGAGCACAACTCCGCCCAGACAAGTAACCAGCAAGTCCGGCCAACCGTCGTTGTTATAGTCACCGACTACCGCTCCCATAGCAAAGCAGGGATAGCCCACGCCGGCCTTGTCGGTCACGTCCGTAAATGTCCCATCGCCATTGTTATGGTACAACGCGCTGCGCGCCTTCTTCCCCGCAAGCGCCATCTCCACGGTCGGTGCGTTCGTAAAGTAAATATCGGGGAGTCCATCGCGGTCATAATCAATCAACGCCACTCCGCCGGCCATCGACTCAACAATGTATTTCTTATCGGATGACGACAAATGCTCAAATCTGATGCCGGTGGAATCCGTGATGTCCACGAGTTGCGGCAGTTGCTTTGGCCGTGATTCGCTTGGGACCTGCTGGCCGAGGAGTCTCACCGACAGGCCAAGCAAGGCTAAGAACGTGGCCAGCACACCGAGAAAGCCCGGACCAGTTAACACGCCAACGGGCGGCAGGCTAGTTCGGATCACGACGGGGGAAAGGGCGGCAAGGACGAGCCCGGCCTTTCTCCTGGTGGCACTGGACCTGGATTCTCTTTTTCCTTCAACTTGTGGAACCTCTCCATCTCTTGCTGAGCGCGATCGGGCTGGTTCAATCGCGCGAAGAGCAGGCCCAACTGGTAGTGAGTATCAGGAAAACCGGGCGCCAGTTCAGCCGCGCGGACCAAGTGTTCCTGCGCCTTAGAGTAGTCGTGCTGCGATAAGTAGAGCGCCCCCAACGAAACCTGCGCCTGAGCGTGCCGAGGGTCGATGGCAATCGCTTTCTCTAAGGAAGAGATGGCGGCACGGTTGTCACCCTGATCGCGAGAAATAACACCCAACTGCACGTAAGCCTCCACTTGCTTGGGGTCCAGCTTGATACATTGCTCGAACTGCGCGCGTGCGGCGGAAGAGTCGTGGAGGCTAAGCTCAACCATGCCAAGGGCGAGGAAGGCCAGCGGTTCCTCAGAGCGCAACTGCGCGTAATTCTCGAACGTGCTCCGGGCCTCCTCCAGATCGCCATTCTGCAGTTGCGCAGCCCCAAGCAAATACAATGCCTCGGGCTCACCGGGCCGGAGCTTTACAAGCTGTTGCGCTGCTTCTTCTGCGATCGCGGTGTGTCCCGCGTGCAGGCTAGCTGCCGCGAACTTGCGCAAGACGTCGGGCGAGTCTGGAGCGGCGGTTCGGGCACGGCTGAGAATGTCCATGGATTCTTGCCAGTGCCCCTGGCCAGCCCGCAAACGCGCGAGAGCTAGCAGGGCGTTTACAGAGTTTGGATTCAGCTTCGCAGCGCGTTGAAAGTCCTTTTGGGCTCGCAAGAGTTCACCCTTGCGTTCGCGAGCCCGGCCCAGCGCAAAGAACAATTCAGAAGTAGGTGTCTGCTGCTTTTCGGCAGTTTCCAGGATGGCGAGAGCATCTTCTGCGAGATCAAAATCCAAGAGCACTTCAGCAAACTCCACGCGAAGCTTCTGATTTTTTGCCGCGCGCCCCATGATCGCCGGAACCAGCGACCGGGCTTCCGCAATTGACCCCAAGCCCAAGTAGCAGGCTGCCAGCAGGGGTAACGCGCTGTCTGGAAGACGAGCACGAGGGATTCGCTCAAGCCTTTCGAGTGCATGGTGAAAATCATTCTCCTTCAAATACGCCGCTGCCAGGCTTGAATTAGCCTCCGCATCGTTTGGCGCCAACCGCACCGCATCTGACAGGACGACGATCTCCTTGTCTGTTTCTCCTTGGTCGTGGAAGACGCGCGCTAAATTGAGGCAGGCCGGCAGGAACTCCGGGGCCAGGCTGGTTGCCCGGCGCAGCAATGCTTCGGACTCGGCAAAGCGTTTCTGCCGCAGGCGGACGCCGCCAAGCAAGGTCAGCGCTTGCGCATTCTCGGGATCCCTCGACAGCACCTCCCAGAGCACCCCCTCGGCTTCGTCGAGTTTCCCCGTTCGAATCAACGTGGTCGCGCGGCCAACCTTTTGCGAATCCTCATCCGCAGCCGGCATGGCCGCGGGAAACACAAGCATCGTGAACAGTACCAGCGTGCGAACTGCAACGCCCGTGCTCGCGGTTCGAACAGCACGTCCCTTCCAAGGAGACTTGCCTTCACCGATCACGGTCGATCCGTCCCCCGTTCTTTCTCTTTCAATTTTTGATAAGCCTGCAGAACGCGTTGCGAGTCGTCCAACCGCCCATCGCGGCGGTAGGCTATGCTCAATTGAAAGTAGCTGTAGTCTTTACCGGGATCGAGGCGCACGGCGGTTTCGAGTCTTTCGATGGCGGCCTTTATTTCTCCCCGCTCCAGCAGAATTTTGCCGAGCTGATACTGAGCCTCCGCGTAATCCGGCTTGTCGCGAACCACGGCAGTCAGCAGAGTAAGGGCTTGATCCTGCTGATGCTGAATCAACAGGACGTAGGCCAGGTGATACTTGGCCTTGACGTCTCCGGGATGCGACTCCATCTCCGCGCGAAATTCCCGAGCCGAATCATCGAGCTTCCCCTTGTGAAGCAAAATCATCCCCCGGCCAAAGTGAGCTCCTTCTGCCTTGGGATCAAGTTCCAGCGCTCGCGAAAACTCGTCGAGGGCGGGGGTGTACTGATTTTGGTCGGCATCAGCTCGTCCCAGCAACACGTGAATCTCAGCCACGTTCGGGTTCTTTTCCAGCATGCGCCGGAAGACCTGTGACGCAGTCGTGGAGTCACCAGCATGGACCAGGGAAACTCCCAGGGCGTAAAGCACTCCGGGATCGTCCGGAAGATTCGCCAGCTCAGGCTGAAAGGTCTCGACCGCTTTTCCGAACTGATTGGCCATGAAGTAACTGACGCCAAGAGCGTCCCGCGCTTTGGCGTCGCCAGGCTGGCGGGCAAGCTGCCGTGCCAGCGGACCGGCGGCTTCCTCGAACCGTTGGGCGCGGAAGGCGGCCAAACCCCAGTTGCGGTCAAGCCCTTCCAAATCCGGCGTCCATTGCCACGCTTTTCGAAAGTAATCCGATGCCTGAACGTACTGTTCGTGTCTTGCCCGAATCACTCCCAGGTTGTTGTAGGCATTCCCCAGAATCTTCGTCAGCGCCGCGCGGAGCACCGGCATCTGTTTTTGGGCGGCCGCGTCGAGCTGAGGACGGTTTTCAAAAAAAGAGGGTTTTTCGCGCGTGTTCCGAAGCTCCGGCAGCGGATCGTGCTGCGCGTTTTCCCGGGCCTCTTGCCCCTCTTTGTCGCTTTGGAATGCCTGTGCGCGCAGCTCCTGCGAGCGCTTCAGCTCCGTCTCTCCTTCCTCCTGCTTACCGGTCTTGATCAGGATCTGCCCCATCATGGAATGCGCCTTCGAGACCTGGTAGTTGTTGCGGGAGGGGTCGGCAGTCAAATCGACGGATTTCTTCAAGGATTCGATGGCCAGCTGCGGGCGGCTCGTCTCGAAGTACACTTGGCCGAGATAAAGGAGCGGGTCGGGGTTGTCTGGCTGTAAGCGCAGCGCTCTTTTCAAATACTCTTCCGCGGCGGGGAAATTACGGTCTTCGAGATAAACTACACCCAGGAAATAAGTGCTGAAAAATTCTTTAGGCTGAATCGCCAATTCTTGCTCGAAAAGGGCGCGCGCTGTCGGAATGCGCTCCTTCTCTCCCTGGGCCAGATACGCCAAAGCGAGATAGTAATGAACCCTGGGATAGCGCGGGTCCATCTCGATGGCCTTCTTGAATTCGCGGATGGCTTCATCCAGGTAACCCGTCTCGCGGTACGCACGGCCCAGCAGAACGTGGAGCTGTGGGGTCGAGCCCATGTCGTTCAATATCTCGTCGAACAGCAGCTTTGTTTCGGCCATCTTCTGAAGACTGAGGTAGGCAAGTCCCAGCGAGTATGCCGTGTCGAAGTCCCCCTGCAAGCCCATGGCGGTATGCAGGTCATCGGCTGCAGCGGAAAAGTTGCCGAGTGCGAATTCAATGTTCCCTAAAAGGTGTAAAGCCCGCGCATTTCGCGGATCGTCTTTGACCGCTTGAGAAGCCTGCGTCTTCGCCCTATCCAGACGTCCCTGGCGGAAGTAGACTGTCGCCAAGTCCACCCTCGCATCCGTAGATGCCGGCTGCGTTTCTACCGCCTCTTCGAGCAACTGGACAGCTTCATCAGAGTCGCTCTTCTCCGTCGCTGCCAGATTCCCCATGCGCTGTAACGCGAGGGCCAGCACTTCGTGGTACTCGATCTCCGCTCGGTCCAAATCTCCCGCCAATTGGAATGTCTGGGCGGCACTATTGTGCCGGTCGAGTGGGTCCGCCTCGTGTTGTTGGGCGGCGCCAGTGCCGGATAGCAGGAGCAAACTGAATGCTAGTAAGGGGATAAGACGGATAACAATAACCTGGAACCTGGAAAAGAGGCACACTTGAGATGTCCATTCAAAATAATGAGAGGCGAGAACCCTTTCGGGTCTCGCCTCCATTAAACGCTGACGCAACTTCTCCGTCAAGCCTCAGAAGGTGAAGCGGAGTGCGTACTGAATCTGACGGGCAGGCCTGGTGAACGTGGCCTGGCCAAACGTTGGAGAGACCAAAGTCTGGCTGGCAGCGGAGGTGCCGGGCCCAGCAGCAACGACCTGGAACGCATTGTTCGGTATTGTTTGGCCGAGGGGGTTCCCGTTCAAGAAGCAAGTGTCGCCGGTTCCCTGCAGGGTGGTATTTGACGTCGTAACGGCGACCGGCGTGCCGGTCTTGTCGGCAAAGCAGAGCTGCGACGGCCCGAGGCCGCCATTTACGCCTTGGAACTGGGTTTTGTTGAAGGCGTTAAAGAATTCAAAGCGGAATTGCATGTTCACCCGCTCTGAAACCTTGAACTCCTTGTGTACGGCGATGTCCCAGTTGTTCACGCCTGGTCCATAACAGTTCCCCAGGGAAGCAGTCCCGTTGCTCCCTAGCACGAACCCGTTAATGGTGAAAGCATTCGGATTCAAGAGCTGCTGCTTCACGCCAGGAACGCTGATGCTGCAAGGCTGGCCAGGAACCCGGTTCGGGCGGTCTAGATTGGTTGACGTTCCCGAGAGATCGGGGCCTATTCCCGGGGTGATGGGAGTGCCGGACTCGAAAGTGACGATGGTATCCGCAAACCAGCCACCCAGAGCGTTGCGCGCGATGGCGTTTGAGCTGTTCACACCGGGCAGAGCGTAAATCAGGGATCCGGTGAAGATATGCGGACGATCGAAGCCGGCGGGTCCATAGTCGAGACGTGGATCGGTGTTGTCCGCGACGCCGGCGCCATTAAGTCCATTTATCCCCTGGATCGAGAGCAGCTTAGAATACGTGTAAGAGGCCTGATAGATCGAGCCTCGCTTGTCAATCTTGCCGCGCCAAAACCCTTGCAAGGAGTGATAGGTTGAAGCACCTTGAAAGTTGTCTTGGGTGATCGAGTTGGCTGTGTTCAGGCCGAAGTACCCGACGTAAGGACGGAATTGCAAGCCCGTGGTGCCGCCACTATTGAGCCTGTTGATCGCAAAGAACTGGCGGCAGGTATCTCCCGGCGCCCCTTGGGCAGTCGGATTAGTAGTCACATGGGGACCGCTGCAATCGGGGTTCACCTGACCAAGATCCTGGTAGCTTTGCAAATGAATGCCGCGGCTTCCCACGTAGCTCACTTGCACCGTGTGGTTCCGGAAGATCTCATGCTCCAAAGTGACGTTCCACTGCCACGCATTGGGAATGTCGGTAGTGAGACTTCGTCCCAATACAGGGTTCCCAAATCCGGTGGCCACCGGGAAACCCCCATCCAGCACTCGAGTGCCGCCGGTGTTCTGTACGAACGGTGCGTTCTGCGATCCCGAGATGATCGAAGGATCGAGTTGGTATCGGATGTAAAATTGTCCAACGCCCGCACGGACTGATGTCTTTCCATCCCCGAACACATCGTAGGCCACCCCGAGACGCGGGGCAATGTTGTGGTAAGAATTACCCACGATAGAGCGGTTCGAAGCGGTTGCAAAACCCGCCGTCGCGCCAGTGGCCGCACAGGCGTTTTTGCTGGAAGGCGCGAGCAGAATTCCGTTACAGGAATTCCCGCCTGGCAAAGCGGGGTTGAACAAGCTCGTCTCGAAAAACCCGAGTTGATTGTCCGCAACATAAGGCTGCATCAACAATGACCAGCGAACGCCATAGTTAACCGTCAAGCGGCGGGTAAATTTCCATGTATCGGCGGCGTAGAACTCGTAGTCCTGGTAGCGGGCAGCGGCATTATGCAAGCTGCTGGGCTCGCTAAAACCCCATATTGTGCCCTTCAGGAGCATGTCAGCAACGGCATTTCCTGCGGTACCTCCCCAGTTGCCAGGGGGATTCCCGCTATTGCAGGCGGCGCCATTAGAGGGCTGGCATGTCCCTGTGGCGCCCCAAAATGCAGGCGATTCGTTGAAATCGCCATTGTTTGCTTGGTCTTTGGTGTTATGCGCCAACAAGGCGCCCAGCTTCACCTGATGTTTACCGATCACTTTGCTGTAGTCGTCCGTCCAAGTGTACCTATCTTCCCGGTTATTAAATGGGGCGATGTTCCAGAGCGTTGAGTAGCCACCCGGCCCCCAGAAAAGCGGGGGGGAAAGCTTACTCCCCGCGGTCTTCTGCGACAACGGATAGACTGTGCTCAAAGCCCCATAAATCTGCGTGGAAAGCCCGGGATTGGTTCCGCCAGGAACGATAACAATCGTGTTCGCCGTGTAACTGAACTGAAAATCGTTGACAGCATTGCTTCCGATCGTGTGGCTGAGCCTCGCAGTGACAATGTTGGAAGGCTGCGTCCAAGCGGAATCCACTGCGGGGAATCCGTCTTCTCCCCACTCCGCCCCCGCAAGGCTGGGCGTGCCCTGATACCAGTGGTCGCGGGTATACTTCACGAAGATATTCGTTGATTTGTTCAACGCGTAGTCCCCGCGCTCGTTGGTTTGGTAGTAGTACGAGGGGGTATTCAGAACCTGCTTATAATCGGGATTGGGGCAAGGATTGGAAGCCGTTGGAGTAACGTTGGCCGCAGGAAAGAGCTTTGAAATCAGTTGCCCGCCGGGGCTGAACCCCTCTTGGGTCTGGCTGATGTTTTGAATCTGGCCCGGGCCGGTCCCGAAGCGCGTGCCGTTGGCGGGATCTTGCACGGGAAAGTCAAAGACGCCAAGGGCAGGATCGCTTGCGTTAAAGAAACAATTCGTTAAATGGGTGCCTGGGACTCCTGGAATCTGTGCGCCCGCAAAATTTCCGGAAAGTTCCGCGGCGCTGGGAGTTTGTCCAGCATGGAGAGTTCCCGCAATTTGACGGTTCCACTCTTCGGACGCAAAGAAGAAAAGCTTGTTCTTTTTAATGGGTCCGCCGAAGGAGCCGCCAAAGTCGTTGCGGCGCAATTCGGGATTTTGCAATTCCGGTGCCGTGCTCTTGTTGAAGAAATTGTTGGCGTTCAAGGCGTCGTTTCTGCCGAAATAAAAGAGCGAGCCGTGCCAGTCATTGGTGCCATGTTTGGTGATGATATTGACTTGAGCGCCACCGGATTGCCCATACTCGGGACCGTAGGAATTTGTTACGATTTTGAACTCGTCGATGGAATCCAGGGCAGGATAAACGAAAATGGTGCGCTGCGAGCCGGTGTCATTAATCGGGGCGCCATCCACCGTGAACAGGTTCCCGGTGCGCTGCCCGCCGCTGAAGGAAATATCGGTGCCGCCCTCAAGGCCCTTGGCGGTAGTATTGAATCCATCCTGGGTCGAAGCGCCCGGGACCAGCAGCGTAAGCCCGATAAAGTTGAGCCCATTCAAAGGCAGCTCGCGAACCTGCTGCCCTTCCGTAAGCACTCCCAAAGCTCCCGAGGTCGTATCCACCTCAATGTTAGTGGCTTCCACCGTCACGGTTTCAGCGACCGCGCCGACCGTCAGGTTCGCGTTAACGACAAGGACCGAACCAAGGTGCAATTCAATGCCGCTGCGGTTCTCGGTCTTGAAGCCGTCCTTTTTCACTGTTATGTGATAGTGGCCTGGAGGAAGTTCCGTAAAGGCGTACAGACCCTCGGAACTGGTAGTTGCAGTTCGTGTAAAGCCAGTTTCATCGTTGACGGCGGTGACCTCCGCTCCCGTAACGTTTGCCCCTGCGGCGTCAAGGACCGTGCCCTGAATGGTCCCATTATTCTGGGCGTTCTGCGCGAGTCCCGCCGGCGCGAGAATCAATACCAGACAGCTAAACAGCACGCCAAGCCCCGTCCTTCTCATAAAACCTCCCGGGAAACACGCATCACCGTTTTTGTTCGGCTCGATTAGTATTTTTATACTACCCATATCGGAGGCATTTAACGGCAACCCATTTGCGTTGTCAAGCGAAAAATACCGGTATTCTAACTTCTGTTTGCATAGGATACCGGTATTCTGCGACACTCTGGCAGCATACTTGTTCGCTGCATGGCAGGGTTCAAGTGGGGTAGAATGTCCACAGTGAAGCCGACCGGCATGGTGCCGTTCTAAACGCCATTTTTTAAGGGCGTCAGGAGCGAAAGCCGATGAAAGTTCAGAAGAAGGGGGAGAGCAAAAAGCACTCTCCCGTGACCTTGAAAATGATAGCCGAGCGCGTGGGTCTTACTAAGGGGACCTGTTCCGCGGTCCTGAACAAATCTGCTGCATCGCAATCTGTGCCCCAGCACACACAAAAGCGAATCCTCACGGCTGCGCGCGAGCTGAATTACAGGCCCAGCTTCTATGCCCGCAACTTGGGTGTAAAACGTACATACATGATTGGCGTAGTCACCCAGGAGATCGGTGATTTTTACGGCTCACCGATTATCAGCGGTATTGAACGATACCTCCGAGAAAAGAACTTCTTCTTTTTGACGGTTGCTCACCGTCACGACCCAAAGCTCCTTGAAACCTATTCGCAGATTCTCTGCGACCGCGGTGTTGAAGGTTTCATTGCAATCGACACATTCGTCAACCATCCGTTGCCGCTGCCGACGATTGCTATTCCCGGACACTGCCGCGTGAAAGGCGTTACGAATATCGTCCTGGATCATCGGCGAGCGGCATACCTGGCCCTGAATCATCTGATCGAACTGGGTCACAGGGAAATTGCCTTCATGAAGGGCTCTCGCTTCAGCCCAGATTCGGAGGACCGCTGGAAGGGCATCCGCGACGTTGCCAAAGAGCTCGGCATCCCCATGCGCGCCGAACTTATCGTTCAGCTCGAAGGCGACGATGCCACACCTCAACTGGGTTATCCCTTCGCGAAAAAGCTGCTCGCCCGTAAACAGCCGTTCACGGCTCTGTTTGCGTATAACGATATCTCCGCGATCGGGTCTATCCAAGCGTTTCAAGAAGCCGGGCTGCGAGTTCCCGAAGACGTTTCCGTGGTGGGATTCGACGATATTCGAATTGCCTTGCATAACAACCCAAGTATCACCACCGTGCGTCAACCCCTCCAGAAAATGGGGGAGATAGCAGCGCGTACTTTGTTGAACCGAATCGAAGGCCGCGAAGACTTCGTGCCGGAAATCGCCATTGAGCCCGAATTCGTGGTGCGCAATTCGACCGGCAGGGCGCTCGCTCTACCTTTGGCCTCGCGCGATGGAGAGAATGCCCTGAGAAGCGTTCCGATCGAAATGTAGCCGAAACGTGGCTAGTGCCAAATAACCGATGACCGAATGGCGCCCCGAAATCCGACAGTAGTGATCCATTTCATTCACCCAAGTGAGAGATGCCGTCCATGATACGTCGGCGGGCGGGTAGCAAGCGCCTTCTCTTGCATTGCGCTGCGCTATGCGTTCTGTACTCGATCTGTCTGCGTTCTCCGGGCCTGCTGTGGGCGCAGATGGCTACCGAGGATCGGCTCCTCTACCGAGGTTGGTGGCCAAGGCACAGCACCCCATCCAGTGACGAATACGTCGGGTCAGACGTGTGTTCCGCTTGTCATCCTGGGAAAGCAGCGACGCAGAAAACTACGTCTATGGCTCGCACTGCCGACCACACCACCGGCTCGGGCACTTTGGCTGGACAGCATCCGTCGACTTTTCAGGCAGGGCAATTCCATTACCAGATCGCAACGGCGGACGGCAAGAGCGTCTACACAGTCGCGGATGGCACACGCAGCATTTCCGTACCTTTGACTTGGTCGTTTGGCGATGGTCATGTCGGCCAATCGTACCTCTTCGAGCAGGAAGGAAATTTCTACGAGAGCCGCGTCTCGTACTTCGGTCCCCTAGGAACTCTCGACTTCACGCCGGGCCGCAAACTTACAGAGCCGCAGAATCTTGACCAGGCCATGGCGCGGCCTGTTAGCGGCGCCGAGCTCGTTCGTTGCTTCGCCTGCCATACGACCGGTTCTACGATTAACGACCGGTTCGAAAATACTCGGATAATACCTGGAATTACCTGTGAAGCGTGTCACGGACCTGGTCTCAAGCACGCTACCGCCCAGAAAGTGGCGTATCTACAAGGACAGGTGTGGGACAGCGGACAGGAGGGGGATCTGATCTTCGATCCTAGAAAGCTCAGCCCCCTTGATGCCGTCGATTTCTGCGGAGCCTGTCACGGTACGTGGTGGGACGTCAAGCTTGCTCCTCCGGCGGGGATCGCGAATGTTCGCGCACAACCGTATCGCCTGGAAAAGAGCCGGTGCTGGGGAAAGAAAGGCGACCCACGCCTCACCTGCGTGGCCTGTCACGACCCGCACCAAGAACTGGTGCGCGATACCGCTTCCTACGATAAGAATTGTTTGAGCTGCCATCTGGCAACGACTTCCGCAAAGCCCAGCGCCGACCATCCAGGTCCCGCCTGCAGTGTCGGCACGCGAAATTGTGCTTCCTGCCATATGCCCAAATACGACCTCGCCGAGTTTCACTACAAATTTGCCGATCACTACATTCGAGTTGTGCGGCCAGGTGACCCCTATCCCGACTGAGCTAACGCACCGGGTTTCACGGGCAACATTCTTAGCTCGAGGCGTCAGACAGCGTATAACAGCGGCGTCTGCGAGCTCGCAGTCTTCAGTCGAACTGGAACCAGTTTACATTTCCTAGGCTTGTGCTGCCGCTCGGAGCGGCCTTGAACACCAGATACAAATCATGAACGCCGCTTGCCCCTGACACGGTTACAGGCTGAGTCGTCTGCCAAGTTTGGAATCCTCCCGTTGTGGGAATGGTTATGGAAGCAATGAGCGCGCCTGCATTGCTATCCAAATGAAACTCGAGCGTTCCTCCACAGTTTCCCGGGCTCTGCTGGCAAGCTAGCCGGGCAGTTACGCCGGCGACCCCGGTGCCAAAGTCCACATTTTTGTAAACCGCGTAATTCCCGTCGCTGGCGAATCCAAGGTCATAGCCGCCATCCGTGTCAGAAGTGCGTTCGGTTTCAAGACCCCAAGTCTGGAAGTTCCCCGGAATGTTGTTGCCTGCGGTGCTATTGAGGCTCGACGCTTGGAGCTGCGATTTTGCGCTGACCGTGTAGCCAGCGCCCTGCGTCCCGCTCCAGGTGAACGTTGCCGCCGCTAGCGTGGGCAGCGTATAAGCGAACGACTGCGTTCCCCATAGCACCTCAAACGTCTGCGTCGCGCCGGAAGTATTGTAGGCCACCAATATTCGAGAATTGTCCGGGGCGGGATTGACGAACGCCACGGTCACGATCCCCCGGGCATTGCTGGAATAAACCCGATTGGCGCCCGGCAGGACATACTTGCTGAAATGGCCCAAGGTGTAATACTCAATACTGTAGGTGATATTGCCCGTCGCACTGTTCACCAGAGCGATTGGCGAGCACGTGCCGCAGCCGCCTGTGTGCGGACCTTGATTCTCGTCCACCGAAAGACTCCACTTCACATAAGCACGGACCCAATTCCGCATGTTCTGGATGATTTCGGGAAAGTCTAGGCTCGCCTGGTCCGAATTGGTTATAAAGCCGGAGTGTTCCGTCTCGTAGGCCCCTAGACTGGGAAACATGTTTCGGATTGGAGCCATTACGCCGGGCGTGCCCCCATAACCGTGCCACGCGACGCCGGCAATCTGGCTCAAATTGGCCTGGTTCGCCAGTAGAACGTTCTGCGGATAGTCGCCTCGGTCCCAGTTGTGGTCGTAGACCAACACCTTGGTTGTGAGGCCCGCGCTGGAAAGCGCCGGGAGCACGTGCTGAAACAACGCTGTCTGCTGATCCGTTGATGACGCGCAATCGGTCGAGGCCGAAGTTGCCGGCATGCACATACCGGGATAGTCGGAGGGAACGTTGAGCGGTTCGTTCTGCAGGGAGATATAGTCAATGTTAATTCCAGCAGTCCTATACGCCTGGATGTATTTCACAAAGTAGTTCGCGAAAGGACCGTACATGGTGGGCAGCAACGATCCACCGATCATGGAGTTGGAGCTTTTCATCCAGCCCGGCGGGCTCCACGGATTGGCCATAATCTTGATTTGCGGATTGGCCTGCTTGGCTAGCAGTAGGAAGGGAATAATGTCCGCCTGATCGTGCGCGATCGAAAAATTGGCCAGCGTGGCGTCCGTCGCGCCGTTGTTATCGTCAAACGAATAGACATTCCGTGCCAGGTCGGAGGCGCCCATCGGATTGCGCAGAAAACTGAGCCCAATGCCGTTCCCTTGCCGAGTGAACAGATCGCTCACCGCCTGGTTGAATTGCGCCGGTTGCTTGACCCTCGCAACCTCGTACAGGTTATACATGGCCGTGTCCGTGGTGGAGGCGCCGAATCCCTCGATCGGCTGATACATCTCGGTTTCATCCATATATATAGGATTGCTGCCGCCAGTCGTCGCCGAGAAACTGACGCTCTCCTGCGGGGCCATTTTCCTGGTCTGGTCGTCGGTCGTCACAACCACGGCAACTGTCGGTCCAGTCCCCGGGGAGCTAAGTGTGTACAAGCCACTGGCCACGGCGCTCGTTGAAAATCCCGATGCCGTGGCGATGGCCTTGATCGTGGCCGTCGCGGTGATCGTGAAGGGATTCGCGTATACCGTCGACGCAGTCGTTGGGGTGGACCCGTCCGTCGTGTAGTAGATGGTTGCGCCAGAGGTGCTATCCGTTAGGGCGACCATCTGCCCCGCCTGCGTTTGACTGTACGAGCCTGGCACCGGCCAAAAGGCGGGTGTGGCCGCCACTGGCGGTGGTGGTGGCGGAGGAGGCGGGGCGGAAGATGCGCCACCGCAACCCGCTGCGAAAACTACCAGCCACGCGACGCAACAGGAATTAGCAGCGATTCGCAACCAAGTACTAGCGAAACGGGTCCCGTACATTTCTATTCCCCCTTTTCCAGTTCGACCGAATTCACCGGCCATGCCGGCGTTTCCCCTGAGAAGGAATCTGATTCATAACATGAAAATTCTTAATAGAATACCGGTTTTTTAGAACGTATGACGACAGACTTGAATGCGCTTATGGAGAAAGAGGCGCTTCAAAGGCTCTGGGGGATCTCCCATCGGATATAGAAGGCAAGGCGGCAATAAAACAGCAGCAAAAACAGCAGCTATCTTGACTCTAGTGGAAGCATTGTGATACGCATATGCAAAACCGGTATTCTACAGAGGAATACCGAAGAGCGGGGACGAGGCCCAGGGGCGTTCCGCACCATTTATAGGGGCAGAGAAAGACGATGAACACCTTTATGAATTATCGTTTCTTTTTCCGGAGCGGCTTCCTTCTCGCAGTTCTGTTTTTGTTCTTGGCCGGCGGCAGCCGCGCTAACGCGCAAGGCAGCGACTGCACCAGCAACAGTGTACCCAATGATGTCAGGGGAGCGGTGACGTGGGTGCCTGCCTTCTGCCAGGAGTTTAATAGCGTGGCGTTGACTGCCATTGATACGACCGTGTGGAAGTTTGAACAAGGCAATAACAACGGATGGGGAAACAACGAGGTGGAAGTCTACTGCGGGCCCCCGAGTTACCCGGGCAACGACCCAAAATGTCCCAATAGCCTGAGTACGTCCAATAACGCGTACATTGATGGCAGCGGCCACCTGGTGATTCAAGCTATCAACAATGGGGGTACATGGCTTTCAACCAGAATGAAAACGCAAGACCTCGAGAGCTTCACGTACGGGCGAATCGAAGCCAACATCCAGCTCCCCGATACAACAAACCAGGGGCTGTGGCCGGCTTTTTGGTCGCTGGGAACCAACATCACCACCGTAAATTGGCCGACCTGTGGCGAAGACGACTTCATGGAGGTCTGGTCCCCGACGTTAGGCGGTGCTGGCACGGGCGGAAACATATCAACGATTCACACCAAGAATACCGATGGCGCTGGCGTTTCGACGAATAAACATACCTTTATGTTTCCATCTGGAATGGCGAACAATACGGGCTTGCACAAATACGGCGTGATTTGGTCCGCGAACATGGTCCAACATTACGTGGACGATCCTACCCATCCTTTCTATATCGCCACGATCAGCGACCTCGGTAGCGGTGACTTGTGGCCATTCAATGCCAGCAGCTTTATTCTTCTGAATTTGGCCGTTGGAGGCAATTTGGGTGGCAGCATTACCGGGCTTACGAGTCCGACGCAGCCTTATTTGGTGGACTATGTTCGCCGGTATCAAGCGTCCGCTGCTGTGCCTAAACCGACGCTCGGGAATCCTTCTTCGATCACGGTGAAAGCTGGGGCGACGACCGGCAATTCCACTATGCTTACTCCTGGACTTATGTCCGGCACGGGCTTCGTCTATCTTTCTTGCAGTACTACTGCTCCGAAGGCAAGTTGCGCGGTCGCCACAAATGATCCTGTCAACCCGTTTGTGGTTAATTCCAGCCCATCAAGTGCAGCGGAGACCGCCACGGTCACGGTTACCACGACGGCAAACTCGCTTGTGCCTCCGTCCCTGTTCGATCCCCGGAGGATATTACGGTTCCCTGTCGTCATCATCGCTGTGGTCCTCCTGATTGTCGTCGCAACACTGGCGCTGCGCCTGCGGAGGCGCGTGTCGAGTCTAGTCTTCGCCACGGCAGGCCTGTTGATTCTCGCGGGAATGACGATAGCCAGTTGCGGCGGCGGCGCAAGCAGCGTGGCCCCTCCTCCACCCCCTAATGGCACCACTCCCGGTTCCTACACGGTGACGGTTTATGCGTTCACCGAAAGTAATGTGAGCGACGGGACGAACGCCAACGCCGACGCACACGTCGACATTCCGCTGACCGTGAACTGACGCCTCGTAACTGGCAACAGCATGAGTTTGCCGTGATAGGATTCCAGTGAATGTCCCGGAAGCTCTTAGGATCGTTTTTTGCCGGCAGTGGAGTACTCATTTGCGCTTTCCTCGTCCACTCGCAAACCAAAACCACCGGCTATGGCGGTCCGTTATTTGAAGACGTCACCCGGAAAAGCGGCCTCACCGTCCCGCACCAGTCCTCCCCCGACAAGCGCTACGTGATCGAATCCATGAGCGGCGGCGTCGGGCTATTTGATTGCGACAATGACGGTAAGCTGGATATCGTCACGGTCAATGGCTCCACCGTCGACCGCTACCGCGAGGGCGGCGACCCGCTCGTTACGCTCTATCATCAGGAGCCGGACGGAACCTTCAAGGACATCACCGCCGCGGGTGGCCTCACCAAGCGCGGATGGGGAATGGGCGTTGCCGTAGCCGATTTCGACAATGACGGCCTGCTGGACCTCTACGTCACCGGCTATGGCGTCAACGTTCTGTACCGCAATCTCGGCAATTGCAAGTTCGAAGACGTAACCGAAAAGGCTGGCGTGCGCGGCGGCGGCTTCAGCACCGGCGCGGCGTGGGCCGATTATGACCGCGACGGCCATGTGGATTTGTTCGTCTCACGCTACGTGCACGTCGACATTAACAACTTGCCCGAATTTGGCCGCGACAAATTTTGCCGATACAAAGGTGTATTGGTTCAATGTGGTCCCTGGGGACTCCAAGGCGAGAGTGATCTCCTGTATCACAACCGTGGCGACGGCACGTTTGAAGAAGTCTCCGTCCGCGCAGGTGTTCACGATTCTCAAGGTCGCTTCGGGCTGGGAGTTGTCTGGGGCGATTACGATAATGACGGCTGGCCCGATCTATTTGTAGCCAACGATGCCGGCGCGAACTATCTGTACCACAACAATCACAACGGGACGTTTACCGACGTTGCCATGCTGGCAGGAGTCGCTTTGAGCGGAGCAGGCCTCGAGCAGGGCAATATGGGAGTGGATTTCGGTGATTACTCCCACAGCGGGCGATTCGATATCATCGACACGACGTTCGCGGACCAGCCCAAAACGCTTTACCACAACCTCGGTCACGAGGGA
>Ga0210400_10001800_pt1 | contig 20900 bp, 9 predicted proteins | sample IncBWH26MmetaG_FD_155456 | JGI IMG/M metagenome (GOLD analysis project Ga0210400, IMG submission 155456) | Forest soil microbial communities from Barre Woods Harvard Forest LTER site, Petersham, Massachusetts, United States - Inc-BW-H-26-M | ecosystem: Environmental > Terrestrial > Soil >...
CCGGAGATGTAAATGGCGATGGCATTCCCGACATATTCGTGGGTGTCTCAACCTATGGCGCCGGTTTTCTCGCCGGGGAGGGAACTGGAAACCTTGGAGCCTATCAGCCGATCGCAGGAGTAGAGGGCCAGGTGATCTCTGTCGCGGTACGAGATATGAACGGAGACAGCATCAACGACCTGTTGATTGGGCTTGGGTATTGCGCGAGTTGCGACATCGGGCTGGGCAGCGGAGTGACTGTCCTGTTGGGCATGGGCGGCGGGAGCTATGGCTCGCCTGTAATTTACACCACGGGCGGACAACTTGCGGGTGCGATTGCGCTCGGAGACTTGAATGGCGATGGCAAGCCAGACGTGGTGATTCCGAATCAATGCGATGATGGAATCATTGATACCTCCTGCGGAGGCAATGTTGCAATCCTGCTCAATTCCTCCAGCATACTCACAACGAATCTGGTCTCATCACTAAATCCGGCTTTAGCTGGGCAGGCCGTCACTTATACCGCTACGGTGGCTGAACTTGGAACGCCACCGGCAGGAACGGTTACCTTCCGCGACGGCACATCGGTGATTGCTAATGACGTGCCGCTGACGCTCAACGCTGGGCAGTATCAGGCTACCTATAGCACCAGTTACTCGCCGGCGGGCACGCATCAGATTTCAGCGACGTACTCGCTCGCGCCGATCAGCCAGATTTCTTCCATCCTGGCGGAAACTGTTCTGAATTCCACTGCGATGACTCTGATCTCTTCGTTGCCTGCATCGGCCCCCGGTCAGAAGGTCACTTTTACCGCGGCCATCACTCCAACTCAGGGCGTTATTCCGGATGGCGAAGTGGTGACGTTCTCTGACGGCGTTACGCCAATTGGAACGGGAACCACGGTTGGCGGCGAGGCAACTTTCATGACATCGACGCTCGCCGCGGGGTCTCACACCATCGCCGCGAATTACCCCGGCGACGCGACTTTTGCAGCAAGCTCTGCCTCAACTACGGAATTGGTACAGACCCTTGTGATTCCGCCGTCGCCCGTTATTCAGAGCGTGACACCCAATGTGGGATTGCAGGGACAGCAAGGCTTGTCGGTAACGATCAGTGGGTCAAATTTCGTGGCGGGCGCCACGTCGGCGACTTTCGGCGGCGGCAATACCGGCATAAGCGTGGTAGCGATCACGGTAAATTCACCAACCAGCGCAACGGCCCTGCTCAATATAGCTCCGAGCACACCGCCGGGCAGCTACGATGTGGTCGTAACCGTCACTGGCGCCGCGGCTCCCGCGACTCTTTCTGGCGGTTTCACTGTCGCGGCGAATACTGCTTCAATCAATGTGTCGGAAACCATTCATGTGTTGGATTCGCCTGGCGTGCCGCCTCCCTACCTGATGACGGGCATTGTTGCCCCGGTTGCATCCTACTCGGCAGGGAGCCTGGGCTTTGTCGGAGTCGCGCCCGGCCAGACAGTCACGCAATCGCTGACACTGGCGAACGTTGGTCTGCAGCCGTTGAAAATCTCCGCGGCGTCGATCGCCCAGGATACTTCGAATTCCTTCTCGATCACACAGGTGGTCTGCTCTGACGGTGCAACCTCGATCATCGACACTCTTGCTTCGAGCACAGAGTGTACATTGACGATTTCGTACACGGCGCCTGCGACCGGGACACCAAGCGGCAAGATCACGTTTAGCGATAACGCGCCATTGAGCAATCTGACCAGCACGGCGTCGGGTTCCAACTTCACGCAATCTCTTGCGCTCGGCACTTCTGTAGCCACGACGGCCGCTCCGCCTGATCCACCAACCACAATTTCAATCTCGATTCCTGAGATCATCACGGTCAATGATCAGGAATCCTTATCGACATTGCGGTCGATCGCCGTTACCCCCGCGGGTCCCACCATAGCGGAAGGCGCGACGGAGGCATTTACTGCAACTGGCACCTACAGCGATGGGAGCACCCAGAACCTGACTTCGGCAGTCAGTTGGTCGTCTTCAAACACTGCCGTCGCCACCATGAATGGCAACACAGCCACTGCGGCAACCGGCAACAAACTGGGAACTTTGGGCACCTCGACAATTACAGCGACTCTGGGCAGCACCCAGGGTTCGTCAGTATTGACGGTCGACTCTCAGCTGAAGATATCTGCGACTCTCAAGTCAATCACGTTGGGGAGCGGCGGCACCTATGTTGTCACAGTGTCGGTTTCGAACAACGGCGACATATCGGCGACATCGGTTGCTGCTGCGGGGTTGTTGGGTGGCAAGGTAAGTGTCTCTTCTACATCGGCCAAGAATCTGGCTCCTGGCTCAACGGCATCTGTCGCGCTGGTGTTTCCAGCCTCTGTGGGTAAGCCGGGCGCAAAGGAAAGTCTACTGGTGGCCGGGACAGCAACGGGCTCCAATCCAAACGGAACGCCGGTCCTTCCAACTGGATGGATATTACAGCAACTGGCGGTGACATTACCGTGAAGGCAAATGGGAAATTGTAATGACGCGTCCTAGGCGTTTTGCAACGCTATCCTCGTGTCGATGCTCGTTGTAAAACATGCGGATGCCAAAGGAAACATGCGAGGCATCCACGCCGAAAATGCTACGCCGTCCGGTGACAACTTCGCACCGGACAATAGATAGTTCCTCTTGTTACGAGAACTCACCGCCCGGAGGGCACCGTGGCCACATCCGCCGTCCTCGATCCCGCTCAGGTCCAACTGGCTCCCACTTCGTGGAGCCTTCCCGCGCGAATCGCCTTTCGCTTTGTTGCTGTCTACTTCACGCTCTATTGCCTGCTCACGCAAATCGTCGTCGGCCTCGTGCTTGCTGATTACGCGGGAGACATCGGCGATCTCTCCACTCTCTTGCCTGTCCGGCCTATAGTTGCGGGTGTTGCAACTCGCCTTTTCCACACTGCATACCCCGTGCTTCCCACGATCAGCGGGAGTGGCGACAGGATCTGGGACTGGACTTTGGTTTTTTGTCTCCTCGTGTTCTCGACTCTCGCGACCATTGTGTGGTCAATTCTTGATCGCCGCCGGCCTGGCTACGCTGACATGCAGAAATGGATCTGGCTCTTCTTCTGCATCTGCCTCGCAAGTCAGATGTTCACCTACGGGTTCGCGAAAATCGTTCCTTTGCAGATGCCGCGCCCCATGCTTTTTCAGCTTCTGGAACCATTTGGCAACATGTCTCCCATGGGCGTTCTCTGGTCGTTCGTCGGGGCGTCACCCGCGTACGAATGTCTCTGCGGTTGCGCCGAACTTCTCGGCGGCATCCTGGTACTCATCCCGCACACAAGGGTCTTAGGCGCTCTTGTCTGCCTTGTTGACATGACCTACGTGTTCACGCTCAACATGACCTACGATGTGCCCGTGAAATTGCTCTCTTTTCAGTTGGCTTTGCTTTCGGCCGTGATCCTTACTCCCTCATTGCGCCGCCTTGCCAACTTTTTCTTACTGAATCGCGCCATCGCGCCACAGAATCCGGTATATCTGTTTCGATCCCTCCGCGCCAATCGCCTGGTGGCAGCCGCTCAGGTCCTTATCGCTCTGTGGCTCTTCGGAACAAATCTGGATGTTTCCCGCAAATACTGGAAGATATACGGGGGCGGCCAGGCCAAGTCAGTGCTGTATGGCATCTGGAACGTCGAGCGATACACCAGCGACGGAATCGTTGTTCCCGCACTAATTAGCGACCCCAATCGCCCGAGGCGGGTCCTATTCCAGGCCGCTGACCAGGCCCTCCTTCTGAACATGAACGACCAGCGGGAGTGGCTTAATCCGCGCATCGACGCGGTGAAGAACACCGTCACTCTCGAGAGTTTGTCCGATCGAAAGGTAAAGGCGAATTTTAGTTTCACGCGTCCCGCTCCAGATCGCCTGACCTTCGACGGCACGCTCAACGGGCACAAGGTCCAGATGGATCTTCGAGCCGTCGACTTGAACAGCATTCAGCTTCTCAGCCGTGGCTTCCACTGGGTACAGGAAGAGCCGTTCAATCATTGAATCGCGATGGAAACGTGGCGCAGCTCCGGGTCGAAGGGAAGAGGCTCAAGCAACTGTGGCGTACGAGAGCGATGCCGACCGTACAGGTTGCGTTCTCGCCCAGCGGTAGCTAGCGGAAATTCCCGCCCGAGATTCCCACCCGTGATTGGCCCGTCTTACACGTATTTCGGCGTCCCATGACGTCGTGTAAGTAATTGCAACTACTGGTTATTTACGCCCCGAAAAGGCCGCGTCTAGCGCCACCCCCACATCCTTAGCCATAGCCAGCGATAACGGACATTGTCACGCTTGATCACCGCAACACCTTCGCGGTCGAGCCGAATTCGGCGCTGGCGGCGCTAAGATCAGCGGGCGCGGCTGCCAAACTGCAAGACTGACTCGAGCTCGGTCGTCCGGCGCCATGCTCCGATATCGGAAGTTGCCGAGCATGGCGCATGGCACATCAGTTTCTGCTGAACTCCGATCGTGCGGCAATTGAATCGAGCCACGCGCGGCAGGTATGCCGAAACGTGTGCCAGCCATTCCTTCGAGCCCAAGCTTCCGGGCGGCAGGTGCGATGCATCTGATTAGATCTCGGCTAAACATCAGGTAGACAATCTTCTTCCTTGGCTGTAGATTGTCTACGTCCTCATGAAAGCTTCTGGTACATACCGCAATCGGATTGACCTCCTCCAGGGCACATTGGACATGCTCATCCTCCAAGCTCTCCAGTGGGGCCCGATGCACGGCTACGGCATCACACAAACGATTCGCCTGAAATCCAATGAAGTGCTGCAAGTGGAAACTGGTTCTCTCTATCCCGCCTTGCACCGCCTCGAGCGGCAGCGTTGGATCAAATCAAAGTGGCGGCTGACAGAAAACAAACAACGGGCAAAGTTCTACGAGATCACCCCAAAGGGAAAAGAACAACTCGTCTCAGATCACGAACGCTGGCAGCAGATGGTGCGAGCGATTGCGGCCATCATGCAAACGGGAAAGGAACAAGCATGAGACTCTGGCCCTGGAGTTGGGAGCAGCGGAAGCGAGACTTGCAGCAAGAGCTCGAAACGCATCTTCGTATGACGATTGAGGATCGCGTCGCCCGGGGCGAGACGCCCGACCAGGCGCGCTCTGCTGCAACGAGAGAGATGGGAAATCTGCCGCTGGTCGCGGACACCACCCGGCCATATTGGGGTTGGGAGCCAATCGAACGCCTGGCGCAAAGTACGCGCTACGCGCTTCGCCGGCTACGCCGTTCGCCCGGTTTCACACTTACGGCAGTGCTCGGCCTCGCTTTGGGCATCGGTCCCGTTGTGGCCATCTTCAGCATGATTTGGGCCACGTTCCTTGCGCCGCTGCCTTATCCCAATGCCAATGAACTCGTGGTCGTGTGGAACCACTACAAGGGCGAACGTGTCCCCACCAGCGGCGAAGATTATGCCCAGCTTGCCGCGCAAACCCGTTCGTTCCAGAGCCTCTCATTCCAGTCGTGGATCGTGGTCCACCTTACAAATTCTGACCATACCGCAGACCAGGAGGGCGGACTGCCCATCACTCCCGGCTTCCAAACCAAGACCGTGCGGCAGCCGTTGCTGCTTGGACGCGACTTTCTGCCGAATGAAGGCAGCCCGGGCAACGACCGTGTCGTAATTCTCTCCAACTGGCTTTGGCAGCATCGATACAGCTCCGATCCCACAATCATAGGCAAGTCCATCCTGATTGAAGATCACCCCTACACCGTGATTGGCGTGACGCGAGCCGGCCCCCACGAAAAAGGCGGCGGAATTACCTTCAACGTTCCCATTCGCCTCATGCCCAGCGAACACAATGGGCAATTCGGCATCATGATCGGCCGCCTCAAGCCAGGCGTTACGCTCGCGCAGGCACGGGCGGAGCTCTCCACCATCAACGACCAGATTGCGGCGCATCATGTTGCCCATCTAAGCAAAAGCCCCCTCGTGCTCACAGTGGAGCATTTCCGCAACGACTGGCTCGACGTCAAGACTCAGCGCAACCTGTGGCTGCTGCTCTTTGCCGTGGGCCTCGTTCTGCTGATTGCATGCGCCAACATCGCCAACCTTTTGCTTGCGCGCGGAACCAGCCGCACGCAGGAACTGGCGGTTCGTTCTGCGCTGGGCGCCACTCGCAGCCAGATCTTCATGCAGTTATTCATCGAGAGCCTGACGCTGGCGCTCTTTGGTGGAGTTATCGGCATCGCCCTAGGCTGGGCCGTCATGAAGCTGAGCCTCATTCTGTTGCCCAATCTGGCACTTGAAGCCACTGACGCGCTCGTGGAAATGAACATGCCGGTTCTGGCCTTCTCGATTCTGATTGCTTTGCTCGCTGGAGTCGCGGCAGGTTGCGCGCCTAGTTGGCGCAGCGCACGCATCGACCAGAATGAGGCCTTGAAGCAGGGCTCGCGGGCCGCCGGACGCCGCGGCCGCACTCCACTCCAGTCGGCGCTGGTGATCACGGAGATTGCGCTCTCCCTCGTTCTGCTGGCCGGCGCGGGCATGGCTCTGCACAGCTTCTGGAACCTTAGCCATATTGATGTGGGTTTCAGAGGGGACCACGTCTTGACGGCGCTACTGAGGCCGCGCAATTCCGGACCCGGTAGCCAGCGCGTATTCCCTTCCCCGGAAGAGACCTCAGTAACTCAACATCAACTTCTCGACCGCGTGCGCCAGATCCCGGGAGTCGCCGATGCGGCACTCGCCACTGGAATGCCGATGAGCGGCTTCGACACATTCCCCTTTCAGGTGGCCGGTCAGCCTGCGGACAAAGCCCACATGCCCACGGCGGATTTCGAAGCCGTGACGCCTAGCTTCTTCAGAACGTTCGGCATCCGTCTCGTGCGCGGCCGATTCCTCAGTGAACAAGATCAACTGCAGTCGCCCCGCGTAGTGATGGTGAATGAAACGTTCGTACACCGCTACCTGCCGAACGGCGATCCTCTCACGCAGCGGCTCCTGATCCGGCTTCCAGTGATCATCCCGGACCACGCCGGGCCGTCAAAGCCCCCGGCGGAAGAATCGTTTCAGATCGTCGGCGTGTTTCACGACGTGCTCGACAACGAGCACCTCACGGGAGACGTGCAGCCGGAGATGTACGTTTCCCAATGGCAGGCGGGATGGCCATTCCTCTGGATTGCCGTTCGGACGCACGCGATCGAACCGGATGAGATCACGACAACACTCCAACGCACTGTGAGTTCCATGATGCCGGGCGCAGCCATTGACCACGTCAGAACCATGGTCCAGGTGATGGAGGAACAACAATCGAGCGACCGCTTTGAAATGATCCTCTTCGGAGCATTTGCGGCCGTGGCGCTGCTGCTGGCCATCATCGGAATTTACGGCGTGATGTCATTCGCGGTGGCTCAGCGTACGCATGAAATTGGCGTACGGATGGCTTTGGGAGCGCGACGAAAAGAAGTGATTCGCCTCATCGTCGGGAGTGGGATGCGAATGTCGCTTCTCGGACTGGGCATCGGCCTGGCTGGCGCGGTGATACTGGGACGCCTGATGCATGCCACGCTGTATGGCGTTCAGGCTGCCGATTTCTTCAGTCTCACTGCCGTCGCCGTCCTGATGTTTATCGCAGCGCTGGTGGCATGTTGGATTCCCGCCCGCCGCTCCGCCACCATCGATCCCATACAGGCTCTGCGCAATGAATAGCTGATTTCGTTGGTAAGGCCTCTGTTCGACTGTGGCAAAAGAAAAGCTTGCACGGCAATGGTTGCATCTTGCATGACCTTTTCCTTAGCCCAAATCCAGACACATCCGGGCGGGCGATGAGCAATCAACAAACTGCGAGAACGCCACGCATGTGATGTTGATTGCTGGACGTCGGAGGGCAATTTCGAACATATGTTTCCTGGAGCTTGGTTCAGAATTCGTAACTCAATTAGGGCGTTTGCCAACACGCCTGGAATCTCGCTCGCCCTTCTAACGACGATCGCGATCGGGGTCGGGAGCAATGTATCCGTCGGCAGTTTTATTGAGGGACTGGCTCATCCGAGGTCTCCAGTCGAATCTTCCCATCAAATCGTTTCCATATTGGCGCATGACCGGATGTCCGATGCAGGACCGCTTTCGGACCGTGAGTATCAAGAGATTCGCAGCCGCACCGGAGCATTCTCCTGGGTTGACGCGGTTCGCATTGCACCACGCGAAGTCGCGATCGATGGCCAAACGGAAATCATCACAGTTAGCAGCGTTATGCCTGACCTGGCAGAAGCGTTGAACTTGAAATTAAAAGGCGGCGGCGTTGTTCTGAGTGAGCATCTGTATGAAACAGAATTCGGCGGCGGCAACCGCACGGTTGCGGGTCACGTTCGTATCAACAATGAAGAGCTTCCGATAACCGCTGTTGCGCCGAAAGGGCTGGAAGGTCTCTACGGCGACCGGCCAATTGATCTCTGGGTGCCGTTTGAAAACGGCGCTCGGCAGGACGCAAATCCGGACCGCCGCGATTTGTGGGTTCTGGCGAGTCTTCTTCCCGGCGTTTCAACCTACGCTGCGCAACGCGCAATTCGCGCGACGTTGAAAGGATCGGACGATGTGGAGGTCATCCCTTATAGCGGCATGGCCCCGACGACCGCCAGAGGATTGGCGTCGATTATCACGCTGCTCAAATTTATCGCCGGCTCGGTATTCCTGATCTCGTGTATCAATGTCGTTTCGCTGCTGCTTGGAAGAGCATTCGAGCGCTCGAGTGAGACCTCGCTGCGTGTCGCACTCGGAGCAACACGAAAGGCATTAAGCGGCGAGTTGCTCGCTGACAGCATCGTTATCGCTTTTGCAGGCGGAATTCTCGGTCTTCTCATGGCGTTTGGGGCGAAGCGGACTATTCCAAGTCTCCTGTTTCAAGAGGATGCTGAGCGCCTTGCTTTCGTGCCCCCGGTAGCATTTCTCATAACGTCCACTGTTGTTTGCGTCAGCATTATCGTCCTTGCTGGAATGATGCCAATCTTTGCAACGGTAACGGATCGTCCATGGACGGTTCTTCAGCGCGAACAAGGCTTTTCCTCGACAAAAGTTGTGAGGCTGAGAGCCGCCCTGGTGGTTCTGCAGATTGCACTCTGCTGTGCGCTGGTTATCTTTGCGGCTCTGCTCCTGGAGGGATTTCATAATGCGCTCAAAACCGGAATCGGACAGAAGCTCGGAAATCCAATTCTTGTGACTGTCCAGTCACTTCCGCCGCCTCTCAATGTCCCCGCTAACTACTTCAGCGCCATTGAGAAGAGTGCGAAGTCTGTCCCCAACGTTGCGCCGCTTGCGTGGACAACTCAACTTCCCGGAGGCCGGCCCATTTGGCAGTCTTTCCGGATCCAGGCGGCCTCATTACCTCTGCACGAGGTTGTTCTGGATATCTCCGAATTCCCCCGGGACGAACGGGACCAGCCGGAGCAGGAGCCAACCGCGGGACGGTTATTCGCCGCGCGGGATATGTCGTGCAGAACTGCTGTTGTCGATGGTGCAGCGGCGGACGCCCTGTCAGGTCCCGCGACGGTCGGCGAGAGGATCTTCGATCCCGCTGGATCACCGGTCGAGATCATTGGAGTGGTACGCAAAATCTCAGGGGATATTCCCAGTCGCCCCCCAACGATTTACTTCGATCCGGAAGGTCCATACGCACGCGCTTCCATGAAAGCCGCACGGTTCAGGGCTTCTGCCGCGTTGCCATCGGCCGACATTGAATTGACTGTCAACTTCGTTTCGAGTAGTTATATGCAGGCTCTTGGCCTTCCATTGATCGCCGGCCATTGGTTCTCAAACCCTTCGCAGTTTTCCGATTCATGCCGGCGTGTAGGAGTAATCAACCAGGAAGCCGCGGATCTCTTTTTCGGCGGCAAACCGCTCGGCGCTCTAATCATTGACCAAGCCGGAAGCCAAACCGAAATCATCGGGGTCGTTCGGTCTCAAGACCTAGGGGTTTTCCAGCGGTACGCGGAACCCACACTATTCATTCCTGCCTGGCAGGAAACTCCCGTTCGCATGACGCTCATTCTGAGGGCTCCCAAGGCAGATGATCAAAAGACGGCCGCACTGCGGAGCAAGATTGAGTCGGTACCTGGACGTGACGTGGCAGCGCCTGATATCGAGACTCTCGATACGCAGTTGTCCCGGTCAGCGTTTGCACCGTTGCGCATTGCGACATTGATTGCACTGGCATCGTCGCTCGCTGCCCTAACAGTCAGTATGATTGGGGTTTTCAGCATTCAGAGCGACGTTCATCGCGAGCGGCGCAAGGTTCTGGCCCTACACCTTGCGTTTGGTGCTCAGGGATGGCGGATCTTATTCAAGAGTCTGATTGAGTCAGGGCGACTTGTCTTCGCGGGTTGTGCAGCGGGCGCCTTGTGTTCCATGGCGCTTCAACGAGTGTTACTGAGCGGCACGGGTCTTATCGGTCAGCCGCCACTCCGAGCCTGGCTGCTCGCTCTGCTTTTGCCCGCCGTTGCAGTGTTGATTTCGGGCGCCGTTGCCGCGCTCCGCTCGTTGAGTGTGCACCCAATGGCCATCATGCGTGACAGATGATCCAAAATCGAATTTCAAGCGAGTCAAAATGATTCCGTTTTCTTGGGGTTATTACATTGTCCGCAATTCACGCAATTGGCCTATGACGCTTTGCCCGGGCAGCTAACTAGCCAACCATAACTGTTGCAGCGAAGTGGTCAGCATGATTGTTGTGACCGGTCCCGCGATGAAATTCAACTTACCCTTTGTGTCTCGTAGCGGAATTAACCGAGATTTCCGCCGGGAACGTTGGGAATCGTCCTTTTACGCAGCCCATCCAGTGCGTTACCCTTGGAAAAACGCAAGACAGTTTGAAGCGGCCGCCCTTCTGGTTTGCGAGGTGCGTTCGTCCCCGTCCCCTTCGCACCATGGCTGTGTGTCTCAATTGCAAAAGGAGAGTCAATGCATTCGTCCAAGCTGAGCCTGTGGTTGTGTTTCGTGTGCATCGCTGCCGGCTGTTTTGCCCTTGTCCCTTGCGTCGCTGCGCACGCCGAGGTGCCAACGCCGATTTCCGTTTTAGGACACAATCCCGGCGACGACTTCTACCTCGCCGACTACGAAGACACGGTTCGCTACTTCCACGCGCTGGCCGCGGCCTCTGACCGCATCAAGATGTTCACCGTGGGCAAAACGACCGAAGGCAAGGACATTGAGATCGCCGTCATCTCGTCGTCACAAAACCTGGCCAAGCTGGACGAGACCAAGATGATTGCCGGACGACTCGCCCACGCCACCAATCTGAACGATGACCAGGCAAAGGAACTGGCGCGCACGTCGAAGGTCATTGTGCACATAGATGGCGGCCTGCATGCCGATGAAGTCGCAGGCCCGCAGCACACCATGGTGCTGGCCTACAAACTCCTCTCCGCACAAAACGATCCGCAGATCGACGCGATTCTCGACCAGGTCATCCTCGTGCTGTGGCCCACGCTCAATCCCGACGGGCAAGACATGGTGGTGCACTGGTACCGTCAGAATGTGGGCACAAAGTACGAAGTCAGCCCCATGCCTTATCTCTATCAGGACTATGTGGGCCACGATAACAATCGCGATGGTTACATGATGAACATGAAAGAAGAACAGGTGGTGGTAAAGACGCAGCTGGAATACAGCCCGGTGATCTTTTACTGCCAGCACCAGACAGCGCCCTTTCCCGCGCGCATCTGGATTCCGCCCTTCTCTGATCCGATCTCGAGCAACATCAGTCCCCTTGTTCGCAGCTGGCTCAATCTTACGGGCGCGAACATGACCGCTTATCTCAACGCGCACAATATGCCCGGCGCGATCTCTGAATCGCGCTTCGATAACTGGTACGCCGGATTTACGGATTGGGCGCACGTCTTCCGCAACGAGATCTCGTTCTTTACCGAGACGGCGCTCTACGACTACGCAACGCCGCACTTCTACACGGTGCGCGACTTCCCCAAGGACTTTCAGGATTTGCGCGCGCTGAGCATGTACTCCACCCCGTGGGAAGGCGGCTGGTGGCGCCTGAAAGACGCTGTCGATTACATGGTGGGTGGTTCCATGTCGGTGCTGGACCTGGCCGCGAAGAATCGCGAGACGCTGCTCTACAACCGCTACCAGGCGGCCCGCGACAACATTCAGCACTTCAGCAAAGAGCCGCCGTTCGCCTACGTCATCAGCGACAAGCAGGCGGACACACCCGAGGCCGGCTTGCTGGCGCAGAAAATGATCGACAACGGCCTGGACGTCTACACATCCAGGAGCGGCTTCAAGGCGAATGGCGTGGCCTATCCCGCAGGCTCGTGGGTCATTCCCATGGACCAGCCGTTTTCCGCACTGGCCAAGGAACTGTTTGAGCGGCAGAAATACCCAGACGCTTTGCAGAACGGCACCGCAAAATCTATTGACCTGCCATACGACGTAACCGGCTGGACGCTGCCGTTGCAGATGGGCGTCAACGTGGATGAAGTGACCGATCCGCTGGCAGCCGACGAGCGCGCCATGCTGACAAAGGTCGACAAGGTGGCGTTGCCTGAAGCATCCATCGACGGCACAGGAACCATATTCGCCGTAAGCCACAAGGCCAACGCATCGTTCGAGCTGGTAAATGCCGCGCTGAAGGCGGGCGCAACCGTCGCTGTGGCACTGGACCCGGTAAAGACAGCAGAAGGAACGGAGATGGGCGCATTTATGATCAGTGGCAGCAGCCGCGCATCGTTCGGCGAGCTCTCGAAAAAGTATGCGGTGTCGGCGGTGGCCGTCAGCGCGCCCGCACACACGATTGTCTTGAAGAAAGCGCGCGTCGGGCTCTACCGGCCCTGGGCGCCCTCCATCGACGAGGGCTGGACGCGTTGGATTCTCGAGGATTACGGTTTCGAGCCGAAGAGCGTTTACAACGCCGATATGCGTGCGGCGGACCTGCACAGCCGTTATGATGTGCTTGTTCTGCCCGACCTCTCCTCGAAGCAGCTGATGGACGGATTTGGCATCGGCGTGGTTCCCGGCCAGTACGCGGGCGGCATCGGCAACGATGGCATTGAGAACCTGCGAGAATTTGTTCATCAAGGCGGGACGCTAATTGCGCTAAACAAGACGGCCAGCAGTCTCATTCCGCTGATGTCGCTGCAGGTACAAAATGTGATCGAGGGCGCCAAGAGCGACAAGTTCTTCTGCTCCGGTGCGCTGCTACGTGTGGAGACCGAACACGCCGATCTGCCGGTGAACTTTGGCATCTCAGATGCGCCGGTCGTCATGTTCCAGAGCGGCCCTGCATTTCAACCGCAGCCAGGCCTCCACGGCGCGGTGCTGGCGCGCTACCCAAAGGAGACAAATCCGCTGGAGAGCGGTCTGCTGCTGCATCCCGATGCCATTCAGGGCAAAGCTGCAGCCTTGGAACTCGCATATGGCAAAGGGCACATCGTGCTATTCGGCTTCAAGCCCCAGTTCCGCGGGCAGTCGCATGCCACCTACAAATACCTGTTCAACGAACTCTATGTCTTCGATCATCCGGCGCTGCCCATTGAACCAACTCCTCCGCCAGTCAAGGCGGAGGGTGCAGCAGTTCCGGCAGCGGCCGCCAAGGACCACAAACCGGCGGAAGACACGTCCCCTGAATAGTCTCTCGAATAGGCCGGGGCCGCGTAATACTGGTGTCGTGGCCAGCGATCCAAATGGCCTAAGCGTTTGTTATTCCGCACCCCGCTCCCGTCGTGTGCACGTGACCACTACGCGATTCACCTTGTCTTTGAGAGATGCTCAGAACAAGACCGAAATCTTGGATCTCAAAGGACCTCCTTCGGTGGCTGGGCGAGTCGATCCGCTCGTCGTTCCGCTGCCGAAAGGGGCACGCATAACTCTGCCCATCAACGCTGAGCGATGACCCCAACACGATTGTCTCCAAGTTGTGGACCATCGCTGCAGATGCGGACGTCAAACCCAATTTCTAACGCGGACTTGCGATCCATTGTTCCCGTCGTGAGTCTACGCTCGCACTTGATTATTGCGCCCCTCAAAGGATGATGTCGATCCTTTGAGGGGCGTTGACGTTCAGCCGCATCAGGAACTGTTTCCAATCGCCCGCCGAATGCCGAATAAACGAGATGGCTTCAGCATTTCGCAGCGAGTAGACGCCCTGCTGACGATCACCGCCCCAGACTAACATTGGCGAAAATGGGGTTATGTCCGAGCAGCCCACAAACCGCCCCCGAACGACTCGGCGTCAGCGGATGCCATCGAGTGACGGCTATTCAAGGCTCATGTCGCTTGCTCTTGCGGCCGACCTTCTTGAACCCTCTCTCAATGGTGGAAATCGGAAGCACGAGGAGAAGAACCCCGATTATTCCGCAAGATAGGAGCCACCAGTTCATGAACCAACCATAGCGGACCGATGTTTCGATTCTCGAACACTGCCAATCCGGAGGCAGATCTAAAATGGGATTACTACCCAATTGCTCACGATCCGACCGGAGCCTGCTTTTCTAACGATGAATGGCCTGCTAACCCGATCGCTCAATGTCCGCGATATGCACCACTTGCAATGAAGAATCCAGCGACAAGAAACCTGAATACTGCGATAGCGATAACGCCTAGCGCAACACCCGCATTCGACTTCGACGTATTCCCCGGAGTGCATTGTTCTTTGCGGCAAGTTAAATTTCAAACGCAATATCGAGCCGTTCCTACCGATCCCCATCAATCGGCTCCGCGCGGTTCTTCCCCTCGTAGAGACCCAACCACTGTCGTTCCGTGTCCTTGAGATTGTTCACTTCCAGCTGGCCATTTTTGCGCGCGCCTCGGTTCGACTCTGTAACCTCGGCGTAATAGATGGTTGTAACGATCTGCATGCTGCCTCTCACCGTGTGACCACAGCATATGGCTCTATCTCATCGCCTTTGTCATTGGACCGTCACTGATATGTAACACTTTTGTCATTTCCCATTTTGCCCAAAATTGCGATCACTTCCGGTCTAGCCACGACTCGGGAACAAACCGGAGATAATAGTCGAATGCGTACATTCCTCAAGGCCGTTGGTTGGTTTTCAGCGCGTGCTCCTGATCATTGTCGGTTTGGCTGTCGTCTCATTTGTGAACTGGGGGATAAGTCAGTCGAAGGCGGAGAAAGATACAGACGTGCTGCAAAGACCCATCTCCGGATGGCAAGCTAATTGCGGAGATTCATACGTTCAGAACCGCAATGTGGGCAGGCCCTGACACGCTTTACGTTTCGCTTCGAGAGAGTTCAGCGGGATTTGGCACGAGGTCTATTCGCAGACCTGCGAATGCGAGGGCGTGGGCGTATTCGACCTGCAGTTGCAAACGTCATCGCAGCTTCAAATCAAAGTCGGCCGGTGCAATACGAATCCGTCTCTCGATATCGATTCTCTTTCGCGACAGAACAAGGTGTGGCAACGAGAGTCGCGGCTCGGCTTGGTAGCAATTCGCTACGTGGGTGCGAAGCAGATCGCGACGCGCTAACGTGCGCTTGCGGGAGGATCACTGTCCAACCTTCCCTTACCATTTTTGGTGCAAAGACGGGTAGTTTCTCGCCGAGGAACCTGCGGCCCAACGACCGCTGCAGTTCCCCTCTCGATTGGCATGCGAAATCGCTGCGTACTGTCTGTCGTCAACTATTCTTTCGGGTACTTCTAATTGTCGCCCGTCAGCGTACTCTGCTCAAACCGCATCCGGAGGGTATATTGGCTCCTAGCCGGAAGCAACATCCCTGCTGCAAGAGGCCCCTTACATGAACCGTCGCACATTTATCGCACATGCCGCCGCTCTCCCACTTGCAGCATCAATTCGGGTACCCTGCGTTGCTGTATCCGACCAGCCGCTCTCCAATCCGGTTCACAATGCAGGACCAGACTTCAGCCGGTACCGTCTGACTCTGGACCGCGTGCTCAACGGCACAGATCCGGCATACACTCCCGACTTTCTGCTGGAAGACATTCTCGCAACGCCCGGTCGCCGGTTCACCAACTTTTCCGGCGATCTTTCTGGTCGATGGATAGGGGCCTTGTCCGCGTCTGCTATCACGTTTGGCGAGTCATTTCCATCGCTGCATGAAGTAGTGCGCCGCGTGATTGCCTCCCAGCACCAGGATGGCTACTTCGGCAGCACCTTCCACTACGACAAGCCAGACGACAATGACATGGCCCTTCTGTGGGGGAATGGACGTCTGCTTGTCGGGTTGATGGAGTACTACGCTCTTACCAGCGACGCAGATGTACTCACCTCGGCCAGACGACTTGGAGATTTCCTGGTACGGATCGCCCCACTTTTTAACTCAAAAGCGATGGCTGAAGCATTTAATGCTGACCATTTCGCTTCTTCGTATATCTGCTGGACGCAACAGACCGAGGGTCTTGCGGCGCTTTACGCCATTACTCGGGACAATCGGTATCGCGACCTGTGTGCCGCCATTTCGCTTCGGATTGAGCGCCGCCCCGGAGATCACGTACACGGCTATCTTTCCAGCCTCCGGGGAACACTGGATCTATATAGGATTACCGGTAATTCCTCCTATCTCAATCAAGTGATCGCGGCCTGGAAGGATATACAGATTTCGGGCGACACGCTTATCACTGGTGGTGTTCCAGAGCGATGGACGCCTAAGCGTGAGCGCACGGAAGGTTGTGCCGAGTGTGATTGGCTACGATTGAATATCGGACTCTATAGCGCAACCGGGGAACAGGTCTATCTGGATACTGCTCTGAATACCTACTTCAACGAGTTCTCCATGAACCAGTTCGCCACCGGCGACTATGGACATGGGCGATTGGATTCGGCTGGTGTCCCCGAGACCGTATATGTGCGTGCATGGTGGTGCTGCACCTTGCACGGTTTGCGAACGTTCGCCGAACTGCAACGTGCTGCCTTTCGCGTTGCGTCGGACAGCATCTTTTTTGAATTCCCCATCGACAGTCAGATTCATACTCCATCAGTTTTCGCCAAGGCTCAATCGACGCTGGCTGAGACCGGCATGATCCGTATCGATATTGAGCAGGCAAAGGCGGCCCAAAGTCTGATCGTTTCCAAGCCCTCATGGGCTGACAACATCACGATTACCCGAAACGGCAATCAGGTACCCGGTCTGAAGGTAGAAAGGATCTCTGCCGGCGACGTCATCCTGGTGAATTACGGAATGAGCCTGCACGTGAGCAGTCACGCCTCAGGTGCCAAAACGCCTGAAGGGCGATGTCTGCACTTCGGCCCCTGGCTTCTGGGTGCAACCTCCAGTGCAAATCCCAAGTACTTCAATGAGCTCTATGCAGAGAATCTGCTCGATCTGAAGACGGCTTCGCGGCATACAAGACGTGCCGATTCAATCTTCGAGGTGCCCATGGCGGAGACCACCATTCGGTTTATCCCCGCGGAGTTCCCCGAGCAGTCCGCACAGGTCGAACTCCGCGCAATCGCGGAACAGACCGCCAACCAACCTGCACGTTGGCAGCTTGTTTTCGCACTGACCTCAACGATGCCGAGTGAGACTTAGCAAGACGAAGTAACCCCCAAATGGAGCTACTGCCGAGTAGGCCACATCTATGTAAGTCCAAGTCAAGAGAAAAGCACGGAATTCCCGGGCGCGCACCGGAGGGCGCGCAATTGGTCTGATCAGGATCTGCTGCTACGCAACAGTGCCTCTCGGCCGATGATTCCTCCATCCAGCAGAACCACACATCCACTTGCTGTCTAAGACTCCGAGGAGTCCGCACAGAAGATTGAGTTTGTGTTCTGTGCCAGCCCGTACGAGCTTCTCCCTGTATGTATTCGTGGCGCACCTCGCCTAACCCTTCCTTTGGAGGAACGAGGAGACACTGTGGTTGTGCAAGCTTGCAGTTCAATGTATTCGCCCAATGAGCCGATATAAGTAACTTGTCCTCATCGAAACTTCCACAGCGGATTCTTTGGGAGGACGCTGAAAGGAATGATGGCAAGAATGAAACATTTTCGCTTTTCTCGTAGGCTGGGCGTCGCGGTGATCGCACTGATGCTCAATTTGACATTGTCTGCCCAATCGAGCGATTCAGATGCAATTCAGAAACGGCTTTCCACTCAATTCAAACTCACCACAATTACGGCAGATCGTACCGACATCGTTACACCAGGATCTGTTGTTCAACTGCACCGTGATGGACTCGAGATGTACAGCGTCGGAGCCCCTGGAGCAGCTTCGAACACCTATAAAAACGGCAGAATATCCATGGGTGGTGCCGGATTTGCCAAGGGTATCCTGATCGCGTCGATGTCTCCCGGCGGCCTTGCGGGCGGCGGATATCCCTCGCGCAAATTTGTTGAGGGCGAGAATTGCTGGGTGACGGCGATCACTGTCCAGAAGGATGGAGTTCAATTCAAGCTCTACAGCGACCCGTACTCCGATCTTAGGTATTACGCGAACCTGAAGATTCCTTTTCCAGAGAAGAACCAAATTCCGACTGCCGATCAGATGCTGGCAATCGTGGCGGAAGTCTTGACAGTCGCTCCTGAGCAGGCTCAGACGGAGTCGGCTTCCACTCTGGCTGTCCCTCAGCCTGCGTCTGCGCCAACGACAAATTCCTATCAGAATATCGCAGCGCCACCTCCGTTACCCGCTCCAGTACCGACGATATCGATCGGTATGACAAAAGATCAGGTAACCGCAGGGCTCGGAGACCCCGCACGGAAGGCCGTTGCAGGGGTCAAGGAAATCTTCTTCTACTCAGACTTGAAGTTGAAGATTACGTTCACCAATGGAATCGTAAGCGACATCGATTAGCCGGGAACACGCTGAGGCTAATCACGCAAGCATTAAATCAATGGACAAATGAGGACCCAATGAGTGAGAGATCGTTTTGCAACACCGTGAGAAGTAGCTCATCTGCAATGATTCTTTTCGTACTTTTCAGCGCGAGCCTCCTGGCACGAGCTGAAAACAAGAAGACTCCCCCTCCTGCGGCTGTCCCCGTGCCTGCGGCGAAGCCGTCGACGGTCGCGAAACCAAGTTCGAGCCTAAGTGGGGCGACTGCCACACATCAAGGCGCCACGAGTGCTCCGAGTGCCAATCATCCGAGTGCGAACGGAGCATCCACTTCTGCGAACCACGGCTTCAATGCCACCGCTCCACAAGGAACCAACCCCTCTGCATCTCGCGTACCATCCCCGGCATTTCAGCGCCGCCCTGTTCCGAATGGGAGCAAGGAAACTGTGCGACCCAACGGAAACGCGGTCAGGATGTTCCCCGATGGCCACCCTGCAGATGTTCACAACGTCGCACGTGGTATGGATATTCATCACGGGATGAATGGTGACCATCGGGTAATAGTGGAGCGCTCTGACCATAGCCGCACAATGTTTGAGCGAGGCCGTCCAGGCTACGTGCAGCGTCCGTATGGATTTCACGGCCACGATTTCGCACGTCGCACCTACTTCTACAACGGCCGCGCATACAGCCACTTCTATCATGGGTATGCGTACCGTGGAGCATATATCAATGTCTATGCCCCAGGCTTCTACTATCGACCTGCTTATTACGGATGGGCCTACAATCCGTGGGCAGCGCCGATCAGCTACCAGTGGGGATTTGACACTAATCCATGGTATCGGCACTACGGCTACTACTTCGCTCCGGCACCGTCTTACCCCACGGCTTCACTTTGGCTGACCGACTACATGATCTCGTCGGACCTGCAGCAAGCATATGCAGCTCATGCGGAAGGTAGTGAAGTGGATGGTGCTGACCAAACAGCGGGTGGCGCACCGATGCTTACGCCCGACGTGAAGCAGCAGATTGCCGACGAGATTAGGAACCAGTTGGCGCTCGAAAACCAGGAAGCCCAACTAAATACAACACAGCAGGATGTGGACCCAGGCTCGAGCGGAATTGACCGCATGCTGAACGACGGTCACTCGCATGTGTTTGTGGTCGGTTCCCCTCTGGATGCGGAGGACGCCCTGCAAAACGCATGCGCTCTAAGCGACGGCGATGTCTTGTCTCTGCGCTCCGCAACGCTGCCAAATGCAACGACAGTGAAATTGGTGGTTCTGGCGAGCAAGGGCGGGAGGGAATGCAAGAAGGAAGCCACAATTACCGTCATAGTTGAGGATCTGCAGGAGATGCAAAACCATATGAGGGAGAGCATCGACGCTGGGTTGCAGGAAATCCAGACCAAGCAAGGCAAAGACGGATTACCCTCGATTCCCTCTGAAGCACAAGCCCCGCCAGCGCAGGCGCGGTACGCTGCCATCGCTCCTCCGGAGGATCTGAACGCAGAGGCGGAGATTAAACAGCGTGCCCAGCAGGCAGATCAGGCGGAGAAAGAAGTGACGGGCACATTGAACGACGGACACCAGTAAAGATCCATCCCTGAATTGCAGCGAGAAGTCACCTAAAAGCGGGGAGAGTAAAGCTCTGGCTTTGCTCTCCTTAGCGCAGCTTTTGGACCTCGCGTGTCCAAATAGAGCGAAATCATCTGAGGAAATGGCCGGTCGTTCCTTTCTGGTGAGGGCTTCTGAAAAAATCTTCGATTCTGTAAGCCTTGATTGAATTAGAGGAAGCGAATTGCCGATTAGATAGAGATGGTGTAGTTGGTCAAGTTCACATCGAAAGCGAGATACGGCTCATGCAGAGCGGGACGAATCGGAACTGCAGAAATCTAATTCAAAGAAAAATCTTGGCCGTGATGCACCGACGGGTCTGGATTGGAATGGTTGCCGCCTTCCTGGTCTCAGCAATTCCATTGAGGGCCCAGGAAAACGAAATCAAATCACTGGCGGAGGAGCTTTCACGCTCGATCAGCAACGGACCACATCGAACCGTCGCCGTTGTCGACTTTACTGACCTCCAGGGGAATGTAACCAACCTCGGTCGATACATGGCGGCAGAACTAGAAAGCGCTCTCGCCAATGCCGGGGGGAACATCGACCTCGTGGACCGCACCCGTCTCCAGTTGCTGATGCAAGAACACAAG